>CERN01043617.1_pt1 | contig 11980 bp, 8 predicted proteins | sample 530761 | NCBI WGS metagenome assembly CERN01 (sample SAMEA2620947, study PRJEB7988) | marine metagenome | isolation source: saline water (ENVO:00002010), including | reverse complement strand
TGCACGGATTCCGGCAAGATTTGAAGTTCAGCAAAATGCCCCGTCATGCGGGCATTTTCAGCGTATTCCCGCCCGTCTCTTGCAGACGCGACCCTGTTTCGCACCATCTTAATGCTTATATTCGCATATTGGCTGATACGCCGCCCGCAACAATCACTACGAGCACATCCTGATGAAAGCCCAGCACAAACCCCAGACGAAGGATGCCTTTGACCTCATGTCGGAGCGCATTCACGAGGCCTCAGAAGTGCTGAAGGCCATGTCGAGTGATACGCGGTTGAAGATCATGTGCGCGCTGAATGAGGGCGAGCACCCTGTTCATCAGCTGGCCGACATGACCGGCCAATCGCATTCCGCTGTATCCCAGCACCTGGCAAAGCTGCGTGCGGCCGGTCTGGTTGAAAGCCGCAGGGATGCGCAGACGATCTATTATCGTTGTGCGGGCGGGATCGGCCGGGCGCTGGTCGACACGCTGTGCGCCTATTACCGCTAGGCCTGTTGCAGCAACGCCATATTTGAAAACATCCTTTTGAATCAGGATACGTTTTCGATACAGATTCCTGCTATAAGACCCGCATGTCGCAGTCACTGACCCGGGCGAGTTTCGAACTCCACCAGATTGAACCGATCCTGTCATGGGCCGGAACGTCGGGTGTGGACGTTGACGGCCTGCTGGATCGACTGGGCATCGATCCGGGCAAACGCACAAGCCAACCCGGCACGCAGATTGATCTGGTAGACTATTATCGCATCCAACGCGAGATCGCCCGGTCCTTCGACGACCTGACTGCGCAACTTTCTGAACGAAAGCTGCTCTACCAGACCGGCACATTTGTCGTGACGCAGATTCAGGCGGCCTCGACCCTGCAAGACGCAATCCGGAGCCTCGCTTCGCATTTCAACATGATGCATGGCGGGCGCTACAACTATGTCCGCCAGACCGACTCGATGCTGGCGCTGGTGGTGGATGATTCGACTTTCCCCTATCGCTTTCGCGATGATCGTGCGTTGACGCATTTCGTCGGCGACGCCTTGCTGATCAAGACTCATGCCCTGCTCGACAGCCTGACCGGCGGCGCCGCAGGCCGGGCGCTCAAACGGGTGAGCCTGCTCAGGAACCGGAATGATGACGGCAATGGCCAGCTGCAATTCTGGCAGGTGCCCATCGGCTACGGTCATGCAGCCTATGAACTGATCTATGATATCGACATAGCCTGCGAGACCATTCCCGCCACCCCGGAAGTCGATCTGACCGCTGACGGGATTTTCGCGCGCGTCATCCGCCATCTTGAAGCCATCGCGCCCTCTTCCGACTCGCGAAGCTATTCGGTGCGCACAGCCGACCTGATCTCGGATGGACACGAAACCCAGCAAGCTGTCGCCCGGCATCTGGACGTGAGCGTTGCAACCTTGCGCCGCCGCCTGAGCGAAGAGCACACAAGTTTCCGGGACATCCTCCAGGAAAGCCGCGCCGAACGGGCCGGCCTGATGCTGGCACAAGGCACAAGCGTCACCCAAGTTGCGGAATTTCTTGGCTATTCCGATGTGCGCGCCTTCAATCGGGCGTTCAAGAAGATGCGCGGTGTTTCGCCTGCCGTCTATGCCAGGTCCAGCATGGAAACTGCTCAAGCCTGACGCGCCTGAGCGAAAATGTTCACTTGTGTTGAGCCCTCAGGTCATCGCCCAAGCGCGCATGTTCTGGATAAATCCCGTCAAATACAAAGAATCCTCGGGAGGAAAAATTGGGAAATCACAAAATGAATACGCTGAGATTCGGTCTCGTGTCGGCGCTGGCGCTGACCGCGGGCCAGTACGCTGCGCACGCGCAGGATGCGGATGATGAGGCCCCGGAAGAGGCCCGCACGCTAGGCCGGGTGACGGTTACCGCCCAACGCCGCGAAGAAGACCTGATCGATGTACCGCTGTCCGTTTCTGCGTTCAGCGCTGACCAGCTGGAAGCCACCGGCGCGGTCGATATCACGTCCATCCAACGTTCGACCCCGAACGCAACGATCGAAGTGGCACGCGGCTCCAACTCCACCCTGATCGCGTTCATTCGCGGCGTCGGCCAGCAGGACCCGCTCTGGGGCTTCGAGCCCGGCGTCGGTCTCTACGTTGATGATGTCTATATTGCACGCCCACAAGGCGCGATCCTGGACATTTTCGACATCGAACGGATCGAAGTCCTGCGCGGACCGCAAGGCACGCTCTATGGCCGCAACACGATTGGCGGCGCGATTAAATACGTCACCGCCAAGATGGACGACGAGCCGGACCTGAAAGCCAAGGTCAATGTCGGCTCCTACAGCCAGCTCGACACGATCGTATCCGGTTCGGTACCGCTCAGCGACACATTCAAGGTCGGCGGCGCGATCGCCAACTACCAACGCGACGGTTACGGGGAGAACCTCTTCACCGGCGCAGACCATTACGACAAGGACGTCCTCGCCTATCGCGTAAGCGCCGAATGGGCACCGACCGACTCGCTGTTCTTCCGCTTTGCCTATGATAAATCTGAAGACGACTCCAACGCCAAGCATGGCCATCGCCTGATCCCGAGTGGCGACGGCACCCTGCCGGTCACGGATAATGTTTATGACACCCGCGCCGGTATCGGTGATGACAACTCTGTCGAAACCGAAGGCTACTCCCTCACCGGCGAGTGGGACGTCAATAACGAGATCACGCTAAAATCGATCACGGCCTATCGTGAAGGCGCAACAGTTACGCCGATCGACTTCGACGCCCTGCCCGGTCAGGATTTCGATGTCCCAGCTTACTATAATGACGACCAGTTCAGCCAGGAATTCCAGATGCTGTACAATGGCGTCCGCCTGTCCGGCGTTGCTGGCATCTACTATCTTGATGGCAGTGCCGACGGCGCATTCGACCTGTTGCTCAGCGCGCTGGGCCTGACGGTCTATCAGGCTGGCAAGCAGGACAAGGAAAACTTCTCCGTCTACGGCGATTTCACCTATGATGTGACTGACCAGTGGAGCGTGTCCCTCGGTGGTCGCTTCACCAAGGATGAAACCACTGCAGACGTGACGCGTGAGCTGTGGCTCGGCATGGGCTCCGGATCGTTCGATCCGACCAACACCAGCTCGATCTTCTTCGTCACCCAGACCGGCTATGAAGGCCTGAACCGGGAAGACGAGGAGTTCACTCCGCGCATTTCGGTTTCCTACAAGCCAACGGACGACCTGAACATCTACGCAACCTACGCTCAGGGCTTCAAGGCAGGCGGCTTCGACCCGCGGGCACGTGCTGACCTCGATACGCTGGGACTTTCACAGGAAGGCTTCGGACCGGAGAAGGTCGACAGCTATGAACTCGGCATCAAAGGCAGCTTCTTCGATGATCGCCTTTTGCTGAACACAGCCGTCTTCTTTGCTGAATATACCGACCAGCAGATCACGGTTCAGAGCGGCGCGGATTCCGACAATGACGGCGTCAACGACACGTTTGTGTCGTCGGTCTTCAATGCGGGCTCCTCGGAATATACCGGCCTCGAGCTTGAGGGCAGCTGGTTCATCAATGACGAGTTCACCCTGATGGGGAACCTCGGCTATATCGACGCCGAAATTCAGGAAATCCTGTCCGCTGGCACCAATATCGCCGACCAGTTCGTGACACAGAATACACCGGAACTGCAGGGCCAGCTCTCGCTGAATTACATGCGCGACTTCGGGCCTGAATTCGGTGCGATCTCGATCACAGGATCGGCTTCCTATCGCGATGCCTATTATCTCTTCAACGTGGAGAACCCAGGCTTCGCTCCGGGCACGAACGTGCTGTTCCCGAATGGGGGTCCGGCGCTGGATCCGGACTCCTATACGTTGCTGGACCTCAGCTTCGTCTGGACATCGCCGTCCGAGCGCCTGCGCTTCGGTATCCACGGCCGGAACCTCACGGACGAGGAATACCGCGTCGCAGCCTACAACTTCGTGACGCCGAGCCAGCTTGGCTTCGACAGTGCGTATTCGGCCTTCTACGGCCCGCCGCGCACGCTTACCGCCTCAATCTCGGTCGACTTCTAGTCAACTGAGCGGACCGGCGACCTTTACCTCCGTGGGTCGCCGGTCCGTCCCTTCCAAACCTTGCAGATACCGGTAACCGCTTCGGCGTAGCCTGAAGGACAGCCATGACCGATCTCGCGGCCCCACCCTCTCCGACGTCCCGTAATGCATCTCGCGCCTATGTGCTGGCATTGCTTACGCTGGTCTACACATTCAACCATATCGACCGGCAGGTCCTCGTGATCCTGCTGGAGCCGATCAAGGCTGACCTGAAACTGGACGACGCTCAACTCGGCTTGCTGACAGGCCTCGCTTTCGCGGCTTTCTACGCAACGCTCGGCATTCCGATGGCAATGTGGGCCGACCGGGGCAATCGCCGCACGATCATTTCTCTCTCACTGGCCGTCTGGTCGGGCATGACCGCGGTCTCCGGCCTTGCTCAGAATTTCTGGCACTTGCTGGTCGCCCGCATGGGTGTTGGTGTGGGCGAAGCAGGCGGTACTCCGCCGGCCACATCCATCATTTCTGATCTCTACGCGCCTCACGAACGCGCCACCGCGCTCGGTATCTACACGACGGGGATTGGCTTCGGCATCCTTGGCGGTTTCGCACTGGGCGGTTTGGTGTATGAAGCGTTCGGCTGGCGCGCGGCATTCTTTATCGCGGGTATACCCGGCCTCATCCTGGCCCTGCTGGTTCGCTTCACACTGAAAGAGCCGAAACGCGGTGCCATTGAACAACGCGTCGATGATGGCGAAGCGCCATCGATTGGCGAAACCCTGAAATTCATTTCAGGCCAAACGTCATTCTTGTTGTTGTTGTTGGGCTGTTGCCTCATCTGTGTCTCGGCAAACGCCTTCCTTGTCTTCACGTCCAGCCACCTCCAGCGCACCTTCGATGTCGGCCCTGGGGATGTCTCCATTCCACTCGGCCTGTTGATTGGTGGCGTCGGCGGGGTCGGCGCAGTCGTCGTCGGCAAGATCTGTGACCGCATGTCTTCGAAGAACCTGGCCTGGCGCCCGTGGACAATTGCAGCCTGTGGCGCGCTTGCCCTGCCATTCGCGTGGCTGTTCCTTCAGGCAGACAGCATCGGTCTTGCCTATGCGTGGAACGTGGTGCCGAGCTTTGTCGGCCTGATCTATGCCAGCGTTGCCTATACAGCCTCTCAAGAATTGGTGGGTTTGCGCATGCGCTCCTTCGCATCTGCCTTCATGCTGCTCTGTCTGACCCTGATTGGCATTGGCGGCGGCCCGACCTTTGCTGGCTGGCTAAGTGTTCAGTTCTCTGATGCAGGTTCGACGACCCCGCTGAAATCGGCGCTGGAAATCATCCTCCTGCTGAACGCTGCGAGCATCCTCTTCCTGGTCCTGTCGGGACGCTATTATGCCCGCGACGCTGCCCGCGCGGCCAAGCTGGTCTGAGCCCCGCCATGGAAAAACGGGATATCTTCTACACCGCGCATGACGGACTGAAACTTTACGCCGCCGAATACGGCCCACATGACAGCGACATCACAGTGTTGTGCATGCATGGCCTGACCCGAAACCATAAGGATTTCGAGCCAATGATACGCGGTTTAGAATTACCCGCTCGGTACATCTCGGTCGATGTGCGCGGCCGCGGCCGGTCGGATCGCGATCCGAGTGGCGAGACCTATGCGCCGCCCGTTTATGTGCAAGACATGGCCACACTGATTGACCACCTGAAACTGGACAATCTGATCCTGGTCGGCACATCGATGGGAGGGCTGATGGCAATGCTGATGGCCAAGGCTTTCCCGGATAAAATCAAGAGCATCGTGATCAATGATGTCGGGCCCGAAGTAAATCCCGCGGGCCTCAAACGCATCGCCGGCTATGCTGGCGGGAATGAAACATTCGACAATCTGGACGATGCCGCTACAGCAATTGGCCGAACACAGGCGAGCGTCTACCCGGACTATAACGCAGACGACTGGCTCGAATTTGCCAAGCGAACTTGCACGGTACGCGATGATGGAAAGATTATATTCGACTATGATCCGGTAATTGTGCGGGGCATGGGCAGTACGAAGCCGAGCTGGCGCGTCAACTTCGCGATGTGGCGTATCTACTCGGCGCTCAAGGCCATCCCGCTACTGATTGTTCGCGGTGAAACCTCGGATATCCTCACAGAAAAAACCGCGAACCGCATGCTGAAACGGCATAAGGGCAGCCGATTGCTGACTGTGCTGGGGCGCGGCCATACGCCGTTCCTCAATGAGCCGGAATCGCTACATGCGATCAGGAAGTTCATCTCAACAGCGCTTAAATGACACTTCCAAAATAGAGAAGTCAGGTGCCACTTCGCTGTCCTCCGCTGGAGGTTGTCGTACGCCCGCCTGCTCGCTCGCTGGACATCAGTCTTTCATAAGCAGAGACATCCCCTGCGACCCGCCCGGCAACGGCGAACCTGAAACTGATGCTTTCAAGATCCTGTGAGGAATTCAGGATAGCCATCAATTCAGCTTTGGATATGGCCTTGATGTATTCTTCAAGCGTCAGCACGCGCGTTACACGCGCACGAGCGAGCGCCAATGGTTCGTGAACCTCATGTCGCTGCAGGGGCCAATATGGATCAATCAGCGTTCGCCGCTTCCGCTGGCTTACGCGATCACGCAACAGGGAAATCATATCGGTCTTTGGTAGCGTTGAAAAAGCCTGAACTTCCGCCCAGGACTGGCCGACGCTATCCGGTAAACGGACCTCGACAGGACTGACCAGCAGACCTGCCTGACGTGCCCGCTGCCCTGCCGACTCTTTCGCGGTCCAATAAGATAATGGAGCCGCAAGGACCATGCCGACCGTTGCCGGAGCCAGCCAAGCCGCGTAGACGGGTGAGATTGCGGTAGCCGCCATCATCAGCGCCGCACCCAGCAGCGTGGCTGGAATATTATGGCGCAGCGTCGCAAGGAAGCTGTACCCGCCCTGCGCGCGTTCCTGCGGCGACCATCCGCTATCCTTGCCCCGGAAGACATTGATAACTGCGCCCGTTTGCGTCGCCATGAGGATCGGGGCGATCAGGACCGACAATGCTGTCTCCGTCAGAGCGCCGAGAATCGTCTTGCCGACGCCCACGGACTGACGCCACTCGCGCGACACCAGTCCGTAGACCAGCCCATACATCTTGGGAGCAAACAACAGTCCCATTGTGACGAAGAAGAGGGTCAGGGCACGCTCAGAGTCGATCACTGGCCAGGTTGGGAAGAGCGATGCCTCATCCCCAAAATACGCGGGTTGCATGAAGCTGTTCTGGAGCGACAACAGCATACCAAGTGTGATGAAGACCAGCCAGAGCGGTGAGGCAAGGTAGGAAAAGATGCCTGTGATGAGGTGGAAGCGATTGGTCCAGCTGAGCCCGCCTGTTTTCAAGAGAACTGCCATGTGCTGCATATTGCCTTGGCACCAGCGTCGGTCGCGCTTGACCAGTTCAATAATAGTGGGCGGCCCCTGCTCATAGGATCCGCCGATTTCGGGGCGAATTTCCACATTCCAACCAGCGCGGCGCAAGAAGGCGGCCTCGACGAAGTCATGGCTCAGGATCGAGCCGCCAAACGGCGCTTTGCCGGGCATCTCCGGCAGTCCAGCAGCCTCGGCTAGAGCTGAGATTCTGATGATGGCGTTGTGCCCCCAGAAATTGCCTTCATTCTGCGCCCACCAGGCCATCCCACCCCCAAGGATCGGACCGTAGAGCGCAGACGCAAATTGCTGACAACGTGACAGCAGGGTGCGCCCACCGACAAGCTGAGGGATGGTCTGGATCAGCGCAGTATGAGGCGCGCGCTCCATCTCCTCCACAAGATGCACAATCGTGTCACGCTCCATATAGCTGTCAGCGTCGAAAACGATCATATGGTCGTAGCGCCCACCCCACCGCATAACGAAATCGCGAATGTTACCGGATTTGCGATGGTGATTGATGGTGCGCCGACGATAGCGAACAGGAACATTGCCCCTGACCGTTTTTAACAATTCTGTATACGCCACCTCTTCCGCAAGCGCTATTTCGGGATCAGTCGTGTCGCTCAGGATGAAACACTCAAAGATACCCGGCGCATCTTCGAGCATCCGCGCCGTAGCGGACACAGTTGCGAAGACATCTTCAACCGCCTCATTGTAGATAGGAAACGTAAGGACGGTGCGCACGTTTCGGATACAGACGGGGTCAGCCGAGCGCGCCGCATGCCTTGGCGTCACGGCACAGGCAAAGCCAATGGTTGCGTTCACGAAGGCAAAGCAAATCCAGCTGATATTGATTGCGAACACAAACAGCAGAACCCATTCCAGCAATGTCATTCCCGACACTGCTAGAACCTCGTACATCTCCCGCGTGGTCCAAAGGGTCAGAAGAACTGAAGCCCCCAGCACGAACAGCTTCCGCCAGACATGAGACGTGGTGCCAGCCCGCACACTGGCAATCCGGGACTGCAAGGGCTGGTTGGGCATGGTAAGCGGAAATTCCGTCGGGCGCGGGCGAAGGTCCGTCATTTTGTGCTCCACCGATAAAGCCACGTCTCCGTCAGCGGGCGACTGCCCCGCATCACAACCGCACGCAGTTCCGCCATGTCCGCGCCTTCGGGATCGAGCTCGAAACTCATCCGGTAATTGTCACTGGAAGGGTGGCGCCGCATCACCGGATTGAGGATCTTTCCTGCTGATGTGCTGATCTCCAGTTCGGCATTCTCGAAGAACCCTTCCGGGACATCCTCGTAGTCGAGCACGAACATGCGCGCCTTGCCGCCTGGCTTACGGCCAGCACGCGTGTCCGACACGGACATGACTTCGGCCAGGGCACCCGGCCTGTGTCCCCAGTTCATCGTATAGGAAATCGTATGTGTGCCACCGGGTCGCCAACCGGATGCCGGGCGCCAGAATACGGCGATATTGTCATTGTACTCGTTCACCGTAGGAATCTCGACGAGCATCAACTGACCTTCGCCCCAGTCTCCATGCGGCTCCACCCAGACGTCCGGACGCTGATGATATGCGGCCTCAACATCCGAATAGTCATCAAATTTCCGATGCCGCTGCAGCAGGCCAAAGCCCATCGGCTGTGTTCCTGCCAGCACCGATACTTCCAGATCGGCGGGGTTCTGGAGAGGACGCCAAACCCATTCGCCGTTCGACATCTGGATCGCTAACCCCTCGGAGTCGTGCACGGCTGGGCGAAAATCATCGCCCTGCTTGATCACGTCATGTGGCGAAAAATAATACATGGAGGTCAGTGGTGACAGGCCGACACCATCGATTTCCTTTCGGGGGAAAAAAGTCGCCTCCACTTCGACTTGGGTGCGCGGACCCGCCGAAACCTCGAAGGCAAACGCGCCCGTTACGCTCGGGCTGTCCATGAGCGCATAAATGCTGACGCCCTGAGACGCAGGGTCTGGACGGACAACCCAGAACTCGCGAAACGCAGGAAATTCCTCCCCATCCGCAGATGCGGTTCCAATACCCAGCCCCCGCGCCGATGCGCCGTACACGCTGCCCGCTCCCAATGCCCGGAAGAAACTAGCGCCCTTGAAGCTGAGCACTTCATCGAACTTCCCGGCCTTGTTGATGGGCGCCAGCAATCGCAAACCTGCAAAGCCAAGTGTTTCCCGCGTCTCCTCGGACAGGGGCAAATCCTTGAAATCAAATGCGTCGGCAGAATAAGTGTGGGGCGTGACGGTATCCCCGTCGATAATGTTAATGCGGACCTCTTGATCAAACAGGTAACCACGAGGATCGAACAAGACACGCGATCCTGTCGCAGGGTCGGACCACCCCATGTCGCCAGCAACCGGAAGGATGCGTCGGTACTGATCATAGTTCAAACGCTTCGCATCATCCGGAAGGGGTCGAGATGGCTCATATGGCTCTGCGGCCAGCCGCCGGGCCTTCTGACGTATCTCAGGCAAGCCAAATGCAGCAACGGTACTGGCTTCCGCCATATCTTCGGGCTGAGGCCGCACCGGCACGGATGCCGGCTCGGGCTGGACGCGTTCCAAGTTGTAAATAGATGAAGGTGCTGGCTGGCTCTTGGCTGGCGGCACCTGCTCGGATGGCTCTGATTCTGACGGGAGGATCGGCGCCTCATCTATAGCCATCGGAGCTGATGTATCGTCGGCGGGAGAACACGCAACGAGAAGCATCGCGAGTGTGAACACACGAATACATTTCGGCCGAAACAAAAATTGCCTGCTCAAGTCTCACCTATTCGCCAGCTCGCGCCCCCATGATCCCCATCATGAATGCTGCAGCGCAATACATTCCGAGACGAATGAATGAGCGAGCCTGCGAATGGTTGCAAAATGGGCCGCCCGATCCGGGATTGGTCGGATCATGGGCGGCCCAACTTAGCCAATTGAGTCTAGTCTAGTCGTTGCTGGAGATCCTTCATGACACCTGAAAAATCGAGCCCGCCATGCCCTCTAGTGTCCAGATCCTGATAGATTTTTTCCGCCATTTCACCCAGCGTCACCTCTGCCCCGGCGGCCCTTGCTGCAGACGCCGCCAGATGAAGATCTTTTAACATCATCGCGACCGCAAAACCGGGCTGATAGTCCCGGTTTGCGGGCGAGGTGGGCACCGGCCCCGGCGCCGGGCAATAGCTCGTCATGCTCCAGCACTGGCCGGAGGCTGTGGAGGAGATATCAAAGAAGGTCTGCGCGTCGAGACCCAGCTTTTCCGCGAGATTGAACGCTTCACATGTGCCTATCATTGAGATGCCGAGCAGCATATTGTTGGCGATCTTGGCCGCCTGGCCGTTCCCGCTGCCGCCGGCATGGAAGATATTCTTGCCCATTACGTCGAGGATCGGCTTGGCCTTGGCATAGGCTTCATCGGGGCCGCCCACCATGAAAGTCAGCGTACCGGCATCTGCCGCAGCCGTCCCGCCGGAGACAGGCGCATCCGCCATCAGGAAGCCTGCCGCGTCGGCCTTGGACGCCGCTTCGCGGGCATCCTCCACCGCAATGGTCGAGCAATCAAGAAAGAGCGCGCCCTTGGCTGCATGGGCCGCCACGCCGTCATCGCCGAAATAGACCGACAGGACATGCTTGCCGGCTGGCAGCATGGTGACCACAATTTCGGAGTCCTTCACCGCATCCGCAATTGTGGCCGCAGCAACTGCCCCATGGCCTTCAGCGGCCTTCACCGCTTCGGCATTGAGGTCGAAGGCACGGACCTCATGGCCCGCCTTGCAGAGATTGGCACACATGCCCGAGCCCATGTTTCCGAGCCCGATAAATGCGATCTTTGTCATGCGATACTCCCTTGTCCCCGCGCTCTTGCGGCGTGGTGTTTATGCACTCCGGTGCAGGCTTATTTGTCCTTGAAGTCCGGCGCGCGCTTCTCTGTGAAGGCGGCCATGCCTTCCTTCTGGTCTGCGGTTCCAAACAGGCCCTGGAACAGGCGGCGCTCGAACTTCACGCCTTCAGCGGTGGAGACTTCCAGCGCGCGGCCGACCATCTCCTTGGCGGCCATGATGGACGGGATGGAGTAGCCGGCGATTTCCTTCGCCGCGCCCATGGCCGTATCCATCAACGCGTCATGCTCGACTACGCGAGAGACGAGGCCGATCCGGTCAGCCTCAGCGGCGTCGATCATGCGGCCGGTGAGCACCATGTCCATGGCTTTGGCTTTGCCGACGGCCTTGGTCAGGCGAATGGAGCCGCCCATGCCGGGCGTGACGCCCAGCTTGATTTCCGGCTGGCCGAACTTCGCCTTTTCGGACGCGATGATCATGTCGCACATCATGGCCAGCTCACAACCGCCGCCGAGCGCGAAACCATTCACCGCCGCAATCACCGGCTTGCGGCATGCTGCGAAACGATCCCAGAGGCCGAAGAAATCCTCGACATACATGTCGGAGAAGCTTTGCGGCTGCATTTCCTTGATGTCGGCACCGGCAGCAAAGGCGCGGCCCTCGCCGGTCAGCACGCTGACGGCAATGTCCTTGTCGCG
>CERN01015531.1_pt1 | contig 11988 bp, 19 predicted proteins | sample 530761 | NCBI WGS metagenome assembly CERN01 (sample SAMEA2620947, study PRJEB7988) | marine metagenome | isolation source: saline water (ENVO:00002010), including | reverse complement strand
TAACATAAGAGATAAAGAAAGAAATAAAGAATTTGATAAAAATTTTATAGATATTGCAAGAAGTGTATATATAACAAATGATAAAAGAATGTTAATTAAAAAATCAATAGATAAATTAATGGGTTCTGATATATCTGAACAAAAATCATATAAACCATATTAAATAACATTATATAAATTTTATTTATATATATTTGTATATACAAGTTCACCACAGGACATCCCTTGTCCATTGCTTTGTGGGGTTTGATTTCACAAAAGGGCTATATTTAACTATATAGCCCTTTTACTTATATAAATTTTATTTTTTTACTTTATTTTTTTTATATAATCTTTAGATATAAAAATATTTTCTAAAATATATTCTTATATTTTTAAAAATAATTATATATTTGTTTTGAAATCAATTAACAAAAAACTTATTATTAATTTAAATCTATATAAAAATGGCAAGATTATTATCTGTTGATAAAACTATTACTGAAAAAAGAGTATTTCCTGAAAATGAAACATTTACATTACAAGAAATGTATAAACATACTAATAGCACTATTGTAGAGTTTATATATATAAATGGTCATATAATGATTATTGATGAAGAAGGTAAATTAAATAACAAACCTATTAATGATGTTGCTACCTATTATTTTAGAAAGTATAATAAAACTCACGATTTTATAGTTGGTGATGTTTTGATATGTGATAAAAGTGAAGTAAAATAAATATGACTACTATAAGAAGTGGATATTTACCAAGATTTACTGCTGATATGGTTAAGTTACAAAATAATAAATTAGACTTTCAAGTTATTAGTAGTGGATTAACAAGAAAAATACTTTTTAATAAAAAAGATAAAGTACAAAATAAAAGATTATACTTTGGTCATCAAAAAAGTGATATATTACCCGGTGTCCATATGGTTAATTCGGTAAGAAGAAATATAGATGCTTACATAGATAGTGGAAAACCAATTCCTAAAATAAAATATAGACCAAAACTTGTTTTATATAATTTTAAACAAATTGAAAAAGCTATTAATAAATCTCCTCGTGATTTAACCAATGCAATAGACATTAATGCTTGTTATTTTAAGACTGCATATAATCTTGGATTTATAAGTGAGAATTTATATAAAAAAAGTTGGGAAAAAAGAAAAGAGCATAAATTAGGTTTGTTAGCAAGTATTGGTAGTTTAAATAAACACGAAACTATTGAAACCTATAAAAATGGCAAATTAAAAACAACTGATACTAATTGGGAATATAAAAATAAATATAGCCCTTTTTATTGGGCAATCATTAATTATGTAGCAGAGGTAATGATGGAAATAGCCCATTCTTTAGGAGATGACTTTTATATGTGGTTAACTGATTGTGTTTATATAGACAGAGATAACAAAAAAATTGTTACTGATATATTGGATAAGCACGGATATGATTACAAAAGTTTTTATGTGGAATTTACTGATTTACAAGCAAGAAAATTAGAATGGTATGATTTCAAAGCAAATGAACAAAAATATATTAATCATAATATTTTACTTAATTATCACAAAAATTATACTCCCTTTATAAAAAACTCATATGATAAAAATGGATTCAAAAATAATGATTAATAAAACTATTATATTCTTGGTTTTTTGGTCTTTAGGTAGTGCTTTAATATGGGTACAGACTAATGGTCAATTTTTATGGAGTTCTTTTGCTAAAAATCCATTTATACTTTCATTGGTATTTGGAACACTAATATCTTATATTATGATATTGGCTACAAAGAATGGTTTTAGTGTATTAAATGGGTCTTTATGGTCTATAAAGTTTGTAGGTTTTTCAGTAGGAATGATTGTTAATGCATTATTAAATTATTATTTAATGAACGAAGGAATGAATATGAAAACATTAATTTGTATATTTTTATCATTAATAATAATATCAATACAATTTTGGAAATAAATAATAAATATAGCAGATTACATTGTTTACATAAAACTTATGAAAAGGCTCAAGCAAAGAGAAATAAAATAAATAATAAAAAAGTATTTAATATGAAAAAATCTCAATCTAAAGTAGAATTAGGAAATGTTTATCCTGAAGGAACAGATATGAAAGAATTAGTTAATAATCTAATTGTAGAATACAAATCAATAAAAGAAAAAGAAAATTTCTTAGCTAAAGATACAATTGATTCAGAAGATTTTTTTAATAAAGATTATAGAGATAACTATCTTAGATAATAATATTAATCTTATTTTTTAAAATAATATAAATGATTAAAAGAGTTAGCCCTAATAAAAGATATAGAATAGTTACTGATAGTGATTATTTTTATAAAAAATATGGTGTTCATAATCCTGTAATTACTAACCTACATAGAGATGAAGATATATTTGGGGATATATGGATTAATAAAATGAGTGTTCCTGCCGTAGTTACATTTATGATTAGGCAAGTATCTGATAATATATATGTAAACAACCCTAAACCTGCTTATTATGGTACAATAGAATGGAACACACCCAATATAAAATTTGCCTTAAAAGAATTAGTTTTTTTAGATGAATTAGAATTAATAAAATAAGCTGAAATCTTATTTTTTAAAATAAATGTTATATTTGTAAACTTAAAAAAAAAATCAATGAAAAAAATCAATGAATTTGAATTAAAACCTGATTTATTTATCAATAATGATAATTATTCAGAATTAATAAAAATGTATAAACTTGCACTTAAAAAAAATAAAAAAAACTTTCCATTTAGAAATAAAAAAGGTAAGGTATATGCCATAGAAACTGACTATGTTACTTTTATAATAAATGGTGGTGCAAACTTTAGTGGTTTAAATAATTTAAATAAAAAAGAGCAAAAGGATTTAGAATTAAAATCTAAACAATATAAAAAAGATGAAGAAAGGCTAACTAAAGAAGAACTTGAGAAAAAACAGAATGAAATTTTAGCAAAGGAATTATCTAAAGATGATAATTCGGTGTTTACATTTGATTCTAACATAAATAAATAATAAATGGAAACTAAATTAAAGAAAATACTCAAAAAGAGGAAAATCAGTCAAAAGAAGTTATATGACAATATAGCTAAGAGATATGAAACTCCAATTGGGCAATATGCACTAAGTGAGATAGTAAATGGTAAGAAGTTAAACTATCACCTTATAACAGTAGTTAAAATATGTAAAATATTAAAGGTAAAGCCTCAGTCTATTGTAGAAATGGATGAATTGGACAGGTTATTACTTAAATCTGAATAAACCTTCTATAAACACACCACTAATTGAATAAACATTTTATAAAACAACTTATAACTAAGCCACAAAACTACTTATTAGTATGGGCTTATATATTTTCTCGTTTAGATGAGCAAAATAAAGGTGTTATATATATTTATGAAATGTCAGTAAAATATAATGTTCCAAAATCTACTTTAAAAAGAATTGTGGGTTATGGTGTATCAGTTAGTGGTTTTAAAATGGATTGTAAATGGATTTCTAATTCATTGCATATTAATATATTAAGTGAGGTTAGTGAACTCAATGTGGTTTCAAAAAGAACTAAAAGTGAACCAAAAATGGTCGTTAAAAGAGCCAAACCTACACCAAACACAATATATTCAAAAATGGTAGAGCATTATGACAACTTTTGTCAGCAACATACAGGAGTTGGAAGTAAAATGGATGGTATGCAAGGAAAAGCAATGAAATCTATTATAGTATTTCTTGAAAAACAATGCAAAAGAAAAAAATCAGAATTAACTAAAGAGCAGTTAGATGCCAATGTAATGTTAAGTTGGGAGTACATATTAAAAAATTGGGATAAATTAGATGATTATAATAGAAATAGAATTAAACTATCAGATATTAACTCAAGTTTATCAAATATATTAATGCAATTAAAAGAACAACCTATAAATAAAAAACAAAAACAGAGATATGAACAAATTGATAAAGCAGTCAAAGGAGCTTCAAACACAGATTATTCAGGATTGGGAGCAGACAAGTAAAAAAATTATATTAGGACATTTTGAAAGAAAAATAGCAACTTTCTTTGATGCACCTGATAAAAACGAACAATTTCAGAACTTACACAAGTTGTTGATAAAATGGGCAATATTGACAGGTGTAAAGCCTTTGCCAACAGATGAAGAGATAAGATTATTTGTAGAATATATAGCAGAGCATTTTTATCGTTTTTCTTTATTAGAAATAGATAATGCTTTTAATCTTGCTACGGCAGGAAAATTAGATGAAAGTGCAGAACATTATCAATCTTTTAGTGTTGTATATATAGCTAAGATAATTAACTCATATGGTAGATACATAGGTCCATATATCATTAAATATAAAGACCAATTAGAAGAAATTGAAAAGAAAAATAATGAGCCATCTGATAAAGAACAAATTGAATTAATGTTGGAAAGTATTTTAGAGAACTTTGATGACTATAAAGAATATAAAGACAATGGAGAGGAGCCACCATATAATGCATTTGGTTATATATCTTATGATTTTTTAAAAAATATTGGAGTTTTAAAGATAGATGATGAAGTAAAAAAAGAATTACTTATACAAGCAAAAAAAATAGCATTAGAAGATTTAAGAAATAAAAAATCTCAAGTCTTAGGAAACGAGGGGAAAATTGATGTTCAAGAAGAATTAGATGAAATATTAAACAATAATGCTAAATCAGATAGAGTAATGAGAATATGTAAAAATTTAGGTTTATTACATTATTATGATTTTATTTTAAAAAATAATTTATCTTTGAGTAGTGAAATAGCTAAATCAATGAAGAATGATGAATTATAATGTTATATTAAATATTAATAAAAATATTGGTGTTAAAGAATGGGAAAGGTTTGAAGTTTTAGCTGATGACAGTCAAGATTTATGGCAATTATTTTGGTATATAAGTGGAGATAAAGAAAAAATAATAGAAAATAATATGTGTGCATTTAAATATTTTGCAGATTATATTATGCCCACTTTAGAAATACCTATTCGCAGATTTCTTGAAGAAGATAAATTATTAAAAACAGATATAGAAACTATTTTGTCTTTATACATTAAATTACTACCCAAAACAAAATGTGAGGAGTGTGATGGACTTAATTGTTTTATACAAAAGATGGGTAAGCATTTTAAATCCAAGAATAGATAAAATGATTATTACAGGAAAAATATATGATATTTATAAAATTAATGATGATATTACTAATATCGTTTTAATTAAAACTCGTAACAAAAAAGAATATTTTGTTTCTCTAATATGTTATTTTCATTTTTCTGATTTAGTCAGTAAAAACTATTTTAAAAATGATTTTGTAAAGATTTGGTTTAGGTTAAGAAGTAATAAAAGAATAGGTAAAGATGGTAATCCTGTATATTACAATGATATTATTGCAGAAAAAATTATTTTGGTAAAAAGAAAAGATATAAATATTAAAAGAATTACTAATGAATATGGAATGGAGGAAAAGCATAGGTACTATGTAGAAGATACAGGAGAAGTGATTCCTCAACATAGTGTAAAAAGTGCTATACAAGATAACACAAATAGAAATTGATAAACATATAATGTGTTTTATCGCAGTTTCTACTTTACAGGAAGTAGTTGGTAAATGTTGTCTGAAAATAAGAAAAAATAAAGTTATTACCTACCAAGATGCATTTGTTAATAAAGAACATAGATTAAAAGGGGTATATAATAGATTGTTTGAGGAAAGGCAAAAATTTGTAGATAATAATTATAAAGATTATAAAATAGAAGCCTATTGTAGAAGCACTACAATTAAAAAATTTTTAGATAATGGGTTTAAAATTAAAGCAGGATTACAATTAGTAGAAAAAAACAATAATGAAGATATTTAATTGGTTAAAATATAAATGGTTAAAATATAAAAGAAAAAGTGTATGGGACATTTAGGGGTTAGTTACAATGTTTTTGATGGAGAAGAGCATTTAGAAAATTCAATTTTATGTATTAGGGAGAATGTAGACTTTATATGCGTGGTTTATCAAACTATATCCAATTATGGGCAACATAGAGAAGATTTAGAGCCATTTCTTGTTGATTTGAAGCAGAGAGGTCTTATTGACTATTTATATCATTATACACCAAAAAAAATAGAAGGTAAGGCAAAAGGAGAGATAAATGAAATAATAAAAAGAAACATAGGTAGAGATATATGTGTTAAGGTTGGTAATTGCACTCATCATATAACAATGGATTGTGATGAAATGTTTATTCCTGAAGAATTTGAAAAAGCAAAAGATTATGTAATATCTAATAATTATGACACAAGTTATGTTGAATATGATAATTACTACAAAAAGCCTAATCTTGTTATTTCAAAAAAAGGATTTATGAAAGCCACCAAGCAAAGAAGTATAACATTAGGTTATATATCATTTATAGTCAAATGTGATGAAAGAAACTATGGGGGTGGGGTTAGTCCAATTTTTGTTGACCCAACAAGAACAATAGATTGTGGTGATTTTATAATTTTGAATAGTAGAGATATTAAAATGCATCATTATTCATATATAAGAAGTGGGGAGGAAAGTTTAAGAAGAAAGTTAAATAACACCTCTTTTAAACAACACGAAAAAGCTGAATCAGGATATGAAAAAGTTGTAGAAAGATTTAATAACTACAAAGATGGAGATTTAGGGATTATACCGTGGGTTGGTGGTGCAATAGAGGTAGAGTTATCAGATGTTAAAGACAGGTTAAAATTATGATAAAAAAATTATTCTCTAAAATAAATTATAAAACAATTTTATTACCTCAAATTTATTTGTTAAATCCAAAAATAATAAGAAATCCTTATATTTTTATACCAATTTGTATTGTCTTGTTCCCTTATAATGTTATTGGGAGCATAGTATACTTTGTAATTATTTTACTGATTTTGATGTTGTTAGTTTTGGGCGAAAAGATTAAAAATATCTTTAAGTCTAACTAATATTATTTTTAGGATTTTGGTTCTCTAATTTATCCAATCTATCTTCCAAATCTTTAGTATGGTCAATTGATTTTAACCACTTGCGATAGAATGTAAGTTGATAAAATATGACTGCAAGTGTAAGACCAAAGAAAGCTACACTAATTGCAGAAATTTCTCCATTATCTGTCGTAAATTGAGAGGGTAAAACTTTTCCATTTTTCATAAAAATAATTTTTTATATTTTTTGATTTTTGAGTAAAAACTGCAAAAACTTGTTATAATATTGGTTCAAATATACAAATATATTTTATATTTTTGTTGCTTATGAACGCAAAAGGAGGATTTACTAAAGGACCATCTCACGCAGATGGAGGAATACCAATGACTGTTAAATCAACAGGTCAAAAAATAGAAGTTGAGGGTGGAGAAGCTATTATTAACAAAAAATCAATGTCTGATAATAGAAAATACAAAGTTGAAGGAACACCAAGAGAAATTGCATCGGCAATTAACGAAATTGATGGAAATGGAGTAAGTTTTGATAAAGGTGCTAAAATAACCACATTTAGAAAAGGAGGTATGATGTATGAGCCTATGGTATGCGATAGATATGCAAAAAATAGCAATCAATATGACTTTTATGTATCAGATGGGGAAACAAATAAAAAAATTGGTCAAATGAAAGTAAAGCCAAATTATTCTAATCCTGATATGTTAAACATTGAAAAAATAAACTTAGATAATGAATTCTCCAATTCACACACCTACAAATATTATACACAAGCAGTAATTGATGCATCTAATAAAAAAGGAGCAGTAATAAGCATAGAATGTTTAGATGATGAATGTATGACTCATATGCTTGATATAAGCGAAATTAACGACTCTTGTGATAAACTAACATTAAGATAAAATGGCATTAAACAAATCAGAATTAAATTCAGTAGGTAATAATACTCTAAAAACTATTTTACAACTTGTAAGATATGATATTCCTGTATTAGTAGTAGGTAAATCTTCTATTGGTAAATCTTATACAATAATTGAAGTAACAGAAAAATGGAGATTACCATCCTCTATTTTATACATCGGCTCAGAAAAACCTGAAAACATAGAAGGGTTAGCTAAATTAATTAGTGGTGACTATGAAACAAAAAAAGATGCTGATGGAAAAACAACACAAAAAGGAGAGGATATATTAAAATTTTTAAAACCTTATTGGTTTCCTAATTCAAATACAATTTCTACTCAAGTAGCAAATGGTCAAAGAATATTTGATAATTTCATTAAGGTTTATGATAAGCCAAGCACTAAGTTTTCTTATTCTTATTCAATTTTACATCAAATATTAATTTGTTTAATGGATATTAAATATCCTGCTAACGAAAATTCAATTTCAGCCAATTTAGTAGATAGAGGAGATAACAATCTTTCAAATGTAAAAGGAGCACCTGAAATTTTAAATAGTAAAGCATTTGAGTTTAAACGAAGTAAAGAAACAGAAATACAATCAACTACTGCATATGAATTTACTTTAGATAGTGTTAATGCAGGTCGTGATGACATCAGAGATATGTGTATGTATTTATGTACTCTTTTAGGTTATGGTAATTATTGGTTAGTTCTTGATGAATTAGATAAAGTAAGCGAAAATGATACTGACAAATATGCTCCACTTTTGCACATAGTTCGTGAAAGAACTTTGAAAAGTTGGACAATGAAGGAAATTAATGATAAGAAAGGTATGCCTATTCCTTTGAAAGTTGATTATGGTAGTTATCGTAGTATGGCTGATTTAATTCGCACACAAATTTCTAAAGGATTACCATTGTTAGATTGTAGAATAATTGGTATAGCAAATGCAACAAATGATATAGAAGAAGCATTATTTAGAAGATTTTGTCAAATTATAATGAGAAGTACAATGTCTTTATATCCACCAAATGAAGAAGTTAATAAAGTTATGGAATGTGTAGATGAATTTTTACCTAACAGAATGGACATAACGAAATTATTAAGAAAAATAGCATTTCTTGATGAGGTAAATTTGCAATGGCAATATAGTTTTTTACCTAAAATGTTAAACAAAACTGATACGGATGGTAATTTTATATTTCAAAACTTTAATACATATTTTCAAGAAATTTTAAGAAAAAATAATGGAAATTTCGCATCAGCAGAAGCCCAATTAAGGTCAAGTAGTGAGGTTTATAGTGAAACATCTTGGGGAATGATATGGAGAGATAATTATATGGGTGGTCAAACATCATCTGATGAAGGTATTCAGGCACTATATAAAGATTTAGCTGAACTATATTTATGTTTGGCTAAAGAATTATATTTACAATCAGATAGTGATAATATATCAGCTATTGCAGGTTCTACAAAAGTAGGTGGTGGAACTTTGTCCCCTTTAATGCAATTAAGAAGAGAAATATTAGAAACATATGCAGAGCAAAAAAGTCTTTATTTTGATGGATTAGAGATTGAATTAGATGAGAGTTATGGTGCAACAATAGGTAACCCTTCTGCTTTAGGTAGTTGGACTAAAAATGCACTAAGTCACATTGAAGCATCAAATATAGATGAAGCAGGTAATTACGACCAAATTGCAGAAGTAGGTGATAGAATGATACCATTTATTTATCAAATATTAATGAGAAATTATAAAAATGATAAAACTTTAGACACAGACTCTTTTAATGCTCAATTATTAATTATAGATGAATTTTTCAATGAATTTTTAAATAAACAAACTGAAGGAGAAACTCACTCTCTAAGTGCTGATAAAGAACAAACTGAAAAATTAATGTTTGGAGAAAGTAAAAAAATATTAAAAGGTATGAAGCCCTTACAACAAGAGGAGGTTGCTAAAGAATCGTTGTATGGAAGAGATGTTTTTGATGCTTTTGCTTTTACTATTTATAAGAGATTTTATTTACAAGGAGTTTTAACAATGTTTATTGAAACAGTTTTAAATGATAATGATAGTTTTATAGAATTTATATCACAAAATACTTATGAAAAGAAATTTTTAGGCAATCCAAAAGTTAAAAGTGTTTTACAGGGTTATTATGATAATTCACCTGATAGTTTCCGAGAATCAGCAAAAGGTCAAAGATTAAAAGATATAATTGAAACAGTTTAATAAATGCCTGAACATAAATATTATACTGATTGGAATGAGTTTTGGGACTTTTATATTACAAGTGTAAAGCAAGATATTGGCACAAAAAAATATTCAGTTATAAAAAATAATTCATCTAAAATTGCTACATCTCTTGAAAGAATAGATGATGAATTTAGAATTAATACACTTGACCCATTAATAAGAAAGGCAGGAATGATACCTGAAAAGATTTTATTAAAATATGACCCTAAAGCAACAACTTTTTATTCAGCCTATTCAAAAAAAAGAAAAAGACATTATATAGGTTATCCTACCTACACAAAATATATGTGTTTTTGGGAACCAAGTATGAAAGCATCTTTTAGACACGAAATGGGACATATATTAAGAGGGGATTGTTTGCAGACTATGGCTTTTAGCCAAGTAAGAAATTCAAATTGTTGTATGGATATTAGAATAAACGATTCTCTTGACAGAGAAGCATTGTTGCAAGTTTATAAATGTTTATATTTTAAAGATAAAGATGTAGAGTTGTTAGTTCCTGAAAGTCAATTCCCTAAAATTGAATTACCTTACAATGAAGAAAATCCTTATATTCCTGAATGGTATATAATAGCCGACAAGTTTAATAAAGCAAATGAAAGAATAAGACAGGACAATAAGCAAGGTGAAAAAGATAATAATAATAAAAAAGATAGTTTTGAAATTGGAGATTATGTAATTATAGATAAAAAATCTTCTGAGTTTAATGGAGAGCCGGGGGTTATTGTAGATATTAATGATAAAGGAAATTTTGTAGTTGAGGGAATTAGTGATGAAGAGTTTGAAGAGTTTTTAAATCAAGTAAAAAGGCAAAGAGAAGGAATTCAATTTGTTAAAAGTGGTGAATACTTAGGTATTTATACGGATAAAGAAATTATATCAGCCGTGCCTGATGAAGAAAATCAGCAAGGCGAATATGGTGATGATGGAGATGATTCACCTCAAGGTGGAGGGGGAGAACAGGATGAAGGGCAAGAAGGAGAAGAAGGAGAAGATTCTGAAAATCAAGATGGAGAAGGTACAGGAGATGATAATAAAACACCTGAAGATATTATAAAAGAAAAAGAAGAAATCCTTGAAAATTTATTGAATGGTGGGGTTGATGGAGAAAATCAGGGGGATGAAGTATGGTCTGATGAACTTAGTGATGAAAAAGAAGAAGCAGATAAATCAACAGAAAGTTCAGAAAAAGGAGAAGATGAAGAGAAAATAAAAGGAGAAAGCGATGGTGAAGGAGATGTTGAGGAAGAAAAGGAAAAAGAAGAAGAGATGAGTTGGAGTGATGAGCAATTAAAAAAGAAAAAAGAAACTGAGGAAAAAATTGCTAATATTAAATTAGATACAAAAATTAAAAACTCCATAACTAACTTTAATAGTATAAAAGAAAAACATAAAGATAAATTATCTCCAACTGAAATAGCTGACATTGACAAAGCATTAGCAGAATTAGAAAAATTAATATAATATGTGGAGTAATACACCAAGAAGATTAAATGCCCAAGACAGAATGAATATATGTTCAAGATGCCCATATGTTAAACAAACATACGGAGTAGGAATGACCTGTGGGACACTATTAAAACCTGAATATGATAGAAATGGTAATCAATTAACTTGTGGTTGTATACTAAAAGCAAAGACAATGTTGGGTGGGCAGAGTTGTCCTCAAAATAAATGGTAATGGAATATAAAAAAAAGTCACAAGCATACGATAATATACTTTCAGATTTGAATGATAATTTGGAGGGATTAATTGATAGATTAAAGGATGATATTCAAAAACAAAATAAAATTCTTAATCCTATAACATCTGAGATGCCTCAGTCTTGTGGTTCAATGGAAAAAAATGCTTTTACAGGA
>CERN01001083.1_pt1 | contig 12008 bp, 5 predicted proteins | sample 530761 | NCBI WGS metagenome assembly CERN01 (sample SAMEA2620947, study PRJEB7988) | marine metagenome | isolation source: saline water (ENVO:00002010), including | reverse complement strand
TTACACTTCACATCCAGCGTTATAATTTAGCAACTACAACTTGGGATGATATAACACAAGCAATTGGTGATTTTAGCGTTATGAAACCTAATGAAGATGCATCTCAAAATGTTATATCAAAAACACTTGGTCCAGTACCAAGGGAAAACGCTTACTTACCAGCACCAGCTGGTGGTCCAACACACAATGGTGGTGGAAACTATCAATTTCCTATTACAGAAACAGATCCATGGGGTGGGACGGTAAATGTTATGTATCGTATACTTGCTGAACAGAGAGTTAACGGTATAAAAGGACGTGATTTACACTTTTTGGGACTTCACTCGAGTAACCCGTGTATAGGATCAACAACGTACCAATTCCAAGAACAACCTTGTAGTGAATCTCCATTTTCTGTAGTTGGATGTATGGACCCTGGCGCTTGTAATTATGATTCTACCGCAAACTGTTCTGGTGGTGCTACTTGTTACTTCCCTACAGCTACTTGGTGGTATAGTCCAGATCCTGGAAACGCCGCATGTGAAGAGTGTTATCTTGGTGTTAATAGTGGTGAGTGTACTGACGGCGTAGCTACTTGTCCTGCTGGTGCTCTTGGTGAAGATTATTATTCTGACCTTAGTACTTGTACTAGTGAAACTGGGGCTCAATAAACACTCTTGGTCCATAAAATTATACATTTTAAAAATAAACAAATATGGCTTTAGTAAACTTAACATTAGAATTTGATTCTTTAAATGATTTCATACAAGTTGGAGACACCGTGTATTATTCACATTCTTTTGGTGCTCCGCTTGGTGGTTTTGAACAAACAGCCTTGTCAAACACTAGAAGACTAGGACTTATTACTAATATATCTGGTAACTTTATAGATGTACAATATGACAACGCAGCCACCTCACCGCCTGCAATCGGTGATTTTATATACGTTGTTAAAGATAAAATTGTTAATACGTCTAGTTTACTTGGTTATTACATGGAGGCAAAATTTAAAAACACATCAAGCTCTAAGGCTGAATTATTTAGCATTGGTTCAGAGTTTTCAGAAAGCAGTCAATAAATAAAATAAATTATGGCAAACGGATACGGATATAGTGGTTCATCAAGCTCGTCAAGTTCTGCTAGACAAAGCACAACTAACGCTCAAGGACAAACAGCTCCACCTGGCTTTCACTACATGCCAGATGGTACTTTAATGTCTGACGCAGAACATAATATGCTTTATGGATCAAGTGATAAAGTTATTACAAATTTTGATTTAGATTTTTCAGACTTACCTTCTGTAAGTTCTTTTAGAAAATTTTCTATACAAGGTGATGCTGGTGCTGGGTTTACGTTAGAAATAAAAGACAAAGACACTGGTAAATATTATAATTTTGTAACTAATACTTTTCAAACAGAACAAACTAAATTAGAAGAAAAAATTGGAAATACAGCGTATAATGGTATTATTAAATTTCCAGCGGTAACAGGTAGTGACGATCAGTATGATATATTTTTATATGCAATTCCAGGAACAAGACATGCTGATTACATTGAGGTTAGATTTAGAGATGGTTCTATTAATAAAAACGCATCAACGGGTTCTAATTCTTTAATGATGCAAAAAGTAATACATCAGTACGCAACTGTAACATTAACTCTACAAGGTTATTCACCTAATGGCACGGTATCTGGAACAATAGGCACTGCAACAACCACTACAACTAGGGCTGATAGTAGAACTAAAACTCCATTTTCTTTTACAGTTACAGCTGCTGGAACAGCCGCTTATAGAATATTAAGACAACCAATATCAGATGATGTAATTTCTTTTTTAGAACCTACAGTTGGAGCTGCACCAGAAATATTACCAGGTGAAAATGAATATCCAACAGCTAGAGCTGTTTTTACTGGAGATGATATTAACGGTGCTGTAACTAGTGGAACAACCGTTGATACAGATGCTGCTGATATATCTACTAATATTGAAATTGGTGATAAAATAACCACACCTGTAACTACTGATACCGTAAATGGTGCTGTTACTAGTGGTGTTAACGTAATTATGGACTCTGCTGTTGCTACTAAAATGGCTGTAGGCGATAGAGTAACAGCTTCAGGATCAATTATTGCTCTTGATAATAGAGTGGTAACGGTAGCAGCTATTGGTGTTGGTGGTGATGCAAATACTTTTGCATTATCAGAAGCTGTTGCTATAAGTGATGGAATTACTTTAACGTTTAGTTCTAAAGTAAATAGAAGTTTAACTACCGTGAGTTTGTTTCCTGTAGACGAATCAGCTTTTGGAATATCACAAGAAATTCAATTTAGAGATAATGCCCCCTTGACTTTTACACCGCGAGCAAATTATCGATGGCCTGTAGATAATATAGAGAATATATCTGATGGCATGATTGTTGTGGCTGGAAATCTACACCCAGCAGGCTCTAAGATTTCTAAGTATGAAGATGTGGTAACTTTATTTGAAAATACTACAAAAGAAGAAAAAATAATAAAAAACGAAGCCCCAGCTAAATCAACAAAAGGTATAAAACCAACAGTTGTTAAAGGAAAAGTTACAGTGCAACAAGGTAATATAGTGTTCAATAAACAACAACCTTTTTCTATAGCTGGACAAACGTTAAAAATAGGTGGATATGGGCTTGGTAAAGCACTTGAAATACATGGTTATCAGCTTTTATTTACAGATTTAGCCGTAACGCTAACAGCTCCTACCACAACCACAACAGAAGCATCTGCTGGGGGAAGCTCTGCCGATATAGCGGTTACATCAAAAGAAGGTGTTATTAACAATGTATCTAGAGTTGGTGGTATAGGTATTAATCCTGCGTTACAAAATCCACTTATTACATCTGGAGGAGGTGCTACTGGAAGTGGTGATTGGACTATGGATGCTGTGCAAACTTTAGAAAATGGTATTACATTAACAGTAGAAAACACAAGTAGAATAGCAACAATAAGTGGTAACGTAGAAATTGTTAAAGCAGGAGTTAGTGATGCTACAATACGTTTTGATATTGAAAAACTACTTTCAACATCTGCTCCATAGTAAAAAAACAGTGAAAACTGTGACTATATTAGGTATAAATTAAATTATGTCTAAAAAAGAAATAACTAAAAATTCTAGAGAAAAAATATTAAATTTAGAATCATCTTTAATAAACATTGCTGATGGTATAAATATAGAAGGTGATGGTAAACATATTGTTACAGAAAGCAAGGTAGCACCAATAAAACATACTTTTGCTGATGGCGTTTATATTAGGCAAATGGATATGATAAAAGGTAGTGTTGTTGTTGGTGCAATACATAAACATCTACATGCTTGGTTTTTACTAACTGGGCATGTTACAGTAGCAACAGAAGATACAACAGAAGATTATATAGCTCCATGCTATATTGTTTCAACACCAGGAGTTAAAAGGGTTATACTTGCAAATGAAGATTCTATATTTGTAAATATACACAAAAACCCTTCTAATACTCAAAATATAGATCAATTAGAAAAAGAAATAGTAGCTTTAAACTATGAAGAATATGAACAATATATTAATAAAAATAAATAAACTATGGCATTTGTAACAGTAGCAATAATAGGGGCTAGTGTAGCTGGTGCAGCTGGTTTAACCAAGCTTGGAATGTCTTTAGCTGGCCGTAAAGATAGAATACAAGAGCAAAAAGATGCTAAAAAAGCAATGAAAAAACGTATGTCTGAATACGAAAATTTAGATACTAGTAATTTAAGTGCTAACGTGCGTAATCAATTTGCTAACATGGAAAATACATATGAAGATATGACTGTTAACCAACAGCAAGCTGAGTTTATGGCACAACAAGGTATGCAGCAGAGAGCTAATATAATGCAAAATTTAAGAGGTGCTGCTGGTGGTAGTGGTATAGCTGGTCTTGCACAAGCAATGGCAAATCAAGGTCAATTAGCTGCGCAGCGAGCAAGTGCTAGTATTGGATTGCAGGAAGCTAAAATACAACAATTACAAGCAGGTGAAGCTAGTAAACTACAAACCTTAGAAAGAAAAGGAGAACAATATGCCCAAGCACAAAGATTAGCTGGAGCTGAAAGATCTAGAGGATTAGAGTATAGTAAAACTGGAACATTATTAGGTATGTCACAGCAAAGAGTTGGTGCGGCAAATCAAGCTAGAGCACAGGCTAGAGCCCAACAATTAAGTGCTGTTGGTGATATAGCAATGGCTGGTACACAAATGGCTGTAGCTGGAATGAAAATGAAAGGAAAAAACCCTTCATCAGCTTATCAACCCGTATCCCCATCTTCAGAGCTAGACGTTTACGATGACAGTATTGGAGCGGTAGAAAGAGGACCAGAATACTATGAATCTAGTGATTACTTAGATTCTTTAAAATCAATTGATATAAAGGGTTAAAAAACAAATTATGGCAAAAAAACAAGGAATAAATTATAATCCAAATACAGCTTTAATACAAGGCGCTGGTGTTGCGTATAAAAACTACGATAACATGCCAGGTATGTATGCTGGTCTAGATAAAATTACTAAAGCAGGTACCGAAATGATGAAGGGTGCTGTTGAAGGTTTTGAAGCTGAACAAAAGAAAAAAGAAAAAGAAGCAAAAGAAGCTGAAGCTAAAAAAGCGCAACAAGATAAAGATTGGTACGATATATCTGGGTCTGTGTATGAAAATGCTGGTTCATTCATGAAAGATGTTGAATATAAAGATACTGTTTCGCAATTAACAGCTTTAAAACCAAGGCTTATAGCAGCGAAAAAAAGTGGTAATCCAGAGGAAATTGCTGCTGTTATGACAGAGTTTAACAACATCAAAGCTAGTGTTAATGATCATAAAGAGTTTAGAGAAAATGTTTCAAATCCTGAATTTCCTATATCAAACGCTATGAAACATTCTGGTGTTAAGCCTGGAGACAACGGTGAAGATCATAATTTTTTAACAGGTCTTTTAAAGGAAGATTACAAAATAGTTAGAAAAGGTGGCCAAACATATTACAATGTTGGTGGTGTTGAGAAAACCATGAAAGAAATAAAGGACATGACTATATATAGAAACAACGTTCCTTATGACAAATATAGTAAGGCTGTAATTAATCTTAGCGAAGCTAAAAACTTTGATAGAGATAACACGGAGTATTTTATTAGAAACAATATTATACCGCAAGAAATAAACGAACTACGCGCTTTCTTGGCTGATGATGGTTTTGGTAATGGAGAAACTTTTTTACAATTATTAAATAAAAAAGAAAACAAAGCGGCAATTAAACAAGAGATAATGAATAGCGTTTTTAATACAGATGGTGGTGACATTAGTCCTGATGAATGGAAAAACTTTACTAATGCCATAGTTGATCCTAAAAACAAATTTTGGAAAGGCGATGAAAACGCTTGGAAAACAGAATCTACAAAAATAGCTACAGAGCAACTTACTAATGGTATTGAAAATAAGTGGAACGATAATCAAAAACCGAAAGGTGGTACTGATATTATAGAAAAAAATAGATTAGAAAAAGGCACTATAAAATTAGGAGAGATTATGCCTAATGGATATAGAAAGAAATTTAATGCTGGAGAGATAAATGGTATTATTGAAAAAATAGAAGTTGGAACTGGTTTTAGATTTAACGGTAATGAGTATGCTCATATAGATGGAAAGTGGTCAGAAAAAAAGAAAGACGATAAAGATTTTAGCGCAATAGCAGACGGGACAGTTGATGATTTAGTATATAATGTATTTAAATCTGATCACGAAGTGTTTAGCGGTTTAAAAACTGACAAAGTTCATAGCGCAGCAAGTGGAGAGGTTTCAGATGATCAAGAAAGAAAACAAGGTGATTTTGAATTAACAATTAGAAATATATTAGATGCAGGAGATAACACCGCGTCGGACGCGTTGAACCAGCAATTTAATCTTTCTAAAAGAAAAGGTTCCACTATAGCTTTTGCACCGTTTTCTCGGGACAGAGTTGATATAAAAGCTGGGGTGGGAGACAATATATTGACTAATGATCTTATGTTAATAAACCCACAAACAAACACACCAGTGCTAGATAAAGACAATAATATAATAAGAATTCCATCAGGTAAAAACAAAAATTACGCTGAGCTTGATACTTCTGTAAAAGAGATTTTAAGATTACTTGAGGAAGCTAATATAGATACAGATCCTTTAAGCCCTAAATAATAAATAAAATAATATGTTTGAATTAAACGGTAATCAATATTCTATTGAAGAATTACAATCTGCAGCACTTAGATACAACATGGATTTCGAGACTTACTTGGAAAAAATGAAAGGCAAAGGTCTTGTGGAAAAGCAAGCCGACTCGACGGGAGATCCGACGGTGAGTCAAGACACTATGGGATCACAATTGGACGATGGTTCTTTGGAGTCACCAGAAAATAATAGTAATTGGTTTGATAGCACGTGGTTTGGCAGAGGTTGGGCCGCGGCTAGTACAACTGGCGAGGCAACTGATTTAATTCTTGAGGGTTCCAATGTAAAAATGGAAACTATACAAGAGTATATTAAAGCAAAAGAACAAGAAGCTAAAGAGCACGTACCATCTGGGCGGATGAAAAAGTTTCAAAAACAGTATGAAAAAGAAGGTTCTTCTTGGACAGCGTTTTTTAGAGGTGTAAAAAGAGATCCAGCTTTAATGGCCGAACTATTCGTTCAATCTTTAGGTACTCAATTAGGTACTTTAGCAGATACTCCTGCTGAAGCCTTGACCGCTGCTGGTACTGGTGCTGTAGTTGGAGCTGGAGCTACTGCATACTTAGGATATGGTGCTATTGGTGGTGGTTTAGCTGGCGCAATGGGTGGTTTGGCTACAACGATGGAATCAGCGTTGACATTTGGAGAGTTAATAGAAGAAGAGTTAAAGAAAGAAGGTAAAGAATTTACAGATGTAAATATTAAAGCTCTTTTAGAAGGACCAAAAGGCAAGTCAATAAGAAACAAAGCTATAGGTAGAGGTTTAACTATTGGTGCCGTAGAGGGATTTACTGGTGGTGTAGCTGGAAAAGTAACAACTGGTGTTTTGAAAAGCGGTGGAAAAGCAGTGAGTAAAGCTAGAAAAGCTGGGGCTGCCTCCGCGGGTATAGGTGTTGAAGCTGTTGGTGGTGGTACCGGTGAAGTTTTAGGTAGAGTCGCTGCTGGACAAGAAATGGATCCAGCAGAAATAGGTTTTGAAGCTATAACTGGTACAGTAACAGCACCAGTAAACGTTGGTAACGCTTTACTAACTTATAAAAAACCTGTTTATAAACTAAATGGTAAAGAAGTTACTTATGCTGAAATGAAAGATTTTGTTGAAACAGCTGATGATATAGATGTAGCTAAAGCTAACATCGTTATGGACAATGATCTTACTGGATTAGATGCTAAAGCAAATGAAAAACAAAACAAAGCCCGTATAAAATCTCAAATTGATGATAAAATAACTGATGAAAAAGATATAGACGCTTTAATTGATTTAGATGCTAAAAGAAGAGAAGCTAAAGCTAATCTAAAAAAAGAAGGTGTTAACCAGGTTCCTGGAGCTGAAAAAACCTTGGCAGATATTGAGTCTCAAATAAGTGATATAATAGGTAAGTATGAAGGAGCTACTGATGTCGCTGTAACACAAGAAGCTGCCGATGTTAGAAAAGCAATTAGAGAAAATAAAATATCAGAAACTATCGCCTTTGCAGAAACCCAAGGTGAAAAAATAGGTAAAGAAACAATTGTTGTTGATGATAATGAGCAAGCGCAGTCTACGTTTGATAAATTAAGAGAAGAGTACAACAAAAACATAACCGATCCTAAAGATCAAATCAAAGCTCAAGACGTAAAAAACGCAGATGGGTTTATAGTTGGTGATTCTATTATTATAAATAAAGATATAGCTGGTAGAACCGGCGCTATTAATGTTGGTGCTCACGAAGTCTTACATGGTGTTTTAGCCAAACATATGCAGAGTTTAGATACCGCTGGTAAAAAGAAATTAATATCTAGTTTTAAAAACGTATTAAGTAAGAAACAATTAGATGTAGTTACTAAAAGATTAGAAGAAAACTATAGTGATGTTGAAGGCTTTGACATCGAAACTACAGATGAATGGTTTACAGCTTTTTCTGATGCTATTGAAAAAAATGAAATAACTTTTGATGAAGGAGTTTTTGATAAAATTAAAAATACAATACAAGAAGTATTAAGAAAGTTTGGTATTAAAAAAGATTTTTCAAATGGTAGACAAGCTTACAACTTTCTAAAAGACTATAGCAAAAGTATTAAAAAGAATAAATTAAGTTCTAGAGCTTTAGCTTTAGCTGGTGAAGGCACAACTATTACTGAGGGTAAAACGTCTAGATCAACTGTAAACCTAGACAAAGGTGAAGGTGACATATCACAAAAGATTGATGCTTTAACAGAAGGCGCTAAAACAAAAGCTGAATTTCAAAAACCACAAGGAGCTTTTGACAATATATATTCTGGCATGATTGAGGGTAAATTTGATAGAATATTTGGAGAAGGTATATCAAGAGAACAAAAGGATATACAAAGACAAAATCTTGCTGATAGATTAATGAATTATGATCCAGCTAAAACACCTGAGTTATCTAAATGGATATACGGTGGTAGTGGTAAAGCTGGTAACGTTGTATACTCTGGATTAGTGGCTAAAAAGAAATTATTTAAAGAAGGAGAGATAAGAAAGAAAACAACTACTATAGATACCAAAGAAGCTAAAGAACTAGAAGACACAACCACGCCAACCACAGAAATAGAAGATAAAACAAAACCTAGAAATTTAAAAGATTTTGATGTTGAATTGCAAGATGGTTTGGTTAATGAAGAAATAGTAGAACAAGTAGAAGCTTTATTAGAAAAAAATCCTGATGACATTGAAGTTCAAATGGAGAAGCTAATACTAAATGATATACGTAAAAAGCTTAACAATGTTATACCTAAAATAGCTAAAGATAAAAAAACAGGCGTAAGAAAACCTACGCCAGAATACGAAGCTTGGGTTAGAGGTCAATACAACGAAGTAATACAAAGTTTAGGCATGGAAACCATACGGGCGGCATATAGGCCTTGGTTTGAAAGTAAAAAAATACGTACTGAAAAATACAAAGGTATTAGTCCTAAAACAGGTAAAGTAACAAACTACGTAAAAGATGTTTTTGAAAACAAAACTAATAAACGTGAATATATTAGGTGGTTTTTAGAGGGTAAACCAGGTTCACTAACAGAAAGAAGAACGGCACTAATAAGACGTATAGCTAGAAGAAAAGCAAAAATAGCTACAGATAATTATATTGAAGCTAATTCAAAAAACTTAGGTAAAGTTGCTGAGGCTAAATTTAGAAACTTATCAAGGGCTATTGAAGACGCTCAAGTTGAAAAGAAAAGTTTTGATAAAGTTAAGTTTTCCGTAAGCCTTAGGCAAGAGTTTGGATTAATTGAAAGAAAAATTCAAAAAAAGGGAAACATATGGGTTGGTTATATAAATCCCCATACTAGACAACCACAATCATTTGTTGACTTAGGAAGAGTGTGGGAGCAAGCCTTTGCTAATTATTTTATGAAAATGGAAATCGAAGGTTTAAATGTTGTTTCTGAAATTGCTAGCGAAATTGGTGGTATGGCAGATTTTGTTTTTGAATATAATGGTAAAATTGAAAACCACGAGCTAAAAGCTTCGTTAACTGCTTTTATGGGTAGCATTTCTATTTCAAACTTTAAAAATGGAAAGATAGAGTTTGCTACAGACACTCACAATGACTTGCTCAAAGAAATTGATATGGTTGAGTTTACTAAAGGTTATAAAAAAAGAATAGATTTTATCAACAAAGGTATTGAAAAGTTAAATTTAAAAAGACCAAACAAACCTTATGCTCTTTTAGATTACGATATTACTAGTGGTAAACCTCAAAATATTCCATATGAGCTTTACATGGACAAGAAAGGTTTTGGTACTAAAATGTTTTATCAACTCAAATCAGATGCTAGTGTTATAGCTAGACATTATGCTGGAAAAAATGTAAACTCAATTAGTTTTATCGGCGCGAAAAAACATGGAGATTTGTCATTTCGTCTTAATGACGACTCTATATTAGCGTTAGATATGTTAGACGCTGATACATTAATTAATTTTACCTTTAGAAATTCAGGTTCTAAAATAATTAATGGTGATAAAATGATATCTTTGAACCTTGGCGTTCAATTTAAGATATCAAAATTAAACAATGATACAAAAAACGCTTTGGATATTACAGATAAAGCAGATTTAAACAAAGCTCTTGGTATTAATTTTTCTAAATCAATAAATAATAAAAAGTTAAACAATGCTGTTAAGATGTCTAGATCTACTAACAAACCTTCTAAAGGTATTACTGTTTTAGATTTTGACGATACACTAGCTACAACTAAATCTTTAGTTAAATACACTACGCCAGACGGTAAAACCGGAACATTAAACGCGGAGGAGTTTGCTAGTACATATGAAGATTTACAAGATCAAGGTTATACATTTGATTTTTCTGATTTTAATAAAGTTGTAAAGGGTAAGTTAGCACCATTATTTCAGAAAGCTTTAAAGCTACAAAATAAATTTGGTCCTGAAAATATGTTTGTATTAACAGCTAGACCACCAGCGGCGCAAAAAGCTATATTTGATTTTTTAAAGGCTAATGGTTTAAACATACCTGTTAAAAATATAACTGGTCTTGGTAATTCTACGGCTGAAGCAAAAGCACTTTGGATAGCTGATAAAGTTGGTGAAGGTTTTAATGACTTTTATTTTGCTGATGACGCTTTGCAAAACGTACAAGCTGTTAAAAACATGTTAGACCAATTTGATGTTAAGTCTAAAGTTCAACAAGCTAAGGTTAAGTTTAGCAATAGCATGAACGAACGGTTTAATGATATACTAGAAAATGTAACAGGTATTGAATCTAAAAAAAGATTTTCTGCTATTAAAGGTAGAAAACGTGGTGAAAGCAAGGGTAAGTTTAGATTCTTTATACCACCATCACATGAGGATTTTGTAGGTTTATTATATAACTTTTTAGGTAAAGGTAAAGAAGGTAATGCTCATAGAGACTTTTTTGAACAAGCTTTAATTAGACCGTTAAATAGAGCTAACAGAGAGTATGATGCAGCTAGGCAAAGCGTTGCTAATGATTACAAGGCTTTGGGTAAAAGATTTCCAGGCGCTAAAAAATCACTTTTGAAAAAAACACCAGACGGTGATTTTACTTACCAAGACGCTGTAAGAGTTTATCTTTGGGACAAACATGGTTACGCTATACCAGGCTTATCACCTGTTGATCAAAAAAACTTAGTTGATCTTGTTAATTCTACGCCCGGCTTAAGATCTTACGCTGAAAATATAAATATTATATCTAAGCAAGAAACTTACGTAAATCCAACTGAAGGCTGGAACTCTGGTGATATTAGAATGGATTTAGATGATGCTACAGGTAAAATTGGTAGACAACAATTTTTTAGTGAGTTTATTGAAAATGCTGATATTATATTTTCTGAACAAAACTTAAATAAAATTGAAGCTGGTTATGGCAAAGGTGTTAGATCTTCTTTAGAGGACATGCTGTATAGAATTAAAACTGGTAGAAACAGACCTACTGGCCAAAACGCTCAGGTTAACAAGCTTATGAATTATTTAAACGGTTCTGTTGGTACAGTCATGTTCTTTAACATGAGATCAGCGTTGCTACAGCAAATGTCTTTAGTTAATTATATTAACTTTGCTGATAATAATATATTTGCAGCAGCTAAAGCTTTCGCTAACCAAAAACAATATTGGGCTGATTGGTCGTTTATATTTAACTCTGACATGTTAAAGCAAAGAAGAGGTGGTATACAAACTGACGTTAATGGTGCTGAGCTTGCTGCTAGTTTACGTAACTCTAAAGATATAACTAGAAAATTAATATCTAAATTGTTAGAACTAGGGTTTTTACCTACACAAATTGGTGATAATATTGCAATTG
>CERN01010266.1_pt1 | contig 12019 bp, 5 predicted proteins | sample 530761 | NCBI WGS metagenome assembly CERN01 (sample SAMEA2620947, study PRJEB7988) | marine metagenome | isolation source: saline water (ENVO:00002010), including | reverse complement strand
TTTTTAACTAACGGAGAGGTGTTAGTTTTAGATGAATTAGATATAATAAAGCTGACTGCAAGTTCAGCAAATAAATTTCACATCGTAATAGGTGTGTTGGAAATAGATTAGGAGACCACTATGAGTAACTTTCCACTAAAAGACGCAGCAGAACAACTAGCCAGACAGGGTAGATATGGCGATACTATGATGGTTCACATGAACCCCATAGAGGTTGATGCTTTGGCAAAACTATCTCCTACTGGTCAGTTGACCACTAACCCACAAACAGGGCAACCAGAGGCGTTTCTGCCACTTATAGGCTCATTGATTGCACCAACACTATTAGGTGGCACAGCATTAGCTGGAACATTAGGAACAGTAGGAGCATCTGCATTAGGTACAGGACTAGGTACTATTGCTGAGGGTGGTAGTCTTAAAGAAGGTATAACAGCTGGACTGACAGGAGCAATAACAGGTGGTTTACTAAAAGGATTTATGCCGGGTGCGCCTACAGAAATACCCGGAACTGAAGCTGTAACAGAAGCATTGCCATCAGGTGTAACTGGACCACCAGTAACTACACCAGCAGTACCAGCACAAAGTGTACCTATGCCTGAGATAAATACTTTAGCAGATTTAAATGCAGCAACTACAGGAACATTAGGATTACCAGATGCTTCAATACCCACTTCAGGTGGATTTTTTAATCAAGTAGGAAGAAATTTAGGATTTACTCCGGGAGCAAGTGATGCAGCTATACAAGCTGGAGAAGGCATAAGTCAATCACAAGCTTTTCAGTCACAGTTTTTACCAGCAGCAGCATCAGGATTAGTTGGTGAAATGTATGTGCCAATGGATATGGATATACCAGAAGAAAAAGATTCGTTTGGAGACTATGAAGGTCCTTATATGCCAACAGAACAAAGAAGTATGATTCCGGGAAGTGGGGGTGATCCATTAGCATCAGCTTTTGGCGGTGAACAAATGCTTATAGGAGGCAATCCTTTTCCATCAGGACCTGAGTTTGAAGAGGGAGGCAAAGTAGATTCACCTTCAGCTTTCAGTTTTTTACCTTCAATGTCAGGGTTAGCATTAGCTGGTAAAGCAATGGAAGGTATGGGTATACAAGGAATAATACCTTCACTTATGGACATGAATAAAAAAGATGAACCAGTAAATGAAACTAAAGTAGATCAAGAAAATAAACGTCAAATGATTGGAACTGTACCATTAGATATGGTGCAAGGTATGGATGCTATGCAAATGCCTATGGAAATGTTAGAAAAAGGTGGCATGCCTTTACAGAATCCTCAAAAAGCTGATCTTGATAATGATGGTGAACTATCTTCATATGAAAGAACAAGAGGTAAAGCTGTTGAAGAGAACATGAAAAATATAGGTGGTCTTATAAAGATGGCTAATGGTCGTACACCTGCACAAGCACAAATAGAAGAAAGCGCAGAAACTTTAGAACGCAGAAGAATAGATGATGCTATAAGAAAACAAGTAGAAGAAACTATGTCAGCACCTATGATTGATCCAAGACTAGGTAGAATGGCTGACCCTATTAGTACACCTGTACAAAGAAGTTTAAACGATGTGATGACACCACAGCCTTTTCAAGCACCATCATTAGCAGATATAAGAAATATGCAAAGTCAGGCTTTAGATGCTAGGTTTGATCCTGAAGGATTTAATAGACAATACAATCCTGTTGTTAGAGGAATAGAGGCAGTATCACCTGTCCTTACTAAAGGTGCTTTAGAACTATATGAAGCTATAGACGAATATAGAAAGAGAGATAACTAATGGGAATGTCAGGCGGTTCTGGTAAAGGAGGAGGCTTCAATACAGGTCAATTTGGAGGCTTTGATCCGTTTCCTATTGGACCTGTAGGCGGAAGGACTTCAGGTAAAGCTAATACAGGTATGGTAGGTGGATTTTCTGATATACAAAGAATGCCACCTAGACCTTCATTGCAACAACAATATGCAGGTCTTAATGCAGGAGTTAGAGGATTTGAACCTTTAGGTATTAGAGGATATACACCACGTTTATATGAACAACCTATGCAATCATACGGAGGATTTAATCCATTTGGATTTAATTCTTTTCAAGGCAATCCTTTTAGAAATCCAATAAGTTTACCTTTTCTTGGACCTATAACTTCTCCTATACAACCTGCATTACCATCAGAAATACCTAACTTTAATAATGCTTATGCTGGGCAATTAGATATGCCACCACAATTTGATCAGCTAGATAGACAAAATTATGAACGACAAGAAATGGAAGATTATCAAGCACCTCCTACTTATGAAACACAAGTAGTACAAGGTGGTAGAGATATAGTAAATAGAATTGATCCTCCTGTAGTACAACCTGTTGAACCTGTAACACAACCAATTCAAACACCACAACCATCTTTAAGTAGACAAGATTATGAAAGATTAGAAATGGGTCCTAATATAAATATAGGTAAAGCAGGTGGCGGTAGAGTACAAGGATTTGCAGAAGGTGGTATGCCAGAAGAAAATCAAACTGGCGAAAGATTAGAAGAAGAAACAATTATGGCATTAATGGGTAAACATCCTAATCCAAAAGAAATATTTACAAAGTATCTACAAGTTTATGGTGAAGAAGGTTTGATGGCTTTAGCAGCAGAAGTAGAACAAATGATGTCATCACAAGGTAGAATGATTGATGGACCGGGAGGTGGAGTAGATGATTTTGTTCCAGCTATCATAGATAATATGCAACCAGCAGCTTTATCAAAAGATGAATATGTTATACCAGCAGATGTGGTTGCACACGCAGGTGATGGTTCAAGTGAAGCTGGTGGCAAAAAATTTGATCAATTAGTTTCAAGAGTTAGAAAAACTAAAACAGGTAACACCACTCAACCAGAACAAATAGAGTTTGAAGAAGAGATACAACAGATTACATAATGAAAGTTTATTTAGTACCACAAGAATATATAACTGAAATCTATCCTAAGATAGATAATTATATTGATAGGTTAGTACCAACCTCACATGGTAGATATGAGAAGATAGATTTAGTTAATGACATATTAATGGGGAAAGCTACTCTTTGGGTAGTTTTAGATGATGAAGATGACAATAAAATATATGGAATAATTTTCACAGAAATATCACACTATCCTAGAAAGAAAATGTTATCTATAACTTTTGCATCAGGTGATAATTTAGATTCATGGATAGATGAATCACTTGAAGTATTAGAAAATTGGGCAGTAGATAATAATTGTACTGATATGGAAATAACAGGTAGAAGAGGTTGGGTTAGAAAATTAAATTTACATAATTGGAAAGAAGAATTTGTAATAGTAAAGAAAGAAAATTTAAAAAAGAATAATCTTAAAGTTGTAAAAACGGAGAAGGAAAATGGGAAAGAGTCGAGGAAGCAGTCAACCTCAACAGGTAGAGTCAAGGACATATCAGAGCAGACTGCCTGAGTACGCTGCACCTTTCTACAAAAATCTTGTAGGTAGGGCGCAAGCTTTATCCTATGAAGATTACATACCATATGAAGCACCAAGAGTTGCTGGGTTTTCTCCTGAAAGTATTGGAGCGCAAGAAGGTATACAAGCAGTAGCTGGTAGAAATTTAACAGGTATTAATCAAGCAAGAGATATTGCTGGTAGAGCAGCTACAGCTGGTCCAATGTTTGCACAGTCTAGGTTTAGAGGCGCACCTATCCAAAGTACATATAGCGCAGCACCAATTAGAACAGGAGTAACTGGTTTTTCACCAGAAGCGTATATGCAAGCAGCTAGAGGTTTTGGTGGCAGAGAGGCAGCAAGATATATGAATCCATTTGTAGGCAATGTTCTTGATAGACAACAACGTAGAGCAACAGATAGATTTGCAGAACAACAAGCTAGAAGAAATCAACAAGCAATACAAGCTGGTGCTTTTGGAGGAAGTAGGCAAGGTGTGCAAGATGCAATAGCAGAAAGAGAACTAAATCAATCATTACAAGATATAGAAGCAAAAGGATTATCTGATGCGTTTACACAGGCTCAACAACAATTTGAAAGAGATAGATCAGCAAGATTTAAAGGACTGTCATCAGCAGATGCACAACAAATAGCATTAGCACAACAAAGATCAGCTGAACAAATAGCAACAGAACGAGCAAAACAACAAGCAGCAGATCAAAATTTAAGAGCGCAGATAGCATCAGGACAGTTTGGACAAGCAGCAGGTAAACAAGATTTAGAGGCACAACTTGCTAATCAAAGAGCATTAGAAGCTGCATATGGAAGAGGATTACAAGGTTCTAAAGTATTAGGAAATCTTGATGTAACAGAACAAAGACTTGATTTACAAAGATTAAAAGCTTTATCAGATGTAGGTTCACAAAGACAAGCATTATTACAGAGAGCATATGATCAACAGTATGAGGACTTCTTAGCACAAAGAGAGTTCCCATATCAACAGTTAGAAAGATATAGTGCGATACTACAAGGTATGCCAGCACAACCTACTTTTTCAGAAAGAAGATTTTCACCTTCACCTAACACAACAGCACAGTTATTGAATACAGGTTTAGGTGCATATGGTGCGTTTAGAGGACTAGGCGGAGGCGGTTAATGATAGATAATAATATTAATAAATTAATATCTATGGCTGAACGTCAGTCAGATCAGCGTCTAGCACAAGAATTAAATCCACAAACAGAAACTGGATTACTTGGACCAGCATTTATATCAGCATCTGAGTTAGCTTACAGACAAAAAATAAGGGATGAGGCACAAGCACAACCTATGCAAAGTCCTCCTATAGTTCAGCAGTTGGCATCACAAGCAGCAATGTCACCCATGCAACAAATGCCAACTGCACCTATGCCTATGCAACAACCAATGCAACAGCCGATGCCAATGCCTCAACAACCTTTGCCAAGTTTTCAAACTGGTGGTTTGGTTGATGATATTACATATGGCAATCCTTTTATGAGAATGGCACAAACAGGAATGCCAACAGACGTTATGGGTAATTACCCTTTTAGTTTTGATGGAGGAGGTAGATTTGTTTCAGATTCTTTTGAACTTGATCCTGTATTTAATCAACCAATAGATGATACACCTGTAAATTTACAAGACACCAGTTCTTTTGTACCAGCCTCTATGCCACAATCAAATACTATGGTTGATAAATCATTAGCAGAACTTGAACTTAGACAAAAAAAACAACCAGTATTTTTACAAAATGTAGGACAAGGCATACAAAATGTAGGACAAAGCATAGCTGATTTTAGTAATAGAGTACAAGCAAGAGTAGATGCTAGAAGAGAAGCAGAAGCAGAAAGAAAAAGAAAAGAAAGTATAGTTGTAGATCAAGACAGACTATTACAAGGATTAAATCCAAGACAAGCTAATAATATACCTATACCTAAAATTGATATGAGTGTTAAAACTAATAGTATAGTAACAACTCCTAATGCTAAAACTTTAAAACAAGCTGCACAAAATTCACAAGGTGCTGGCACGTTAACACAAACAACAGGTACTACTACTGCAACTGGAACTCAATTAACACCGGCACAACAAAATGCATTATTGACACAAGCACAATCTAATAGTAGTCCTGTAGTAACCACTGCTACTGGAACATCTATAAATACTCCACCTTCTACTGGAGTAAGTAAGGCAGCTAAAAAAGATGCAGCTTATGCAGCTTCATCTGACTATGAAACTTTAATTCAACAGTCTATAAATGCAATGACCGATGAAAAAGGTAAGATGCAAAATAAATGGTTGCGTATAGCAGCTGGTGCATTTAATGCAGCACAAAAAGGTTCACCAACTTTACTAGGTGGACTTGCTGATTTAGGTGCTGGAGTAACAGAAGAACTATTAGCATTAAATAAAGAAGAACAAGATCAAGCACAAGAGTTATTTGCATTATATGCAGCAAGAGAAGAACTTGCATACAAAAGATACACTACACAAAATGATTACGATAAAGATAGACAAACTAGATTAGCTGATAGTATTAAAAATTATAATGCAGACCTTGCTAGATATCTTAATACAGATATAACTAAAGATATGACTAAGAGAGAAGCAGAAGCAAAAACAGCTACCCAATATGCAGATCAAGGAGTCAAACCAGCACAGTCAAATTATGCAAGATTTGTAAAAGAAATAAATGGAATTATTACTAATATAGATGAACAAATTGCAGAAGGAAGTTTAAATATAAATGATCGTGAAGATGCAATAGATCAAGCTTTAAAATCTGATAAAGCATTATCATATGTTTATGATGTAGGTAGAGATAGAGAAACTAAAGGTCGCGAAGATTGGCTTGAAGTTCCTTTGTTGAAATAGAGGATATAGTATAGAGATATAAAATGGCAGACGAACCAAGAAACACACCAAATCCTTTTGAGATATTTGGTTCAACTACCGGCAATACACCTGATCCATTTAATATTTTTGATACATATCAAAGACCTACAACACAAGATAATACTTCTGAGCAACTAGGCACTGATAAAGTTAATGATAGATCATTACCTATATTTGGTCTTGCTACAAATAATTTTACCCCTGAAGAAAACGATTGGATAGACAGCGTTATAGCTGCACCTAGAGGTGTATTGCGTGGTGCTGCAAGAACTATACCTTTATTGGGTGAAGGTGTATGGGGCATATTAGATTTAGCAACTAATCTTTCAGGTCAAGAAGATTGGTTAAATCCTAGAGAAAGTGCATTCATAGCTAGAATGGATGAACTACGTGATGCTATTGGTTATGAAGATAGTGTAGCTGGTAGAACAGGTGAAGCACTAGGTAGTATATTAGGTTTTGTAGGTACAACTGTACTTACAGGTGGTGCTTCAGCAGCAACAAGAGTAGGTGTTGGCTATAACGCTTTAAAAGCTGGAGAGTTAACTGCTGGTGCAGCAACTAAAAGTTTAGCCTCAGCTATGCAAATAGCAGCACCGGGTTCTGCTATAGGTGTAGGAGAAGCTAGTGGTAGGATGCGTGAGTATGAAGCTGAGATAGGTGAAGATTTATCTATAGCAGATAGAAACTTAGCAACAGCACTTGCTATACCTTTAGGTGCAACAGAGATACTACCTATAGTAAGACCTTTATCTATATTATTTTCAAAGATAACTAAACGAGGATTGCCTAAAGAAACTATAGACAGTTATATGGATTTAGCTAAATCAGCTGTTATAACTGGTACAGCGGAGGGAGCGCAAGAAGCATTAGCAAGCATAGGTCAAGATGCTATTGAGAAGGGTGTATATAACGAAGCTGCAAGTATAGGTGATTCTGTAGCATCAGAGTTTGGATATGGTGGTGGTGCTGGTGCTATCTTTGACTTAGGTGTTAACTTACTTACTAAAGGTAGACCAAAAGGAGGTAGACCTACAGAACCTGTAGAAGATGATGCGGGTGGATTATCAGGTACAGAAAATACAGAGGTAGAAGATGCATCGACTATTGATGAAGGCAGACCTAGTACAGTAAGTCAATTCCAAGGTAGTGAAGAGATAGTATTAGATAATGAATTTGTAGTACCTACACAAAAAGAACCTGCACCATTAAATGAAAGTGTACTAGATAGTGTCAAAGATAGTCCGCAAAATGAAATAGAAGCAGCAGCACAAGCATTAAAAGATGAAGTGCCAACGATACCTGATGCCGAACAACAAATAAAAACAGAAGCAGTAAGGCAACAGTTACAAGAAGTTAGTCCTGAATTGCAATCAAATTTAGATCAAGAGGTAGAACTAGAAAGGCAGATACAAGAAGCAGAGGATGCTGACAATCTAACTCAAGCAGACGAATTAAAAGAACAAATAACTCAAGTTAAAGATGCACAAACAGAGTTAATTAAAAAACAAAAAACACCTATAAGAAGAAGTAGATTAATACAGACTTTTGATAGACCAGATGGTGAAACATTTACAGCAAGATTTCCTGATAGAGAAAGCGTAGATGCATTTACTAATAAGAATGTAGTAAAAACAAAAAATAAATTAAGTATTACTACACCAGCATATAATCAATTTAAAAATAAATATGATACTTACGTAGCAGAAGAAGTTAACTCAGCATATAAATCTGATACAAGAGACTTCAAGTTACAAAGTTTTAAAGACTTTGTTTCACAAGAACAAGGTTCAGTACAAGCAGAAGATATATTAAGCCAAGCAACTTTTAAAAATATTGATCCTAATGATGCATCGTTTAAACGATTCTTGTATCTAAATACTAAGAAAAGAAATTTAAAAGACTTAAATGGATTACAAAGAAAAGATATCTTTAGGCAAATAGAAGCTTTGCCTACACAAACTGCTGTCAATACAAGCATAGATAAAGCATTTAGTGAAAGCATAGATAATAGACAGGCATTTAGTAAAGCAGAGGCTATAAAAGATAGAACTAAAGAACTAGAAAATAAATATACCAAAACACAATTATTAGACTTAGCTAAAACAAGTGGTGTAAGTGAAGAATTTATACAAGATGCAGTAGGCACTAGGGACAAACCAACTATAGCAAGAGGTATAGCAAGAAAAGAAATACAAAATCAAATATCAGCAGAAGAAAATTACGAACAAGTAGTAAGTAGAAGTGTTCCTAATGTACAAGTTAGGAAAGTAAAAACTAAAGCAGCTGATCAAGCAAAAGGATTCCAACAATATAGTGTGTTATATCCTGACGATACAGTAATTAAAACTTTGATACCGGCTAATATAGATGTTGCAGATGCAAAAGAACAAGCAGCAAGACAAACATTCGCACAAAGAGTAGAAAAATTAGAACAAGAAAATATAAAAACTAAAGATGTACCAGATGCATCACAACAAGATTATATACAAGCTGTTAATAACTCATTGTTTAAACGCACCAACCCATTAGCAGAATTATTATCTATAGCTGGTCCACAAGTAAAACAAAGTAGAACACCAGCAATACAAACAGAACAAGTTCAAGACTTAATAAAAGAAGCACCGGAGTTAGAAGTACCTGATATATCTGGTATTAATTATCAGGGAAACTTATATAAGTTTAAAGACAATATAAATGCCAGTGATTTTATAATGAATCTAAGGCGTATAGCTAAAAGAACTATGCCTGATGCAGATGTAGTTGCAGTAGATACATTGTTTAATGAAAGTGGTGAAGAAGTAGCTGGTGTAACTATTGGTGACATAATAGCTATAAATTTAGAAACTAATCCTGAAAATGGTAGACCTAGATTTGCTTCACCTACAGATACTGTCTATCACGAAGCTGTTCATTACTTTATAAATAATAATTATTTTAAACCAGAAGTATTACAAATCTTAGCTGAGAATCAACAAAGAATATTTAATATAGCTGAGACAAGATTTGGTGGAAAAGTAGATACTTTTGAAGAAGCTGTTGCTATAGCATCAGGATATTACAACGAACAAAAACTACAAGGCAGAACTCCTTTTGAATTTACACCCGGAATAAGAAGAGTATTTGAACCTCTCTTCAAATTTTTTAATCAGGTTGCTAAATACTTTAGTGGCAAAAAATACAGGAAACTAGAGGATGTATTTGATGCTATAAGAACAGGTGATTTATATCAAGATGCTGTAGACAATCCTAAGATACTTAGTCCACCACAACAACAGTTCCAAGAAGAATTGTTTAAACAAACTGGATATGTAGGCTCATACAAAGGCGGATCAATAACAGAAGATATGAATCTTGATTATGATTCAAATAGAAACATGACACCTTTGTATAGCAGAACACCTTCTTTTGGTTTACAAGAACTAAAGATTAGTGAAATGGGTCAAAGGATTGATAGGTTACAAGATGCTGTAAATAATACTAAAACTAAATCTACTAAAGCAGATAAATGGTTAACAACTAATAAACAAGGACAAGAGTTATTAACAGGTTCTAATATACCTTTTAATAAACTTTATTTACAAGACACAAGATTAGAAGAATGGTTAGCAGAACAAGTAAATAAAGATGGTGTACCAAGAGAAGTAAGTATAGATGAAATAAAAAACTATCTTAAAACTAATACTGGTTTTATATCTATGCAAATGACAGGTGGTGATACTACAACTTATGTAAGAGCAACTAATATAAATGAACAACAGACTATAGAGTATTATAAAGATGAAATTAGAAATAGTTCTATAGCTTTGAATCAATTTACGTCAGCTGTGCAATCACATTTAGTTAATAGGGATGATACATATAAAGCATTAAAAGAAGAGTTTTATACAGGACCAGACGATCAAGGTTCAGGAGCATTCTATGATTTAACAAGAAATTTAAATCAAATAGAAGAGTCTTATAAAAAATTAAATCTTTCTATGAAACAACCTATAGAAAGAAACTTTGATATTTTAAGACAAGCATTAAATGTAGAAACTAAATCACCTGATTTTCTTTTTTCAGATGCCAAGGCTGGAGAAATAGAACAAGCTATAAATCAATTAACTGTATCAGGGCAGTTGTTACAAAATACAGACGCTTTAAGAAAAGCTGATCCTGATGGTTATTTAGAAAAATTTTTAGTAGCTTTAGAAAATAGTAAAATAGTTAGTGATCCTGTAATAGAAATATTAGATGAAATAAATGCAGATCAATTTGATGGTGGCAATAGATACAATAAATTAGATTTACAAGATAATAAATTAACTCAATTAGTTAATGCAAGAAATCAAACAAAAAGACAAAATGAATATTTTACAAGGTTGTTATATGGAGAGGGTACAACAGGTGAACTTAACCCTGTAATAAAATCATCATATGAATCTGCTGGATATGCAGCAACTCCCGGTTTTAACATAGATACTACAAGTGGTAGGTTTACTGATATACAAAGATTAGCATTTCAAGCTATTAAAAATGGCAACCCTAATAAATCAGAAGGACAAATAATACAAGAACGTATACAAGGAATACCACAAGAAGTTGCAAACTTTACAGAAGAACAATTAAGAGAGTTTTCAGATAAACGTAGATTTAATGGTGAAAATTATGGAACTACAGTACACGTAGAAAATAGTAGAAATGTTCTTTATGCTTGGAATCCCGGTGCTTCGCAAGAACAAAAAGGATACTATTCAAATGAACACTTTCCTAAATCTATACGTAATGCTTTTGTTCATGCAAGAATAAAAGATGTTTATGTATTAGACGATAACAATACTTTAAAGAAAATATTATTTATAGATGAAGTGCAATCTGATATGTATGCAGATGTAAAGAAAGCTATAGATAAATATTTAAATGAATTAAATGATGGTGATCCTAGAAAAGAAGGAGGAGCATCTTCTTTAACAGAAGCAGAAGTAAAAGAAGCATTAGAAGGATATCCTTCTACTAAAGATATGCCAGCTGTACCACTTATAGGATTTCCCAAACCTAACTTTAATAAGTGGCAAGATTTTATTATTGAAGAAATGAACATGCTTGCTGTTAATGAAGGATTTGATGGCATAGCTATTGCTAGTACAGCAATACAAGCAGAAAGAAATGGTAACAATCTTAAGAATAATTTTAACTTTTTAAGTTTTTATCCTTCAGTAAACCCATCAGATATTTCTACTAATCTTAGTACAGAATTAACTCATACTCCCTCTGGATTAAAAGTAGAAGAAGGTATTTTGTTACAGCAAGGATATTTAACACAAGAAGAAGCAAATCAAGACGATCCTGTTAATCCTAATTTTAGCAGAATTGCAGCTGCACAATATTTTGGTGATGTATTTACAAGAGATACTAACTCATATGAATTTAAAACATATGTAAATTATGCACGTTTAGTGGGTATGACAGATGGATTTATCTCTAAAGATATGACTTTATCTTTACAAGAATCTAATCCTATTCGTGAGCATTTTGTAAATGATGTTAATTATTTAGGTGATGGTCAAGACGTTGTTTTTGGAGAAACACAAGTAGGTAGTGTGTCTTCTATATTACCAAATGATCTTGCTGATTTAATTATAGGACAAATAAAAAATGGTATAAGGTCGCCCATGC
>CERN01033697.1_pt1 | contig 12024 bp, 2 predicted proteins | sample 530761 | NCBI WGS metagenome assembly CERN01 (sample SAMEA2620947, study PRJEB7988) | marine metagenome | isolation source: saline water (ENVO:00002010), including | reverse complement strand
GTTTCAAAATCAGTGTCAATATCCACATTTGTATCTATATCATCAAAATCACCATCTTGCACCATATCATCAAGTGTTCGTTCAAGTGGTGCGGCACTGCCGCTTGATTCAGCTGGTCTGTAGGATGGAGATATTCCGATAAGTTCCATTACTGTTTTAGCATCAAAACCTTCATCGGTTACAAACCCATTATATACAGCTACTATAGGGTCTACGTTTGCTTTAATCATAATACTTGTTATGACTTTTGATGCCTCTAATGTAACTTCTTCGCTGTTTAATGCTTTTCTGAATTTATTTACAAAATCTGAATACGGGTTTATCCCACCACCTGCATATACTTTCTGACCCCTTGCTGCATCATATGCCCCTTCAGCAGCAACCCCAATAAGTGGCACACCAAACAAAAGGTTTAGTCCAGTAAGAGCCTTAATCATTTCATGCATTACCTCCTCACGGTCATCCTCGTCACCCTTTATTATTTTAGCTATGTTAGACGCACCAACAAATAGACCGTTAGCTATAGACATGTTTAAAGCTAGTTTTCTAATATCCTTAGCTTTTACCTTTTCACCTTTCTTCATGCCTCTCATTATGTTAGTAAAGGCCTGAGAAACATTATTGATTTGAAGAAATAATGTGCTACCAAACGTGGTAAAAACCCTAATTAATACGTTTTTGTTTTGACTAATCTGAGATACCTCAGTGTTTCTTCTAGTCTGCTGTGTTGCGTTGTAGTTATTTAGTTTTTCAACCGCCTCAGCCTTTGACATTCCGTTTTTTATGTTTCTGTTATAATTAATCATATACCCTAAAACACCTAAAACATCACCAAAAACGGTTGGGGCAACTGTCAATGCTCTCCATCCTCTTTTTATAGCTTTTAGTTTATTGTTGTTTTGACTAACTAATTTGTATTGGTTTCTTCCACTTTCTAACCCATAAACGTCACCGTCTAATCCCCTTCTAAGTCTATCTCGAAATGTTGCAGACACACCCCATGCCTTTTTAATTTGAAGTGGAAACGTAGCGTATGTATACGCACCATCTAACATAAACATCATTAGGTCTAGACCAGGTATCTTTTTCTTTCCCTGCCCTCTAAAACTATAATCTTCAAACGCTTGCACAAACGATGTGGCTTGTTTGAGTATTTGTATAGCTTTAAGACCTAGGGCTACACCTACAAAACTGGTCCAAAGCACACCAGCTTTAGCTGCTACTTGATAAGGAGTGGTACCATTAATAGCGTAGTTTATTTGGCTTCGCATTAAGTCTTTTAATCCCGTTTCTTTAAGCAAAGCTGCAACAGCTTTATTTTTAAATATTGCGTTTATCTTTTTTACTGTTACAGCGTGAGCCTTATAGTTTTCCATTGAGTCAAAGTATGCATCCAATGCAACGTCAAAAGATTGAGAAACAAGAATCGGTGATGACATGTCAACTCTCTTATTAAGTGCGGATTCATTTTCTGCTGTGAATTGCTTTGAAAAATCTAAACCTTGCTCCGAAACCTCTGTAGTCCCATCCATGACAGACCTTGTTGGAAAATAGTTCTCTACATAATTCAAATTAACATCGTTAGTCTGAGAGTAAACGGAATTAATCGACTCAAAATAATCATTACTAAGGTAGTCCACTGTAGCGTCAACCAAAGTAACAGCGTCTTTACCTATGTGCGCTATAATTTGGCCCATAGTTTCTTTTCCTATACCCATAGCTTCAAGCTTCGCTCTTTGAACAGGGTTTTTAGACAAAGCATATAACCTCATCGCTTGTTGCGTTGTTAGCATTGTTTCGTTTTCCTCTAAAAAACCTTCCTTATCTCTGATTTTACCTATGTTTAATTCTTTTTTATTTAATTTGTTTTTAAATTGACGATACGCTGGGTTTAGTGGGGTTCCTTTAATGCCATCAAAAGTTTCCGCTATAGAATTTAAAAAGTCCATTTGGTTGTCAAAACCTTGAAGCTTTACTTCGTTAGCGTTGTTAAGAGCATCATAAATATTTTTAGTTAAAAAATTACCACCTCTATCAAGTATATTTGTTAATGTACCTAAGTGATAGATGTTACCTCTTAATGCAAAATCTATAGGGTTTGTTCTAAACTCCATAATTCTTTTTGTGACTTTAGCTATCGAGCTAAAAACCTTACCTTTCTTAAATTCATTAGCAATAGCCTTTTTGTCTGAGTTACGTTCGTTATCGTCCTTTAATACTTTTTTAGTTGTGCCTTTTTTATTTTCTAAACCAATTGTTTTAAATAACGATGGAAACCCTTTTTCAATTTGACGAGTTCCTTCAGAGTTTAGTTCTGCGTTTTCTAATGTTCGTGCCTGTCTTCTTGACCTTAACTGTAAAGCACTAAATTTTCTAACATCGTTCACACTTTCAAGCATTGCCTCAAGAGCCTCAATCTCCATGTTCATTATATTCCCAAAGGTGTCTAGAGCATACGCCCTATTTAATAGTGTTTTCTCTTTTTGAGTTAGGCTTTCCCCGTTGTTTTCTTTTACTATAGCGTTTTCTATTATTTCTAATATCTCTGGCTCGTTAAGGCTCTTTCTAACTTCATCCACAGTACCGTTTTTAACCGCCTCTAATATCTTTTGTGCCTGAGCAAAAAACACTTGACCTTCTTGTTCAGTTACGCCTGCCTTTACTTTACCAGCAGCACTACCAGAACCCCTTTTCTTTTGCGCTCCCTTCTTTACTCTAGATATTATTTTAGATATAGTTTTATTCTTCTTTCTATCTCTCTGCTTTTCTACGACCTCTAGTGCCTTTTGAGCTGAAATCTGAAAGTCAGCTATAGCTTTTTCGTTGAAAGTTATTGAGTCGATGTCAACCACCGTTCTTATCAGTTTATTGATATCCGCTTGACTGTAATTATCAGACTTTATTAGACTTTTTCTTATAAAGTTTTTCAACCTAGTTTGCAGTTCTTTTACCTCTCTCTTCCCTTGTTTTTTTGTATCTAGTTTAGACAGTGATGCCTTTATTGCTCCAATTTCAGACGAAACAGGGTTGCTGTTATCAACATTTAAAGACGCATCCATAGCCACGATTAAGGCTTTTTGAGTTACCTCTGGTTGATTTTTAAACACAGCGTCTTGCTTTAAAAGCTCTATTGCTTTTCTTTGTGTTTCTGAAAACGAAACATCCCTTCTTTTACCCTCAGAGTCCTTTATACCTCTTTTTACAAAGCTCCCTAGTTTTTTACGAACAGACCTGTAGAGTTTTTCTCCAGCTTCAACACCACCCTCTATATCTCCAAACTCAGGTGGCAATGGAGTTAGTAAGTCAATAGATACCTCTAAAGCTTTATTTATATCACTTACTTTAAACTTTCTTCTTCTTAATATTTCTTTGATTGCTTTTTCACTGAACCCTAGTCTTCGCCCTTCGTTTATGATGGATGACATCGACACATCTGAACCCTTGGAAAACCTGACACTAGAGGACTCTAAAGATTCAGTTTGTTTTTTAGACATCTTAGCTCTTGACTCTTGTGGAGTTGGGGACTTCTCTGGTTGAACAGCGGATACTTCTCCCGAAAGAAGGTCAGCTATAGCCATGTTTAAAAAACCATCAAGAGATAGTTCTTCAACCATCTTATCATTAATAATGGACTTTACTTTTTTATTTTTTCCTGTTCCGATAGCTTCAAAAGTTCCCTTAAAGTTTTTCTTAACATACTCCATCACACCTTTAAGCCAATTCTTAAAGTTTGACTTTTGAGCTGCGTCTACAATACCTTCTCCTTTAGCGGCAATCATAGAAACCAACGCCTCTTCCCTCACTAACTCTTCATTAGTAATGTTGCCGTCCGCATCGTACTCAGCATACTTTCTCTTAGCTGCTTCGTATGCTTTAGGGTCAGAGTCTACCATCGACAAACCTTTTGCTAAAAGCTCACGGCCTTTTTTGCTAGACCTAAGCATGTCAGTCCAAATATGGCCAAACTCATGAATAGGTGTGTTAATGGAGGGTTGAGATGGATTTATGTATATCTTACCGTCTTTAGTTAAACCAAGAACAGGTACACCATCTACAAGGTGTTCTCTTACACCCTCTTCCTGTAGTATGTTATCAAACTCAGCTTGACTTGTATATGCTTGCACTGACGGGAATGTTAATCGCATTAACCCAATAAGTTGCTGGGTGGTGTCAGGTTTTACTCTAGCCTTTTGGCCTTGAGCTACATTCATATTAAAGAAATTACCAAGGGCTTGACCAAGAATTGTCTTGTCAGATGTCATAGTTACTTCACCTGTCTTTTCACTTTTCTTTAACTTAGCTTGACCAGCAGCTCTTGCTGTCTGCTCAGGAAATATATCTGCCTGGTGTCTTGGGTTTGTTATTAAACCTATTAAACGCCCTTTAGGCCCAAACCCATAGTTTGTGTGAGACGCTTTAGTAACCCCACCGTTTAACACGTCTATACCCACAACCGCAACCACATATCCTTTAGGCGTGTCCTTTACACTTTTTTCAGCTATTGCATCATACACGTTTTCAGCATTGAGTAAATAAGGGTCTTTTTCTATACCCTCAAACAAAGCTTTTGAGTGTGGTAAATTATTGCCTATCGCTGGCTTACCAGTTTTTGTAGTTTTAGCTCCTTTAGAAAAAATAATATTAAATATTGCTGACCTATCATCAAGGGTTAGGATTGCTTTTGTCTCGTCTTTAGCTCGTAGGTTAGCGTCCTTAACTATAGCCTCAAAAAAACCATCCATAGTAGTTACCTTGTAAGTTTCAATAAGTGACCGTACTTTTTTAGCCCTCGGAATCTTTTTCTCTTCTCCTTCTTTAACTTCTTTTTCTGAAATTAGAGGGGGAAGTACTGTACCGTCTTTTTTTGTTCTTTTACTAAACATTCTATCCATCAAGGCATCAAAGGACTTCTTTCTGTTTTCTAATGGAACAGACTTTAACTTTGGAAGGACATACCTGAACACAGCCTCGTTGGAATTAACTCCAGAATCTGCCATCTTTGTAATGGTCATTGGGATATGACCGTTTGGTAGTCTCTCTTCCTTCCAAAGCCTTTCAAAAAGAGCCTTGTTGTCGTTGTATAATTTTACAGCGTCCTTGTATTGTGTGTTTGCCCCTGTTTTATCAATACCAGCCCAAGCTAGTCCTTTGTTGGCAATGTTTCTTAAACTGAACATAATACCTCCACCTATCTCCATGTCATTACCCATAGAGTCTTTTACCTTCCCACCACCTAGCATATCAGTCATGCCTCCTCTCACCATAGGAATACCCTCAAACTCTTCAATAGATTTTTCAAACTCAGTAGCGTCCTTCACTCCGTAGAAATCAAGAATCTCTTGCGGGATAGGGCTTGTGTCTGTGGCTTCAGATATAGGACTCACTTCGATGTCTTCAGAAAGTTTTGGTGTTGTGTAGTTGACAAGTCTAGGGTCAAGTTCGTTCATCTCCTTAATTACCGACACTAAATCTACATAGTCCTCAGCAGCTACTTCATCTTCACCCTTTCGCATACGAGGCTTGCCGTCAACAGCATTATTAACCTGCTCAAATGTTTCGTTTATAGATGCCTCTAAATCAGACACTTCTGATTTAAAAGAAATCATCTCCTCCACCTTTTCTTTGTTTTTCTCTTGAAACCTTTTTAGAAATGGGGTTAGTTTTCTACCAGATATAATTCTGTCAGCTATGTCAGATATAATTCCACCAGTTCTTTCTTCATCCATTGTGCCTGCATCAAAAGCGTCCCTATCTTCTTTGGTAGCTTTTTTAATCGGTTCAGGTATAGCTTCTGCTGTAGTTTCTGTGCTTGACTTTTGAACGGCATCTTGTGCTTTTTTAATTTCTAATTCATTATCAAATAAAGCATAGCTTAATACTACATCTTCGCTAATTAAACCTGCTGGTCTTTCGGCAAATAAAGCTCCTTCAAAACCAGCATTCTCCATAGCCTCTATAAACTGACTGCCGCTTGCCCAATCATTTACCCCTTCTCTACCCTCAGACGCTTCTTTCATACTCCGAATAGCGTTATCGTAATCTCTTAACGCGTCTTCTTCAGAATCATACTCTATTTCTAAGTCTTCATTGTTGTTGATGAATCCTTCTTTTAATCTTTCAATATGTTCCTCGTTTCTTATGTCAAAAAGATTATTCTTTTTTTCTTCAGAAATTGTAAACTCCGTAACAGAGCCTGTCCCTTGAGGGGCATAACTTTCTGCATATTTGCGAGATGGCGTTAAAAAAATTGCCCCCGATACACCCTTCTTTAAAACTCCACCCTCAATATCAGTTGGAGAACCATGATAAACTACTTCTCCAACTTCAGGGACCGCCCCTTCAACCACATCAACAGGAGCAGCCTCTTCAACCACAGCCTCTTCGGTAGGCGTAACCTCTTCAACAGGGGCAAACTTCTCCATCTCAGCGTTGTACTCCTCTTCTGTAAGGACTACCTCACCCTTACCGTCTTGTCTGTTTACTGTCCCATACTTTTCAGGTGTAGTGGTTGTGAACATTGTCGGCTTTTCGTACTTCGGCTTACTCTTAGTGGTGACTTGCTCTATTACAGCTTCCTTTACAAACGCAGACACATCAACTGGCTTGTCAGATAGTTTTTTAGTGGTGGCAATAACCTCAAGTTCGTTACTTATTTCTTTTATTAGCTTAGAGAAAGTTGACTTCCTTACTGGGTCAGAAGAAAGTATTTCTTTTGTGTTTAGTAGTATCATTGTCCTAGACAACACCTTAGAATTTTTTCTTGACTTCTTTTCTCCAACATCCAAAAGCTGACGAGCCTCTCTTCTTGTGGCTACATTTTTTTGTATTTTTTGATTGTCCTCCTTAGACATCTTACCAGCTTTCTCTCTCCTGTTTGCCCAGTTAGCAATAGTTTCGTCAGAGGCAGACTCTTTTGCCACAAAATCTGCCATCATTAAGTTTTTCCCAAGAGCCTTGTTTTTATTAAGAGCAGCCTCAAGACCTAAATTAACCGCCATGTTTGTGGTGTTATTACCCACGCTTCCAAGGGATTCTGAAAGTATTTCTTTATACTCCAAGTCATCACCAACAACCGTCTGTGCCAAAGCTTCACCAGCGGCTTCAGCCAAGGGGTCAAACACAGCTCTTTCTACTATTTGCGCACCAACCCTAGCACCAACCCCTGAAAATTTTCCAGCTGTAAATATTTTACCCGCAAGTTGTCCTGATATAAGGTCCATAACCGCAATAGGTATACCTCTTTTTAAACCCCTTTCTTTACCCGTTGCCCAAACCTCTGGGTCAGCCAATGCTTTTGCCATTTCCTCACCAGTTGGGTCGTTCATTATATCGTACTTTTCTCTAGCTGCGTCTAACACCTCATTAGTGTATTCCATTGCCAAACTAGTAGCAGACATACCTGTTTGAAAACCTTTAGCGGTACCCGTAATAAAACCAGGTAAGGCACCCACACCAGCAAAAGCCGCACCCGCACCAGTACCAATTCCAGCACCTAACAATGTTGTTGAACCGACTATTTTATAACCGTATGGTAGCATCATGGATAATGAGCTTGCTGCCAAGGTAGTCATTAGCTCAAACGGGTCGTTAAAAAGTATATCTGCGGTCTCTTTAGCCCCTACTGCTTTGTTGTACTGAGACAACACTTTAGATGAAGCACCAGGGTTTTTAGATAGATGAGTATATATTTTTTTAGCAGCCTCCATCCTTGAGTCTTGGTCATCCATGTCATAACCAATACCTAGTGCAGACATGAGTATAACCTCAGCCGCCAGACCCTGCTGCAACCCTTTATCAAATTCGTTTAAAAAACCACTTAAATTTTCTGAATACTCCTGCTCAATCTGTTTGTCTACTTGTGTATCAAAGTACGATATAGACAAGTCGTATTTGTCTTGAGCTAGTCTTTTTTCAGCGTTTGATTTATTGTAGTCGTTAAATATATCGTTGATAACATCAACCTCTTCTTGGCTTTTAGCTTTGTATGTTTGCAGACCGTCTAATCCAACCCCAAATGTTTCTTTAGAGTACACATCTAAGTCAGCTTGTTTGTTTTCCGCACTTATATATACATCGTTAGCCTTATCCATACTGAGTTTTATTAACCCACCAATGTATTGGTCGTAACCCTCTCTAGTTTCTTTTGCTTCGTCCCTCATTACTACATCAAACAAAGCAGACTCTTTTTCTTTTAAGTCAGATAGGTCAGTGTAGTAAGCGGATTCATCAGCCTGCGTCCCTAAATCAAAGCCTAAGTTTTTTATTTCTTCTATTCTGTCTATTTCATCCCTTACTTTTACATATTCATCGTAGGAGTTTTTTTCTGCCTGATAGTTTAGGTTACGGTTTTTATAAAAAGATTCTGCTTTACTAGTTCCTTCTATAACCTTTTCTTCTTTTCTCTCAAAAGATACGTTTGATGATAAAAAATCCTTTAACCTCTTTGTTTCTTTTTCAGCACCGCTTTCGGTAAACGGGTCTAGGTCTATGACGATGCTGCTTTTACCGTCATTTGTTGTAACAGTTAGTGCGTCACCAATACCCGTCTCTTCAAAAACAAAACCGTAGTCAATAAAGTCTTCTTTAAGTTGTGGGACAACTATCTCTTCCTCTTGCTTTATTAAACTTTTATCTATACCATCTAGCACAGATTTAAACTTTTCTGACTCCCTTATTTCCGTTGATTTTTTTTGTTGAGCCTCTTCTTCTTCCAACAACTCAGCTCTCTTTTGTTTTTCAATCTCACCTAACCTTTCAGATAACTCAGCCTCTTCTTTAAATATCGTTTTTTTACGCTTTTCAAGCTCTTGTAAAAACACATCGCCAGAGGTTTTTGTAGCATCACCTAGTTGGTCAGTAGTAATAGCTGGTGGCGTATAGCCAAGATACGAACCGTAGTCTGTAATTGGGGCTTCAACCTTTTCCACAACAGGCTCTTCTGCAGCAGGTTCCTCTACAACAGGCTCTTCCACAGCAGGTTCTTCAACAACCTCTTCTTCTTCTTCAGTCACATCACCCTCATCACTAACTAATGTGAGTTTATTATTAGAAACCAAAGAATCAAACTGGTCTGGATATTTTTTTCTTAACTCAGACTCTGTGTATATATTACCAGCGGGTGTTTTATATTTTTTTTCAGCCATTAATCTGATATTTTTTATTTCGTCTTTTTGTATAAATCTTGTTCTTCTAATATCTCTAAAATTCTATTTTGAATCACCTTAATGTCCTCTTTATTTTCCTTTATTTCCGCAGCTGTTGTGGGTTTTTTATCAAGAGGTCCTAAATCAAGTTTCACATCACCTATTATTAGCTCTCTAGTACCAAAAAACCCTGTCCAATTTTCATCACTAAACTCTATATTTAACCCTTTAGCGTTAGCTAAACTTCCTATAGTTTCATCGTCACTCACGTTAATCTTTAAAATGTTGTCAACAAATGACTCAGCAACGGTGTCTTTACTTCCCTGCTTGAGAATATTTTTACTTTTTAAAGCTCTAGAAGCCTTAGTTTCTTTTAACTTAACAGCATCAGTAGGTTTAGCGGTAGCAACGCCCTGTACTAATTTAGGTATACCAGAATCATCCAACTCATATACTTCCGATATGTTTTGCATTCTTTGCTGAAACTTTTTCATATCATCCAAGGGTATGAACTCTTCTATATCTATCCCATCAGAATCTTGATGCACAAACACAGCTGTAGGTACTCCTTTTATATTTGAAACCCTTACAGCATTTGCTTTATTTCTTGATATTCCCAGTAAGCTTTCCAATACACCCTCAACCATTGTAGGGTCATCTTTCATTTGTTCGATAGTTAAGCCAGACAGCTCTTCAGAAGCATTTTCAATCAAAGATAAATTTTGTTTAGAAACCACTTCCCACTTAGCTAACTTCCTGTCTCCACCACTATCATCTGAATCAGGTATAATTGAACTAGCAACTTTTATCTTTTCTTGCGAGTTATAAGCCCCACCGTCCAACATTATAGATTGCTGAATAACATCTTTAAGTACATCTTCAATTTTTTGACCAGGAAAGTTTTCTTGAATAAACAAACCATCGTCATCAAGAAGCCTTTTTGGTTCTTTCATTTTTGGGCTTCTGTCTTCGTTATACAAAATCAATCCATATTTTTTTGATTCTTTGTCTTCATTAAACTCTGGTCCTGGTACAAGAGAAAAAACTACCTCACCAGTTTCAGGGTCTTCCGTTTTAACGCTATATGCAGCTAAATCAATAAGTAACTGGTCTGGACCACCCTTTGCAGACTGCTGTGACAATGCTTTAGCTATAGCGTCAGTTTGCTGTTCGGCTGCGTTGTAGTCAAAAGCCTTAACTTTAGATGTAATTTTAGTTCTACCAGATATGTCAGTTATTTCGTCTGGGTCATCAATATAAAAGTTTTCTGTGAATTGACCTTCTTTCCAAGCCCCAGCTTTTTGTAAGCTTTGATTAAATTGTTCTGTGTAGTCATGCGCTGTGTTAGACCCTGCGGAGTTATTAGGTAAAGAAGACACAGATGACTGTATTTCAGAAAGTCTTTTTAGGTTCATAACATGTGTGTCACCCTCTACACCTCTTGCTTTGTTTACTTGGGCTATTGATTGCCCTTTAAGTTCAATCATCATGACCCTGTTTCCGTTCTCGTCTTTTTCAAAGAAATACCTTTCTTTCACGGCCTGTCCATTTAATGCGTTTCCCGCTAGTGCCGCAGCATAAACATACGGGTCAATTTTGTTTAATGGAGTTTGCCCTCTATCATTACCAATCTTACCTTCTTCTATAGCTGTCTCCACAACACCTATATTATATTCATGTGCGCCAATAAAGTCTTGCGCACCTCTTATTAGATTTTTATTGGAATTAATGATGGCCTCATCGTCCTCCCTAGTTCTCATGGACTCTTCTCCAGTATTTGGGTCGATGTACTTGTAAGTATACGTTGCGTTACCGTGCTGAGATAAGTTTAACTGAGCCTTTGATAATTCACTAACAACCCCAGTGAATATGTCTTGAAGATTTTTAGAGTCAGGCCCAATTTCTGGACTATCTCCGTCAACCTTTCCAAACCCACCAATTTCATTCATTAGTCGCTCTTGATTATTCATCGACTCTTGTGCAAGCTGACTGTTAACTTCTTTTCTTAACCTGTTTGCCTTACCAATATTTATGAGTTCTGTTCCAACAACATCTACTACAGAGCCAACGATTTGCTGCCCTACATTGTCTTGTTGTGGCTGTGTTGAACCCCTAAATTGACTTTCTCCTGATTGACTTCTGTATCCCATTTTATTCTTTTATTCTTGATAATCATATATTGAGGCAGCTCCCCGCTGGTATTTTCTTGGGTCTTCACCGCCAAAAAGAGCCTCAAATTGTCTAAAAGGTTTTCTAAACTGATTTGCAGCAGCTTCTATATCACCCTCCGCTTGGTACCTTCTATCGTCCGCCAACTGCTCTTTGTTTGCAGCATAGTCTAGGTCTGCATTTGTTCTAGCCTCCTCTGCTGAGAACACAAACTCCATACCAGCGGCTTTAGCTGCCTGGACTCTTTGTTGTTCGCTTGCAACCATTTTTTGCAACTGGTCTTCCCCTTGAGCTTTAAGTTTTTGGTTTTGAGCCTCTTGTTGTTGTATACTAGCAGAAACAGAGTTCTTACTTTGTAGTGCAGCCTGCGCAAGTGCAGTGGCACCACCAGCACCTGAGCCTGTAGCCCTAAGTGTGTCTAGTGTGTTCGCTAATGCAGCATCTGTTTGTTCAACCTGCATTTCAGCCGCCTTTGTTGCAACACCTAAGTTTGCGTATGGATTTGAAAACGTACCGCTTAGGTCTTTTACAGCAGAAGACGGGTCTACGATAGCAGCCCTTTGATTCCTTATGTTGTTTAACTCTGCTTCAGCTAAAGATGCCTGCATAGCATACTCGTTCTGCCTTTGAGTAGCTATATATATTTGATTAAACTTTTTTCTTCTCCCCATTACTTTTTATTTTATTGTGATGAAAAAACATTGTTAGTGGA
>CERN01009762.1_pt1 | contig 12031 bp, 9 predicted proteins | sample 530761 | NCBI WGS metagenome assembly CERN01 (sample SAMEA2620947, study PRJEB7988) | marine metagenome | isolation source: saline water (ENVO:00002010), including | reverse complement strand
CTCTCGACAAGCCGGGTTTCGGGGGTTACGACATAGGCGACCAAACCGGAACGGGTAGGGTCATGACTTAACGCTTTTACCCAAGGATCTGCCGTGAGCACGTTACCCCCCTGCCCCAAATGCCAGTCGCCCTATACGTACGAAGATGGTGAATTGCTGATTTGCCCGGAATGCGCCCATGAATGGTCGCTGCAAACCGCGTCAAGTGGCGATCAAACCGAATACAAGGATGCCAATGGCAATGTGCTTGTTGACGGCGATACGGTTTCGATCATCAAGGATCTGAAGGTCAAGGGTGCGTCTCAACCGCTTAAGGTCGGCACCAAGGTCAAGAATATCCGCCTTGTCGAAGGCGACCACAATATCGATTGCAAGATCGACGGATTTGGCCCGATGAAGCTTAAATCCGAATTTGTCAAAAAGATCTGATTGCGGGCTTCACCCCTGCGCCCTATGTCGACGACATTGCGACCGGGTTCTGGTACAATGTCGTCGTCTGATACCGGCTTAAACCACCCGAAAGAAACGGGGGCCACCATGCGCCACCTTGCCCTTATCGCCGCACTATTTGCGACCCTGTCGCTATCCTCCTGCCTTACATTTAACTGGCAGCGGAGCGTTCAGCAGGTTTTATCGAATGCATGCAATTCGACAGGGGATTGCGGCTCGGATGGGCCAGGTTATTAGAACAGCCCCAAACAAAACGGCGCGCCCAATGGACGCGCCGCTGTCATTTCCGACGATAGGAAAGCTTATTCCCACTCAATCGTTCCCGGTGGTTTCGAGGTGTAGTCATAGGTGACACGGTTGATACCGTTGACCTCGTTGATGATCCGGTTGGCGATGCGGCCAAGCAGTTCCGGCGGGAAGGCGAAGAAGTCGGCGGTCATGCCGTCGGTCGAGGTGACCGCGCGCAGAGCACAGGCATAGTCATAGGTGCGACCATCGCCCATCACGCCAACGGTACGGACCGGGAGCAGCACCGCGAAGGCCTGCCAGATGGCGTCATAGAGACCGGCATTACGGATTTCTTCGAGATAGATCGCATCGGCCTTGCTCAGGATATCGAGCTTTTCGCGCGTGATCGGCTGGCCGGGGATACGAATGGCAAGGCCCGGTCCAGGGAACGGGTGACGACCAACAAAGCTGTCGGGCAGGCCCAGTTCACGACCAAGGTCACGGACTTCGTCCTTGAACAATTCACGCAGCGGTTCGACCAGTTGCATGTTCATGCGTTCCGGAAGGCCTCCGACATTGTGGTGTGACTTGATGGTGACCGACGGGCCGCCGGTGAAAGACACGCTTTCGATGACATCCGGGTAAAGGGTCCCCTGTGCAAGGAAATCGGCACCACCGATTTTCTTGGCTTCTTCTTCGAACACTTCGATGAACAGACGGCCAATGGTCTTGCGTTTGGTTTCCGGATCAATTTCGCCTTCAATCGCGCCGATAAAGGTTTCGGACGCGTCAACATGCACCAGCGGAATATTGTAATGGTCACGGAACAGGGTGACGACCTGGTCGGCTTCGCCCGAGCGCATGAAACCATGATCAACGAACACGCAGGTCAGCTGATCGCCAATCGCTTCGTGGATCAGAACCGCGGTGACGGAGCTGTCAACACCGCCTGAAAGACCGCAAATGACCTTGCCATCACCGACCTGTTTGCGGATTTTGGCAATGGCGTCGTCTTTATAGGCGTTCATCGTCCAGTCGCCAGAGCAACCGGCAACGCCATGCGTGAAGTTTTTAAGCAGCTGCGCGCCATGCGGGGTGTGGACCACTTCGGGGTGGAACTGCACGGCATAGAATTTCTTGTCGTCATTGGCGATGGCGGCAAACGGTGCGCCTTCAGATTTGCCAACAACGCGGAACCCGTCAGGAAGCGCATCGACACGGTCGCCGTGGCTCATCCAGACCTGTTCGCGGGCACCTTCGGCCCAGATGCCGGTGAACAGCGCGCAGTCTTCGATGACATCGACAAAGGCACGACCGAATTCACGGTGATCGGACGTTGCGACCTTGCCGCCAAGCTGGTTGACCATGGTCTGCTGACCATAGCAGATACCAAGCACCGGCACGCCAAGCTCGAACACCTTTGCCGGAGCCGAGGGTGCCTTGTCCCAATGGACCGATGCCGGACCACCCGAAAGGATCACGGCCTTGGGCGCGTATTCGTCAAGGAAAGCATCCGAGACATTGTTGAAGGGGTGGATTTCGCTATAGACACCGCTTTCGCGCACGCGGCGTGCAATCAGCTGGGTGACCTGCGATCCAAAATCAATAATCAGCACGCGATCTGTCATCGGGCCGTATCTCCGTCGAGTATGGGGTTGCGCCGTACATACGCCAAACCATCCGTCTCGGCAACCCGGCGCAAACGGTTACCTTGGGATGCATTCATGAAATTCTGATGCCGAATTCCGGCATTTGGGGACAATTGCGGCCTTTTCCTGCCGGAACGCCCCCGAAAAAAGCACAATTGGTCCCTTTTTCCTGCGCAATGCGTCTGTAACTTGGTTTCCAACGGAGCACGGAGATAACCGCGTCCGACAGAATTAGAAATCATGAGCAAATCAAGTTTGACCATGCAAAGGGACACAGACAAATGACACAGAACAAAGGCAGTAAAATCGCGCTTGCCGTCGCTGGCCTTCTTCTGGTCGCCGGTGCGGCAACGGCCATTGCAATGACCCAGTCCGAGACCAACAACCCGGCGTCGCTGTTTGGCACCGAAACCGGTACTGAAAAAAGCGATACCATGACCCCGGTGCCGGATGCCCCGGCGGCCGAAACCGGCGAAGCGCCGAACACCGTCCTTCCAGAAGACAATCAGGAAGTTCCGGGCATGAAGGGTCTTGATGGCAGCAATGCAGGCGACGATAGCAGCCCGCTGGAACTGATGCCGCAGGATGACGGCGGCACCACCGGTGGCGAAGCTGCCCCGAAGACGGAATAAAAAACCGGCAGGGTAAACTGTGGAAGATCCAATCTTCACATCGCGTTCACGGTAAAATGCACTTGTGATAAGAATTGGCCCTGTCCCCATTCGGGACAGGGCCATTTTTCTTGCCGCAATTTTACAGTTTGCGAGCAGACCAAGGGCGGCATCGGACATCGGGTTGTTTGCGATGACCATGGCCGCCATTGTCATTATTTCACCTTGCCTTTGGCTGTACGTTCAAACACCGCGACAAAGAAACCATCCGTACCATGAACATTAGGCGACAGGCGAAGCCACGGCTTGTCCTTGCCACCGGGTACCGGAACGGATTTGGGGGCGTCGGGCCAGATTTCACTGATCGGAACCGGTCTGAAATCCTTGCGATCCCGCATGAAGGTCTCGATCAGGCGTTCATTTTCTTCGGGCATGATCGAGCAGGTCGCGTAAATCAGACGCCCACCCTTGGTGACCTTTGCCGCACCGGCCTTCAATATCTTGCTTTGATTTGCCATCAGGGTGCGGATATCGCGCTGCCCGATACGCCAGCGCAGTGCCGGGTTACGGCGCAGGGTGCCAAGCCCCGAACAGGGGACATCAAGCAACACACGATCAAAGAAACCGGATTTGTTGCGAAGCCAGCTATCGCGTTCATCAGCGATGATGCGCTGCTGAATACAATCACCGGCACCGGCACGTTTGGCACGTTTGCGCGAATTATCCAGACGACCGCCATGGGTATCGCAGGCAAGGATACGGCCCTTGCCGCGCATGTCGGACGCCATGCCAAGCGTCTTGCCGCCACCACCCGCGCACATATCAAGGATATGCATGCCCGGCTTGGCATCAACCAGACGCACGCAAATCTGCGATGCCTCGTCCTGGATTTCGATCAGGCCGTCCTTGTAGGCCGCCGTAACCAGCATATTCACACCAAGCGGCAGACGCAGGCCGTTGGGCGCATAAGGCGTTCTTTCGATATTGTGGATGCCATCGGCTTCAAGCGATTTGATTGCGTCTTCAACCGTGCCCTGAAGGCGGTTAACGCGCAGATCAAGTTTGGCGGGCTGATTATAGGCCGCCATTTCAGCCGGAAGGTTTTCGTGATGGAGTTTCAGCAGTTCGGCATAAAGCCATTTCGGCAATTCGGTTTTGACCGCACCTGGCTGGCCGTCATGATCAAGCGTCTTGCCAGTCAGCTTGTTGATCAGATGATTTTCTGCCGGATGCAGCGGGTTCGGGCAGAACTCCTCACCATTGAACATGCTTGAAATGTCTTCGGCCTTGCGTTTGTCCTGCAAGACCAGTTCGGCGATCATGCGCGCACGACCGTCCTGAAACTCATATCCGCATTCGGCAAGCCACCAGCCCAGACGTGCCTGATGGCGGATCAGGTTATAGAAACGTTCGCTGATCTCGCGACGATCGCCACCACCGATATAACGGCGATTGCCAAAATAGCCGGAAATGACGCGGTCTGCGTCGTCTCTGGTCTGGGTCCAGCCGTCATAGAGTTCAATGACAGCCGCGATACGTGCACCGGGTTTCAAAACGAATGTCCAACCTGTCTGAGTGTGATGTTCCTGTCCCGATATGGGAATTCAAGTAAACACCATACGATAAAAAAGGCGATGACGGCAGGATTGCCTGCCGTCATCTGAAATTTGTGCCCGCTGATATCACGGGTTGGGCCATTCGCCAACAGCGACAAGCGCAAGGCAGCCCAGCCAATTGATCAGCGTGCCCCGATTAGTTACCCGGACGGTAATTCGGGGCCTCGCGGGTGATGGTCACGTCATGGGCATGGCTTTCGCGCAGACCCGCATTGGTGATGCGAACGAACTGGGCCCGTTCACGGAAATCGGCAAGCGTTGCCGAACCGGTATAGCCCATCGATGCCTTAAGACCGCCAACCATCTGATGGATGATCTGACCAGCCGGCCCCTTGTAAGGGACGCGGCCTTCGATGCCCTCGGGGACGAGTTTCAGGTTGTCCTGAACGTCCTGCTGGAAGTAACGGTCTGCCGACCCGCGTGCCATCGCACCGACCGAACCCATCCCGCGATAGGATTTGTACGAACGGCCCTGATAAAGGATGACTTCGCCTGGCGCTTCGTCGGTACCGGCCAGAAGTGAGCCAACCATGCAGGTGCTCGCACCGGCGGCCATTGCCTTGGCAATGTCGCCCGAAAACTTGATACCGCCATCGGCGATGATCGGAACGTCAAGCTTGTGACCGATTTCCGCACATTCAAGGATGGCCGTCAATTGCGGCACACCCACACCGGCAACAATGCGGGTGGTGCAGATCGACCCCGGACCGATGCCGACCTTGACCGCGTCCGCACCGGCTTCGGCCAGTGCCTTGACGGCTTCGGGGGTGGCAACGTTACCGGCGATGATCTGGGTATTGCCGATCTTTGATTTTATATATTCGACTGCCTTGATCACACCGGCGGAATGGCCATGTGCGGTATCAATGACCAGTACGTCAACACCGGCCTCGACCAGCGCCATTGCCCGTTCAAAGCCGCTTTCGCCAACGCCGGTTGCCGCGGCAACACGCAGACGACCGCTTTCATCCTTGCACGCATTCGGGTGCAATTTGGCTTTTTCGATGTCCTTGACGGTAATCAGGCCGGTGCAGCGATAGGCTTCGTCAACCACCAGAAGCTTTTCAATGCGATGCTGGTGCAGAAGTTTTTTGGCTTCTTCGGTTTCGACATTTTCCGTTACCGTAACCAGATTTTCGTGGGTCATCAGTTCGGAAACCGGTTGCGAACGGTTGGACGCAAAACGCACATCTCGGTTGGTCAGAATGCCGACCAGCTTGTTGCTGGCGCGTTCAACAACCGGAATACCGGAAATGTGGTTGATGTCCATCAGGTCCAGCGCATCGGCGAGCGTCTGATCCGGGTGAATGGTGATCGGGTTGACGACCATACCGGATTCAAATTTCTTTACGCGGCGAACTTGTTCGGCCTGCTGTGCGATATCGAGGTTCTTGTGAATGACCCCCATACCACCATGCTGCGCCATAACAATCGCCATCGGGCTTTCGGTCACTGTGTCCATTGCGGACGACAGAAGCGGAATGCGCAGGTCGATATTTTTGGTAATGCGGGTGTTGGTCTGCACCTGTGCCGGCAGCACTTCGCTGGCGGCGGGTTTGATCAAAACGTCATCAAACGTCAGGGCTTCTGCAATGCGGGTCATATGGGGCCACCTCGTTAATCTGAGTTGGCGCGGAACTTATACACGTTATGGCCTTTATGCCAAGTTTTCTGCGCCCATAGCAGCCCTGTCATTTTATTGCTGCATTATCCGGGCAGTTCCGTTAGAAACTGGTAGATGGGGCTGCTATCTGGCGCAGTCCCATTTTTATGCCCGGATCACCCCCGAATTTTGCAAGGCAGACCAAGCGTTTGCTGCAATCGCGAAAGCCGCCCGCCCCTGTTTTACGCGGTCGCAGCATCCGGAACGTTGAGCACCTTGTCGATAAACCGGCGTACATCACCATCAAGTGAATCGGCCTGCCCCAGAAGATTTGTCGCCTCGCTATGGAGTTGCAGGACGACAGAGCCGGACTCGGTCGTGCCGCTGGCAACGTCAGCAAGGATGGCCGCAATGGTTTGCATGCGTCGCACCGCCTGATCGATCCGGTCACTGATCGCACCGACAACCTCGGTCTGTTCGCGGGCGGCTTCGGCAACCAGACGCGCACCGCTATCGATTTCGCTGATCTTTTCATTGATCTCGCGCACCGATGAAACGGCTTCGCGGGTCATTGACTGCATTTCGCCGATTTCACCAATCACCTGTTCGGCGGCACGCGATGTCTGGGACGCCAGGTTTTTGACCTCGGTCGCGACAACGGCAAAACCCTTGCCTGCTTCGCCGGCACGGGCGGCCTCTATGGTGGCGTTCAGGGCCAGAAGATTGGTCTGATCGGCGACATCGGTGATCAGTTCGACCACCTTGGTCACGCGAAGCGCCATATCATCAAGACGCGTGATGTGATTATCGGCAACACGGGCCCGGCTAACCGCGGCTTCGGCCAGTTCGGCGGAACCATTGATCTGCGCGCCGATCTGACGAATGGAGGCACTGAATTGTTCGGTGGCAACCGCAATGCCGTTCAGGGCCTCGGTACTGTCATCGGCAGCAAGGCGCATATCGTTGGCCTGTTCGGCGATGCGACTGACCTGCCGGGACAGAAAATCGGAACTGTCACTTAGCTGTTTTGCACTGTTCGAGACCGAACCAACCACCGACTGGATATCATCACCGATACGCCCGGCGCTATCGCTGAAGTTTCTGGTTTTTTCATGCATGGCATCAAGGGCGGCATTGACCGTCCCGGCATAGCCGATCAGATCACCGCGCAGTCCCCTTGGCAGGATTTTGCGATAATAGGATCCCCGCGATGCATGGCCCATGGCACCTGCGGCTTCCTTGGCGAAGGCCTCGGTCAGGTCAAGCAACTGGTTCACCGCATTTTGCAGGGGCGCAAGATAACCCTGTGTTTGACGATTATTGACCCTGACACCCATTTTTCCATCGGCAGCGTCATGGACGATATCGTACAGTTCATCAATGATCCGCTTGTGACGCGTGATGGCAACCGCACCAATCAACGCCATGACCAGAAGCGCAATCGTCGCAATCAAAGAAACAAACGGTGCATGCGTTGGCGCCATCAGAAGTGCACCAATCAGACCAAAGGCCAGCATCAGGCCAGAAATCAAAATCCGTCGCAGATTAGAGAGTGAAAACAAACTGATCATAGTCGATGCCTGCCTGCCCCAGAAGATTACCAAGTTTTTGTGTACTGCGCGCCATGCCGTCCTTGCGATTACGTTCGCGTTCTTCTTCTGCACGAAGATCGGCATAAAGCGGGATAACCTGTTCAACCGCTTCGCGGCGAGGTACCCGACGATTGGAATGATAACCAACGATATTGCCATTCGGCCCGAAGGTCGGTGTGACATTGGCCAGCACCCAGTAATGATCCCCGTTCGCCGAGCGATTGATCACATAGGCGAAAATCTCGCGCCCCTTGGAAATCGTGTCCCACAGTAAGGCGAACACGCAGCGCGGCATGTCGGGATGGCGGATAATGCTGTGCGGCTGGCCCAGAATATCCTTTTCACGATATCCTGCGACCCGCAGAAAGACATCATTTGCGTAAGTAATACGTCCCTTGGTGTCGGTCTTGCTGACGATAATTTCATTATCGCCAAAATGACGTTCAACACCGGTCAGAAAAAGCTGATCCTGTTTCATCAATAGCACCCCGTTCACGGATCAATGGTCCCACAACCGATCCTGACATAGCGAAACCCCGCCCGGGTCGCGCAATTCTGCGTCAATTTCATCCGGTGCGGAGACTATTTGCTAGACCAATGTATAGAAGATGCCGGATTGCCACTTCTTGACTTAGCGCAATCGGATTGCGGAATATTTCACCCGCGACACAACCCAAGCGGGATGAAGGCGAATTTTTGCAAATAAAAAAGCGCGCCGATCTTGTGGCGCGCTTTGCATTTTACCTTTTCATGAACTTAGCCGACCGGCGACCAGCCGTCGTCTTCGCGCAACTCTGCATTGGCAATGTCATCGGCGGCATTGTTTTGCCCGCGGAAGCCGGTTGCAATCAGATAAGCTTCCGGGCTTTCGGGGCGTGATGCCGGTGGTTTGGCATGTTTGGATACGCGGAAGTTCTTTTTGACCCGATTCAAAAGATCATTTTCCGTACCGCCCTTGAACACCTTGGCGATGAAAATACCGCCCGGTGCCAGAACTTCTTCGGCAAACAGCAAAGCATGTTCGACCAGATCGATAATACGGATATGGTCGGTCTGGCGATGGCCGGTGGTTTCGGGCGACATATCGGAAATCACCGCATCAACCGGCCCATCAAGGGCCTGCTTGATCATGTCAGGCGCTGCAGGATCAAGGAAATCGGCCTGCAAACAGGTTGCACCGGAAAGACCTTCCCATTCCAGAATATCAAGCCCGACGACCTGACCGCGTCCCTGTTTTGAACCGACCATGTCAACCGCAACCTGCGTCCAGCCGCCCGGTGCCGCGCCAAGGTCGACAATGCGCATGCCCGGACGCAGCAGATCGAACTGATTGTTGATTTCAATCAGCTTGAAGGCCGCACGCGACCGATAGCCAAGGCGCTTGGCTTCCTGCACATAGGGATCGTTCAGTTGCCGGTCGAGCCAGCGGGTCGAGGAAATCTTGCGTCCCTTGGCACTTTTGACGCGCGTCCGCAGCCCGCGCCGTGCGCCGGTATCGATCGCAGCAATGGCTGAACCCTTGCGGCGACGCGTCCCGCCTTTTCCGCTGCTATTGTCGGTCATGTTCTTTACCTGAACTGAAACGTGTTAAAGGCCAGTACGATCCGATGGCGCGATGCCGATCATGGATTGGCCGAAATATGGGACACTGTATGACGTCGCGCATCGCACGGGTCAATAGCATGACCGTCTGCGCGCATCAAATCGACCAATATTCCCTCGCGAAGGCCACGATCGGCAACTTTTAGCGTCGCCAAGGGCCAGATATCGCGAATCGCGGCAAAGATCGCCGCCCCCGCATCCATCAGCTCGGCCCGCTGATTCCCGATACAGGGATGGCCTTTGCGTTTGTCGGCTTCCATGCGCAGCAGCAATTCGGTGACGCGTTCCGCATCATCGAACCGCAAATCCGATCCATCAACCTTGTGGCGCTCGTACCGCTCAAGGCCAAGGGCAATACCGCAGAATGTTGTCACGGTGCCAGAAGTACCAACCATCTGCACCTTGCCATCGTCAAGAATGTCCGAACAGCAATTGCGGCTGGCGAAATCGCGCAGGCGGTCGCGAATTTCAGTGCGCATTGCTTCGAACCGTTCGCGGCGCTGTTCGATCCCGGCATAACGTTCGGTCAGGCACAGAACCCCGCAGGGCATCGAAAGCGTTTCAATGCACTGGGTCTGGCCCATATTGTCTACCTTGATCCAGCAGATTTCCGTGCTGCCACCGCCAATGTCAAACACCACCGCATAGGGGCGCTCGTCAAGCAAAGCTGAACAGGCCTGAAGTGCCAAACGGCTTTCTTCGTCCGGATTGATGATTTTAAGTTCAATACCAGTTTCGTCAAAGACCTTCCGGACGAATTCATCGCGATTTTTGGCCGTTCGGCAGGCTTCTGTCGCCACCGCATGCAGTTTTGCACCGGGATGCTTGCGCAGTTTTTTCGAACAGACCTTTAACGCGTCAATCGCACGATCCATTGCCGCCTGACAAAGATAACCTTTTTCCCGCACACCTTCGCCAAGACGCACAACGCGCGAAAACGCATCAATCACCTTGAACCCGTCTTTGCAAGGGCGCGCGACCAGCAGACGGCAATTCGAACTGCCCAGATCAATCGCGGCATAAAGCGGGGGATGACTGGTCGTGGGGTGCAGCGGGCGATCCACAACAAGGCTGTCGGCAGGCAAACTCGATGATGGCACAACGCACGGCGCATCCATCACGGCATTTCCGGCCATGGCAGCACCGCCTTCAGGGCGGATGGCCCTGTGCGTGTCGCTATGGGGAGATACCTGTTTCACCTGCTCTGATCTGCCTTGCTTGTCGGTTACAAATTCTTTGATCGCATCAACACGACAATTATATGACGTTCCTGCGAATCACACATATGAGTTTACCGACAATGTTGCACAAGGCAAATCCCGTATGCATTTAACTCATGGAGGAGCGGCTTCACCCCCGCGCCCAAAGACGTAACGGGCAAAAAAGGTCTTGCCAAAGTGCCATCGGTTTAATAAATAGCGGCCCACGCCACACGGCGTTCAAGGCTCTGTTGGGGAATAGGTTAACGGTAGACCTACGGACTCTGACTCCGTCAGTCCTGGTTCGAATCCAGGTTCCCCAGCCAGCCTTTGCTTGCTTTGCAAGCTTTGGTGAGGTTCGTCTCGTACAAATATGTACCGAGCAGTAAATCGCACCCCCCCTGCTGGGGAATAGGTTAATGGTAGACCCGCGGACTCTGACTCCGCTAGTCCTGGTTCGAGTCCAGGTTCCCCAGCCATCTTTCTGATCTGCATATCCCTAACCATCACGATTTTTTTTTTGCAGCACAAAGCCGTGATTGTCTTATGTGGTGCAACAGTTCTTTTCCTGTCAGGCAGGAAAGCCGGGAACGCAGAGAAAAGATATTCGACGCTTTTTGGAACCTGCCGCCTATGCGGCACGTTGGGCTATCACGATCTGTGACAAATCACAGGCAACGAATGCACATTTGGCAACAAAGGAGCATGAGATGCTTACCGATATGTACCGATCCCGAAACGCTTCCCATCCGACCATCATCGATCGTGTTGATCCGGTAATCTGGTCCGATCAAGGCCATTGCCCGATGATCACGGCCGAGGATGAGAAGTTTTATGAAAAGAACGGATTTCTGTTTCTGAAAAATGTTTTCAGCGATGGGGAAATCGCCAAGCTCCGCCGCGAGGCCGGGCTGGTCGAAAATTCCGACCCGACCGACGAAGAGGTCATTTCAGAACCGGGCAGCGACGAAGTCCGTAGCGTTTTCCGTGTTCATAACAAAAGCGATGTGTTTTCGAAGCTGATATCAGATGACCGCCTGGTCGCGATTGCCGAACATTTCCTTGATGACGATGTTTACATTCATCAATCACGGGTCAATTTCAAACCTGCCTTCAAGGGCAAGGAATTCTTCTGGCATTCGGATTTTGAAACCTGGCACACCGAAGACGGCATGCCCCGCATGCGTGCCCTTTCGATGTCGATCACTTTGACGGATAACTCGGCCCATAATGGCCCGTTAATGCTGATCCCGGGATCGCATAAAAAGTTCATTTCCTGCGTCGGAGAAACTCCCGATCAGAACTACAAAAACTCGCTCAAGATACAGGAAATCGGCACTCCTGATCAGAAAAACCTCTCGGAAATGGTCGATGAGAACGGGATTGTCGCACCAGTCGGCTCCGCCGGGTCGGTTCTGATTTTCGAATGCAACACACTGCACGGGTCGGGCAACAACATCACCCCCTACCCGCGGTCGAAC
>CERN01012558.1_pt1 | contig 12046 bp, 8 predicted proteins | sample 530761 | NCBI WGS metagenome assembly CERN01 (sample SAMEA2620947, study PRJEB7988) | marine metagenome | isolation source: saline water (ENVO:00002010), including | reverse complement strand
TGTCATTTGATTACCTTGAGCGTCCCACATAGGTGCTTTGAGCGTCGAGCCTACTGATGGATGAGAGCGCGCCCTGTTTGTGTGTGGGTCTTCGGGGACAATCTTACCTGTCTTTGTGTGGCTCATGTCTTTACCACCTTTACCGGCTACGCCGCGCTTGCGACGCTCTCTCTCCAACTCCCGTCTGTATTTCTTACGCGCGGGCGACGATTCATATTCAGTTTCGTATTTGCGTTTGCGTTCTTTGGCGGCGGGAGATTTAGCCTCCTTCTTCATTTTCGTGATACGCCACCATAGGTCCGACATGCGCGCACCTCACATTTGTTCCATAATGTTGCCGGGTTTCATGCGCACATCTGTGCCTGTGGATTGCTGAATGCCGTAGTTGGGCGACGGCGAATCATCTTCGTTGCCGAACTCCATTGTGTTGCGAGTCTGTTCCCTCGCTTCCTCCCTCATTTGCCTCAATCGGTTTTTCTCGGCTTGGTCGTTGCGTGTAGCCATTTTTGCATCAAAGAAAGAAGTGGGTTTTCCTTGCTTTAATCTTCTCATCAACTTTTTTTGGTGTGTTGGGTTTCGCATTTGTTCCATTCTATCAGCCGCGGTTTCATCATCGGGGTCGTCAATAAAGTCATTAGGGCCTATTTCGTTCAAATGGATTTGCGTGGCGAGGTCATCATACACCATAGCGGCAGGGTGATTGATAGCGCGCCCTTCTGCATCACGCATACTTGGGTTGCCCTTCAACAAAGCCCACGCTGGGTTCATGACATTCGTATCATCAAAAGAAGTTTGTAAGAATTGACTAACGGTTCGCTCTTGACCTTGACCAGCGCGCGTTGATTTAGGGTCGTTGAGAACTCTTGGGTTAGCAGTCATTGTCTTTGGTGTAGTCGCACCAATGCTTGCCGCATCAAACCCTATACTTGGGTCATCATCATCTTCGGGTTTAGGTAAGCGCATTCCCGGTGGAGCATTGGGTTGTGTGAAGACGCTTGATGGTGTCGTGTCCGGTCCACCTCCTCCTTCCCCTGCTTGCATTTGTTGTTCTTCTAAATCCGCGTCTGTAAGACCGCCGTAGCCGGTCGAACCGCCCATACCGGTTCGCCCTAATTGGTTCAAAGCCGCTTGTAATGGGTCACGCTTGTGACTGAATAAGCGCGTATAAAATTCAAGCATGTCGTCTTCTTCATCGGAATCATGAGGTGGATACGCGTCACGCACAGTTGGTTGTCCTGTTTTTTCACTCATGTATGTTCTGCGTGGGTTATCAATTGATGAATCAACTCTATTCCCTTTTCTGTCGATGTAAAAATCACGCATTGGTTCATTATATCCAGTCGCTTCGGCTTCTGTTGGCGGTTCCGGCACAGTCCTACCCGACCTGCGACTGTCTTTATCACCCGTTCCTCCACGCGCTATGTCCCTTCGGATAGCAAACGCTCTCTTTTTTTGACCAGCGGTTTGCCCCCCAAGACTTGCTAATCGTTCTTGAAAATCCATAGAGGGGTTCTTCTCCAATGAAGCCTTGAAAGCACTTAGTGGAATCCCGCGCTCTTTGAGAACCTTTTTCAGTTTCGGTTTAGCGTCACCACTTTCTGTAAATTGGCCTTTGTTCGCGGCGTTGACTTTTCTTGCCTCATCAAGCATTTCGGGTATGTTCACATTACCTCGCAGTGCTGATTCAAGATTCATGTTATGTTTATTTGATACTATGCGCTCAAGTAAATTTTTATCTATATCGAGTCGTTCCAGCAACTCATCAAGATGGTTAGGGTTCTCTCTCATTTTTTGTTTGAATGAGTGTGTTCTTGCACGATTGGAAGCATCACCACCACCACGCCTACGAGGTGCGCGCACTGATTTTTTCATAGAGTCTTTCTTTTCTTTTTTAGGTTTAGCACCTACTCCGATGATTAGAACCATGCCACCTTTTTTCTTTGCCATTATTGTTCAACTCCGTGTTGTTTGAATTTAGGTTTGTTTAATCGCGCTTCGCGCCAAAGTCTTTGACAATTAGGACACTCCCAAACAAGCACACGCGAATCTCTATCATTAACATATCGGCCCTCGATTCGTCGCGCGATAACTGTTTTACCGCAACTTGGACACTTTTGGCTTAGACGCTCTCTTAATTTACCCATCATTCCAACCCCTTTCGTAAGCCTTCCCAGCATCCTTTTTGCAACTCTTCGTTGGATTCAAAAATAACAAACCCTGTATCTTTATCATCTATTGTTGATAACCACATTGTCACGAAACCTGCTATAAACGCTAAAATAAACATTAACCATAAACTCATATTATCACCTATCAATTGAATACTATTTGAACATAACAAGAGCCTACTTTCAAAGTTGAACCCGATACCGGCGGAGATATTACAGCCGATGAAAAGTTCCCCGCTTTAGAATGACCCGTTATTTTGAACTCTAAGATGATTGTTTCACCACCACTTAACGGGCCAAACTCAATCTCCGCATTAGCATAACCGGAATGACTGAAAGTAATCTGCGCGGGAGGGGAACCATTTATTGCCGCTATGCTAACGCTATTTGGATTGTGAACCATTTGAATATCAAGGAACTCACCCCCACCAAAAGCACCATTCGGTTCATCATTTTCCGCCCGAAATACGAGTGTGGTTCCAGCGTGAGCGGGTGCGTTTTGTGTGTGAAAAACACCGGCTTGCATAGGGTTGCCTCCACCACCTACAATACCCCCGTTAATGGGTGTTTCACCTTGAATCGCCGTAGCGATATAATCAGCGACTTCAACTTCGGGTGAGCCTATTGAGTTTAACGGCACACCTCCGGCGTTTGTAATTGTAAGAAAACCTCCCGCGTCAAATGATTCTCTCATCAACACACTCGCATGTAAATGGTTCCCCGCGCGGTTTAGACCAAGTGCCATACAACCTATGTCGATACCCGGCCCTACAACGGAGGGGTATGTTCCTGTTGATGGCGCACCCCCGCCACCCGCGCGCTTCTTCTTGTCTTTCATAGAAGTGCCTTTTGTCATGGCTGTCATTCCCCACATAGTATCACAACCCTATTCCATACCAACCATTCAACGCGCCTGTGTAAATTAAAGTGACAGCCTCATGTGCCGGTAGTGAACCATTTGAAACAGCACCGTTCAAGGATTGACCATTTGTAGTTGCGTCAATCGTAATAGCACCTGCACCCGGAGCATTGGTGTTGATAACGACATAAGTTTCACCTTCACTTCCAACAGGCATTACAGGAAGAATAACAGTCATACCACCTTGCCCCATGAGTATTTTACCCGCGTGTGTGGTATTAACTAAAGTGACAGGCGCGAAACCACCTATCGGGAATATTAAACTCTTTTGCGCTCGGAACGCCTTACCCACCGCAATTTCAACATCACCGGCTAATACCAAAGTAGTAGCGGCTTGGACAGCAGTGACCGCACCTGCCGCGTTAACCGCACCGATGTCGCTAAGAGTTTCAGCCGCGGTTCGCCCTTCAATTGATGTTCCGTCAACTTTTAAGAAATCATTATCTGCTACATTAGCATTAGCAACCAACACATTACCGTTGGATATACCACCTGCTAAACCTTTTACAAACGCGAGATTTGTGACTTCGCTATCCATCAATGCTCCCGCCGCTGTCACATTCGTTGCATCGGTCACATCTGCGCCATCTTCAACATTGATGAGTGTCAGCACTTCTGCTTTGGTGATACCTGTGGCGAAGGCTGGCGTTCCACTGTTATCTTCAATAGCGGGAGCCGCGCCGCCACCGCTTGCCGCCGCCCATTTGACACCCGATGGTTCGGAACTGTCTGCTGTTAAAACATGATTATTGGTCCCCACTCCTAAGATAGTCACATCACCCGCACCATCACCTACGGCCAAGTCACCCTTTGTGCCTAAGTCGCTATGCATAATTGCACCTGCGGCATTAACATTAGTCGCGTCTGTGACATCTGCTCCGTCTTCAACATTAAGAAGCGTTAACACTTCTGCTTTGGTAATACCCGATGTAAATGCAGGTGTTCCGCTGTTATCATAAATTGCAGGTGCAGGTCCAGCCGCGATAATAGCCGATTGATAATCGCATCGCACCCACACACTACCTTCGTAAATGAATGTAGCGCGGTGTGCTGGTCCAACGGTTTCGTTAGAACCGCTTAAATCATCAAAAATAATATTACCTAATCCGTTATTGCATACTTCAATAGTATGTCCTTCGGGGAATTCGTAATTACTTGATGCATCTTGCTCCGGTTGTAGTGTAATGTCAACACCCGCGTTTGGTGAAAGCATAAAGAATGAATCTCCGTCTGCTGTAATTTTCCAAATACCCGATGTGGTTAGTGCGGTTGTGGTTGCATCAACGCCGCGCCCTTGTAATCTTACCGAGTAGTGTCCCGTCTTTTCGTTGTTGCGCCCTGCGAAATAAAATGTATCAGCGACATGACCACCACCACGGTCTGCACCGCGCGATGGTCCTTGACCATACCCAGCGTCGCTCGCTCCCGGTGGTGATTGACTAAATACACCATAGCGCGGATGACTGACCCAATGCACATTCACGGTGTCGGTGATAGCGAGTTCGCCGTTGTCGTTATGAATAGCGTTGAGGTGAGCGATAGTGTTGATACCATCTGCGCCGCTATCTCTTATAGCACCAATAGTGCCACCCGCACCAGTAGGGTCAATTACTCCAACCGAAAGAGGAATGCGATAATCTGCCGCGCCATGAAGAAATACACGCTTGTCGTTTATCTCGATGATGTTGAGATTGTTTGAGCCACCGCCGCTTGCAATGTATTGAACTCTTACTTGAGCAAGCGCGATGGCTTTTGCATTGTCACCCGATGATAGTGTCTTGTAATTGATAAGATATTGATTAGACGCGGAGGGGTAAAGACCCGTTGTGGTATCAACTGGACTACCAGCCTCGTAGTGAACTTTGTTAACTCCACCACTCGGTGCAACAAAGATAGTGTAAATTGCTTCTTGGTTGGCGGCGAGCGTAAGCGCGCCTGTTCCGTGTGAGCCGTCGTTGAGGTCAAGCGTAATTGTGTCACCAACACCTGTTCCAAACTCATACAGCGCACCGTCAAGCACAGCGAAACCACCACTCACAGTAAGCGTGCTTGCTGTTGCACGCACCATAGAGCCGGGTTGATTACCAGTATTGGTATCATTGCGCGTAGAGCCGAAGGCTCCGTCTTGGTATCGAAGGATACCGTTGCCGTGAATACCTTGTAGCGCGTTCGTTAAAGTCGTGGGTGACAATGAATCCCCATCTCGTAGTCCGTCTTCTCCAAGCGTATTCTGCGCGGCTGTATGCCCTGCTATGTTATCTGTTGCCATCACGATACCTCCAATATGAATGAGAAGCGCACTTCATTGTCTGCGCTCTTTGTGAGAGAATGAATATCCGCGCGATACACAGGAACAAACTCACCTGTGGTTGCGTCTTTGTATTGAAGGTAAATCTCTTGAATAGGGCTTGCAAATACATACGATGCGTTCAACACACCCTCGACAAGTATGCTTGTGTCGTCAATAATTTGCACACGCGGGACGACTCTTGCGAGTGTGCGCGCACCACCATCTTCGGAAGTTGCAACTGTTCCGTCGCTACCAACATGCAACTCGTTAACAAGCGTAGCGAGGTGTTCAACCAAGCGTCGTTTAACAGCATTTAGCATTGGCATTATTCAATCCCCCGAAGCGCGTTGAGGCGTGATTGCAGATATTGATTTGTGCGTGGTGCGTTCTGTGGGAGGCGCGCAAGCCCTGTTCCTATTCCCGCTGACGGAATGACGATTTGTTTGCCGTGTGAAAGTGCTTGGTTGATGTCTTCATCAATCATGCGCACATTTTCGTCGTAGGTGTCATCAGTCCACATCGCGCTTGAGCGCATTGAAGGCGCATGTTTTGTTCGGATGCCGACTGCTTGAGGGTGTCCTCGCATCACTTTGGCTTGACCGCCGCGCCCTGCTCTTTGGTGGTTATCTCCGAAGAGAAATACTTTGTTGGGATGTTGTCGCATTGTGTTATGGTCTATCCAATCCATCGTTATCGCCGGTTGAGGTTGTGCATCTCCCATGTCAAAATCTTCTATGTCAAAAGGCATGTTATCTTCTTTGAGCAACCCCCATGCCTCTTCAAACGCGTTCATCAAATCTTCCTCCTAATCTTCTTACCCTTCACTGTTCTCATCTCATGTCCGCGAGGGCGGAGCATACGAATCTCCGCGATAGGTGAGGCTATGGCGGCTCCGCTTACCAAACTTACCCCTGTGAAGGTGGTTGCTGTCTTACCGCTATATGACACAAAGGATTTGTTATCAAGTATCAAGTGACCACTATCAGCAAATCCGGCTGTGCTGGTGACCGTGATAGCCCCCGCCGCATGTGTTCCGTTTATGCGCGGTGTAATACCAAACCCAAGAGCAGACCGACCTGCACCGTATCCGTTGTTGCGATGTCCTAATAAGATACCCGCGTGTATATCCGAGCCTGTATTGACCGCGCTTGTTCTCGTTCTTGTCAGTTTGTCAATAACAGGGCGGACAGTCAATACTCCGCGCATTCTTATTTTACTTGAACCAATACCACTCTTGTTAAGAACAGCGATTTGTTCACTGCTATTCATCTCAAACTCTTCATCGTCTAAATCCGCGCTGTCACCAAATGAATTGATAACAGCCTCAAGACCTGCTTCATAAGAAAGCAATTGAAAATTTGATGTTCCGCTTGCGCTGTGTTCTAATTCAATAATTGCTTGTTGCACTTTTCCAATTGCAGAATCATAATCAACAATATCACCCGGTTCAAAGTCCCAAGATTGCGCGTGCATGTTTGATTGCAATGCTCCTTGCGCTTTCTTATTCAAACGCAACAGTTGACTCGCCGCTGTTCGACCTTTCGATTCGTTGTTGACAGTGGGGTCTTTTACTTTCATTTCTTTAATTGAGCCACGCTTTTTCTGTTCTTCTGCGTCATCAACTGTTATGCTAAGAGAATCATTGAGAGCGATACCGTTTCCTTTGACGACAATCCTGTTTGCGACATCAACGATTGGGTCAATCTTTGTTTTAGCAACACCTCGTTGTGTTCCTAACTGACGGTCCTTGTTGTTGAAAATTTTAGGCGCGTATAAGAAATTTCCAAACTTATCGTAATACATAATGAAATGGTCATGTCTGCCTACAAATCGAACTGCTGTTGGCACTACTGTTGAATTGAAGTTTTGCGCAATAAACAAAGTGCTTACCCCCTTTGATGACGCGCTGTTTAAACCATGCAACGCTTTATCAAATAGTTTCTCAACTAAATCGGTTGACCTCATACCAACGCTAATTGTTTGTCCAGCGCGAACATGTGATGTATCGCCCATGCCATAATTAGTGATACTTTTACCTCTCATGTTGGTTAACTCAACTCGCACTCCCTTTGCTGTTGTATTAACTGATTGAGTTCGCAATCTTAACGCATCGTCTTCTTCGGCTATCAGCAACATAGGTCTGCTTGATGTTGCGCTTAGTTGCTCTCCGTTGAAAAATGGACTATCTTCGTGTGTAGTATGCGCTAATCGTATTGATGATTGTTCTTCACTTATTCGATAGCGTCGAGGGTGTGTTGGCTGAAAATGTTTTTGATTTGGTTTGCTCACTTGTGTTTTTTTGCTGGTTGATTGTGTTGATTCATACACTGCGTGGTGAACTGCATTGTCAACAAATGTTGGTTTTTCTGCAATTGCGCCTATTTCATTATGCACTTCTTTAGCGCGCCCGTATCTTCTCCCTGCGTATGTTGCGTTTGTTGGTGTTGGGACAGTGTAAGGCATCACGCACCAACTCCATTATCAGTTCTGTCACCCTCATTGCTGTGGTCCGATGTATTAAGTTTATCACCCGCGTATAGCGATTGAGTGTATCGTGGTTGAACGGTGTAATCGTTTCTTATGAATGTGTTTCTTTCTTCGGTCACAGACTGTCTTCTTGATGCGTCCGCGCGTAAGTGTTGTAGTGTATTGTTGGTGACTACCATCCTCGCAACTGCTTGAGTTGACTTTGTAGTAAATGAAGAGGCTTCACTACCGGGTATTTTTGGACCAACGCTTGAAGGTGCGCTTGTTGAAGACCCCACTCCCGATAATTTGAATAAATAAACAGGCGCGTAAGGTGGGTTGCTTGGTGCTGGGTTTGTATTGCGCATGTAGTTTGATGCGGCGAGAGCGGCGCGTGCGTTTGGTGCATCATACATGAACACACCATAACGACCCGCGGCTGTTGCAGATAGAACATGTGTTGTATCATCTCGGAATAGTTCGATGTGTTTGTTGTCAAGCACGCGCACAGGACGAATAAGGAACTTGATAGTATCATCTTTAAGATTGGTTTTGTTGCTCAATGAGTTGTGATTAGTTGTTTGGTATGGATTTGTTGTCACACCGCTTGACGCGCCCCATCCTAAATCACTAATTGATTCTCCTTCGGATGATACTTCCATGATATATGTTCCACCGATAGGAGGGATACCATGCGTTGTTCCAAACTTCATCACTTGTTTGGCTGAACTCAAGTTGAGAGTGTTCAAGTTCAAATCACTCAATGCGCGGTTTGCTGTTGATACACCACCGGAGAATATGAAACGCTGTCCAATTTGTCTGTCTGTGTGAAGACTTGTTGCTTCTGTGCTTGAAATGACATACCGTGGTGATATTTCACCATCGTTTTCAACAACACTCATGCCGTCAATTCCAATACGAGGTTTTGATTTTGCAATTGGTTCTCTCATGAAATCGAAGTTTGTTTTCTCAATATTAGTTCCAACATTTGCTTCTTTCTTGAGAAGCCCATCTTCACCTGCAACTTCTAATCTCGCGCTTATCCCTCTTGTTATTTCATGCGACTGCAATTTTGTGTTAGAAGGTCGGATAAATCCACCTGTGAATGGAGGTTGACTTGTGTGGTGAGAAAGAACTAATCCAAACGGTTCAATACTTTCCGATACATCTTGCAGTATGTCTTCATTGAAGTATGTTGGATAGCGAACACCGCGTCCATCACCACGGTCACCAACTCTCTTGGCTGTTGCAGGGTCGAAGAAATTGATAGAGGCTTCTGCTGACTTCATACCTGTTGTTTCATCAAACATAGTTTCAGCAACTTTGGTTCTGTCCGTAGCGCGGTATGCATCTTCGGGGTCCCATGATGGGCGAATACCGAATCCACGCACAGGGAATCGTCTTACCTCTTCACCCGTAGTGTTGCCCCACCAATCAACCATGTAGTGTGCTTGAGCAAGCGCAAGATTAACGCGTTGGTCATCAACATCTGTTCCGCCTTTGTGACCAGCCGGTGAATCTGCATGGAACTTACGAAGTGCTGTTGTTGGATTTCGTATGTTGCGCACAGCACAACCAAAACCTTTGGTCATGCGACGACCATCACTGTATCGAACTTGTTGAAACTTGAGGTCGCTTCCTATCAAAGCGGAAGCATTTGTTTGTCGCTCAATAATACCAGTGTAGGATGCGTTAGTTGTAGCAGTTGTCACAGTGTTTGTGCCACCTGCCTGTGTGTTTGTGCGCGTGGTCACTGTTTGATTACCTACGAATGGACCTTCTGCATGGAAGTGGTAGTATGTATGTGGGTCGCGTAATGCTTGATTTGCTTTAATAGCCCATCGTGGTCGGTTGTATGGTTGACGAACTGATACGCGGTATCCCCAACCTGCTTGTTTCATAGTGCTTGCCACACTGTTTATTGTTTCAGTCAATGTTTCAACATTGCCGTTAGCAACAGTCAAACCTTTTGCATCGGATACCTGCTTGATGTTAGGGTTGTCCCATTTATCGCGCCAGCCCGGTGCGGCAGTTCCGTAAAGTGAGAGAGAACTCATTTGCGCACCAAAGCGATGACCACCCGGCCAAAATGAACCAAAGTAATATTTGCGCGATTTACCATCTGTGACCGTATGTTTATCTGCCGACCCGCTGATGAAAACACCAGTGTCCACTAATGCTCCATTTCTATCACCGTAATATTTTGCGCGGAAACTGAAAGGACCATCACTCATAGCGTATGCAAACTCATGATAGTGAACCATTTCAAAGTGTTCGGGCGCGTGGTTGTAGGCTTTCTTATCAACAGCCGCGTCACCTTTGTTTGTTCGGCTATCGGAGAACCAAGTCATCGGGCGACCGAGGTTGTAGTGCCACATACAAAGATACGCGTCGGGTAGGTGTAGGCTGTTGGTATCTCTCGTTCCCGATAGCAACTGTGGTAAGTTGCGCGTAGCCACACTTTCTTTTGATTTGGTAAAGATGTTTTCGGATAATGAATTACCATACTTTGTTGTCATTCTTAATGTTGCACCAGCAACAGCGGCGGCAAAGAACCCACCATCAATTTCTTGAACTTTTGTGAAGACAACTGCACCATCAGTTGCGCCAACACCGCTGATGACACCCTTCTTTTCCCAAGTTGCCCTTCTTTCAACACCACCAGCGTCGATAATAACAAGTTGTTGGTTGAAATAATCAAAACCGGCGACAGGGAATAGGGTGTTGTTGTTGACTTTTACCGTTCCGTAATTTGGCGCACTGCCAGCAGTAGCCTCTTGAATTGTAGCAATCGGTGTAAGCGCGGTGAGATAATCGGAATAAACATCAAGATAGTGTGACGGGTATCCGAGCATTGTTGTTTGAACACCAACACCACCAAGCGTTGAACGGCAGAAATGGTAGTAGTCATCGGGATGGTAATGTTCTGTTCCTTTCCACGCACCAACACCAAAAATGGTTGAAGATGCGTAGGCAACAGCCCACCACGGAATCGTTGTTGTAAGCCCCGGTGTTGCTCGATGAAACATGTTGGGGTGGTAAGGCAATGAACGACGCGTGAATGCTCCCGATGATGTAGCATTAACACCAAATGGATTGGTTAAACCAAGTGTAGGAATGTTAGTGAATTGCTCTCTTGTTGAAGGGTCAATGTCAAGCATAATCTCGTTAAGATATATTTCACAACCGCGCACATCAGCCATAGTTGCTTCGGAAAGAATAAGGTCGCGGTTCATCATACCAACAACCGTAGCGACAAGTTGGTCGGTTAACACTGTGACAGTCGTATTAGCACCACTTGGGTCTTCGGGTGCTTCTAATGATGCGAATGTCGTATTCTCATTATTACCCATGAACTGCTTGCTGAACAAGTTTGGTTGAATAACAATTTGATACGCGCCCACTTCTGCTGGGTCGGGGAAGTGAAATTGTGTGTTGTAGTTTGTCCCTGCTTCAAGTTGAATGCGATGACCACCTGCTTTGTTGCATGACGCGCTATCATCAGCAATACCGTATCCATCAAATCGTATCTTGGTTTCAGTCAACAAAGTGAATCCGTCACCGTGAATATCACTTGGTGGGTTTGGTGCGGTAGGGCTTGAAAACCACAACAAGGGATTATGAATTACTTTCGTTGTGTCATAATCAGTCGCTCCAAAACATGCGCGGTTTGCTTGATAGACTCGTTGGTAAAGAGGATGAGCAAGGTGTCCGGGCATCATCGCCATAGTTGGTGCAACATAATGATGACCCATTCGCGGTAGTGGCATAGGGGTAAGTTTGTTAGCCGCGCGAACAACAGTAGCGGGGCTTGTTCCAGCGGCGAGAGTAGCCCATGTAGTATGAGGTTTGTCCGGGCTGTTGCCACTCACTTCTGCATGGTCGCGTAAGCGACGAGCGGCAAACTGTCTTGTTGAACCTGCGGGAATATAGTATGATGGTTTGATGGCGTCGTCTTCTTTGGCCGTAAAGTCGGGCGCGAAAACAACACCTGTGAATTGCTTACCGCTTACATCGGTGAAGGATGCAATCGTCCCGTTGACTGAAAGGAAGTAGCGTCCGTCGGGTGTAGGGTCTTGTTTCCAAATGTCAGCGGTAATAGTTTCTTTTGCGGTGATGGTGTTAGTTCCTACTTCGTCAATTGTAAGACGATTAAGCGTCATAGCGTTGCTGACGATGCGCAATGGTTCGCGTTCCGTGTAG
>CERN01013567.1_pt1 | contig 12126 bp, 18 predicted proteins | sample 530761 | NCBI WGS metagenome assembly CERN01 (sample SAMEA2620947, study PRJEB7988) | marine metagenome | isolation source: saline water (ENVO:00002010), including | reverse complement strand
ATTCAGTATTTGAATTTGGTCCTGATCCTGTTGTACCTGATACAACTATTTCAAATTTCTTATTAGGCTGAGATTGTATGGTAGTAGTTTTCTCTTCTACAATTGTAACTGTTTTTTTACCCGGCTCGGCTGTATCTGCACTTTTAAGCGTGTCAACCAAGTTAGGACTTTCCATTATTAATTCCCTAACCTCAGAAGAGGTCGGCGCTGTAGTCGCATTCTCTTCTATTGAATCTAATTTCTTACGATCTTCAGTAGTAAAACTTTCTACAACCGGAGTTTGCGTTGTAATAGTTAATTTACCAGTAGCATCGATTGTACCATCACCCCATATAATTTTGGGCTGATATTTTTTATCTGATTGAGCAATTAAAATTGAAGTTTGAGCCGCAGGAGCAATCTTTTTTGGATTAATCTTTGCTTGATTACTGATTTTACCATCAGTAATTGACAAAGCATCTATTCCAGTACGATCTTTCATTTATTTTACAAATCCTTTTGCTCATATTCCGGGCCGATGTAAAAACCGAATCGTGGTGAAAATTTAACCCCTATTGATCCTCCAAAATCACATCTAGCTTGGCATGAATACAAACCGAAATCATCACTAGAGGGATTATCAAATTGATAATAAACAAAAGCGGCAGCACGATCAAAATTGCCATCACCCCATGCAAAGTCATCCCCCACAATCCACCTATAACCTTCATCTGCACCAGATTCATAAACCGGATTTTGAAGATCAAAAGCTGCATGGCTTGTTCCACTAGCATCATCATCCCATCTAGTTGCTACTTCTGAAGCATTTGCAGGGTCCCAAGCATTATATAAACTGCCGGGATAAGCGTGATCAGTATAAGTATCAGTCTTATTTCCCGGCAAACCTCTAGCTACATTTCCTTTTGCTGTGAACCATTTACGAAATTTATGATTTTTAAATATTCTTTTACCATCTACTGGATCAAATTCGTTCCAATTATATGTTTCGTTTCTTTTATGACTCGCTTTCTCAAATTTAATCATGACGTTATTTCTAACGTCTTGAATAGCTGTTATTAAAGTTAAACGAATATTAATTGGACCCTCAACTCCATCAAACGGTTCAGGAACTTCCGCTGCTCCTTCAAAAAACAATGCTTCATCAGTGTTCCAGTTGATGTCATCAACCTGACCTACAAATGCTGTTGTTTTAATTAACATTATATTGATTCAATCCAACACGCGACAACATCAGCATCAGCCGATCCAAATGCTGTAATTGAAAGCAGACCAGATTTAGACCCTGCAAGAGTAGCAGGACCACGATTAAATGGTCGTTCAGGCCACAACCAACCAGTTGGCCACTTATTAGCAGCATCAGCGCTACTCAAACCAAAGTTACCGTTAGCACTTGCGTTATTTGTTGTGTTTTTAATTCTGACAGTAACGGTTTTGACCGTAGACCCCCCTGTTGGAAATGATCCAGTTTTACAATAAACTCTGTAATGCTTTGCATTTACAATTTCTAAAGTTTGAAACGCATCACCATCTAAATCTATTTCAACATTATAATCATCACCTGAAGCAAGGGTCGGATTTACTTGAGAAAGACTATATGAAGTTGTTCCAACTGCGTTTAATAAATTAACTTTTATCTTTTTTAAATTAGCATTTGTATCTCCGGTAACACTTGTATCATGAACCATTACATAATCATCTGCGGCTACTGATGTTGTCGCTGTTAAATGCGATATTACATTATCATTTTCAGATTTATCATCTAATTTTGATCCAGTTATAGTTTCATCACTAGGAGTAATCTTTGCTTTTCCAGAGGATAATTCGATAGCAGCATTACCATCAGGTGCGGCTGATGTAATTAGTTTTTTACCACTCCCATCTGATGTATCACTGACTAAAATTATATTATCCTCAGTTTGCCCTGCTAATTTACTAATATCGATCCCGGCATCTGAAGCTACGTTAGTATTTGATACTGAATTAGCTTCAAGATCAGTCCCTCCAACTGAGCCTGTTATAGCTACATTAGGTTTTGCTGCCTTCCTTAATTTAGACAAAGTAACCGCTTGGTTACTTGGAAATGTTTCACTTGCTTCTACTGTTACTGCTAATGGCATTTTATAATTCCTTTCTTAAAATATTGTTACGCACCAAACCGTCTACTAAAACGCTTGTTACTTTTGTGCTGCCTGAATTGCTTTGTATAGTTATTTGGCTATATCTTCCTTCGTCTTTCATTCTTACTTTATTTACTGATTCTTGATGATTATCAGGATTAACTGAAACTGTTGACACTGCATCAAAACCATCCGTCCAACTACCGTCTACTTGTTTAGAAATCCAAAACGGATCGGAATCACTGGAAAGACTTATTGAGTAATCCTGTCTATAAGGTTCATTAAAATCATCATTAACATTACTTGTTGTAAAATTAGCTTTGTAAAATGGCTTATCATATTTAGCTCGATCAGGAGTTATTGTTGATAATGTTGTGTTTTCTTCTATCCCATCTACTTCAGCTTTTATTGTAAAAGATGACCCTAAAGTTTGCGTGCTTACTCTGGCAGCGTGCCATTTCTTTCGATCTGGAGTTTTAAAATTATATCCTCTAGTTATTAACTCATCAGTAATAGAAGTCATAGACACTAACCCATCTGCATTTGTTGTTTCATCAGCAATACCTCCAAGATCATTATCATCATAAAGATTTATAGTTCCATCAGTGCTTACATAACAAAGCCTCTTACGCCCCCACACTGTAGGTTCAACCCATTCTTGGACATTTACCCCATCGTCATACCCGGTCCAATTAGCATTTAAAAAGTCATATATTAAAACTGCTGAATTTGACTCACTACCATCAAGCGGCACTGCAATATAAAATTTATTATTAGCATATGCTGAAACTGCTTTATGAGCCATGTGCCAATTGATCCTATCAATTAAAGGCTGAATCGGCTCACTAATTGGTTGATCTATTCCTTGGACTGCGCCGCTTTCAGTAATGCCAAGACTACAAACACCCCGCTTCTCACTTAAAAACCAAACATCCCGACCAACGCTGACTATAGATTTTGCTGCCGTACATCCATACGCACTACTTAATTGATCGAGTACTAGATCTGTCAAATTGCCATAGACATTCTTAACCATATAGACTGAAGACTGTTTAAAACAAACAACAGTTGTTTGATCAAATTTATGGAGAGCAACAAGCGAATCGGCGCTGCCTTGATTAATTCTAAAGTTAGATAAAACAGGCTGATACCTTGTAACATTTAAATAATCACTTGCGGCTACAAGATCACGCGAATGTGGAATTAATAATCTATTTTGAAAATAAATTGCATTGTCAGCATTTGGAATTAGATCAGTTCCATCACCCTGATCGTTTTCATCATAATCAATTGTGTTATCAATTTGATCTACTGGAATAAATCCTTCCAGTAATGTTTTTAAAATATAAACAGGCTTATTTTCACCCCGAAACATCAACACCTGATTAAACGCCTGGACAAAAGTTACTGAGCCTCCCGCATCGATTAAGCCAGAAAGTTTGAAAGCAAGAATGCCTTCACGGGCAGCATAAACTCCAGTTGAAGTTGCAATTAATAAATACTCAGTTGTATTTGGATCTGAATAAAGACCAACCCCGTAAACTTTATCAAATTTAAATACTCTACTTCCTATATCTTCCCATTCTGCACTATTTAAATTACCAGAACCATTTAAAGGAGTGACAATTGATGAAATGTTTGCAGCTTTACGTTTAAAATATGGGCCGTGATCTGGGTTACTTAATGGCCCAGAAGCATCCACCCAAGTTTGCCCTGCTGTTTCGCAAGTTGATTGAGTCGTATAAGTGGGACTAAGACAATGCGCTGATCGCGGTTGTACTTGCGCTGGTTCAGTTATTGTTACGTTATCTATTGCACCAGCAAAATCAGCGCTTGCTTGTAATTTTAATTTTGTGGGATCTGCGCCAGTACAATGAATAATGCGACTAAAAGAACCAACAGCACTTAAACTATGCCCAGTGGTAGCAGGATTAGAACTTGTGTTACCAACAAACGGTGTAACTTTCCCGCTCGTATAAGAAACTATATCAAAAGTAACTAAATAATCTCTTCCAGCCGCAGTACCAACTTCATAGACTAAATTCTCAATAATAGCAGATCCGCTAGTAGTACAAGTAGCAACACCAGATCCAATAATCCATCTAGGAGAACTTGGAGTTCCAGTTGCGTCTTCCATAGTCCAGCCTGTGCCAGTGCTAAAATCTCCAACTGCTAATCCAGTAGCAACGACTTGCGCGGAAATAACTCCGGCACTAGAAACAGTAGCTCGTTTACCACTGTAACGAACTATATCACCTTGAGAATAGGTTTTATGTTGGTAGTCATCTTCAGCTTTATTACTCCAAGGCAAAAGGACTACACCCTGCCTTGTTTTCGCAACACCGTTTTCAAACCTTTTATTGCGAGCGCTTGCAGCTAATCCCGGAGATAATTGCGCTGGATCGAGGCGCATATTGACCCCAACAAATCCTTGATCCCCATCTGTGAGATATTCCGGCATTATTTTCGTTCCAATTCGTATTCATATTCAGCAAGTTTATTCAGCACTTCCTTTGTGAAATGTGGTGCTGCTTTCGCTGCTGCTTTGAATTCTGGATGTTTCAACATCCGATCCACGGAATTCAATTGAGTCTGCTGACACCCCACTGCTAATAGCAGTATTAATAGCATCATCAATCCGATCAGTTTTTTCCTCGTATCGTTCCCGCGCATTCTTTTCCTTTATAGCATCGTTTAATTGACCCAATAGCTTTGCCAAAATTGGAAAAGCATTTATCAAGGTTGCTATTGCCTTGATTAACCCCATTTATTTTTCAGCTTCAGTCTTTACTCCGTGACGAACAAAAATGGCGAGTAAACTTGTGATGCCAATATTTATAGCCGCACCAATTTCCAACTCACCAGTCATGTATCCTGCTAGTGCGCCGATAACTCCTGTTATTCCTGTCCATAATGTTTTTGATTTTAACATAATTATACCTTTCTATTTTGTTTTATTATCTCTTCTTGGATGTCCGTCTTTTAAGTCTTCAATATCCTTTTGAATGATTGAAAGTTTTTCATCCATTCTAATTAACATTTCTTTTTCAGACTTCCCATCTTGTTGAAGAATTTTAATTGCCGCCTCATTTGAAGATACGCGATGTGGTAAAACAAACCACGCACCGATAACTCCAGCAGAGGCTACAACCATTCCGAATATTAATGAAAAATTGTTTAATTTATCCCCCATTTTATTTTTATGATTTAGCTAAATCGACAGGCTCCATTGAGCTTGCCATCATTTGCGTGAACTTTGCCATGCCTTCCGCTGGTGGATTCTGTTTGGCAGAAACCGAGAGATCATATTTTGCGGAGAAATCTGTGGACCTAGTATTTTCAGATGAACTTGTAACTTTACCAGTGTGTGAAAAATTACATGAAGCTCTAGTTAAAAACCCACCTGAGATTGAACCTCCTGCGGTGTTAGTAGTTTCACTACCTGTCTTTTCAGTGTTTTCTGTGTGATTCTTAACCTCCATCGTAAATTTGATTTCAGTATCTTGAATCGACAAGTTTGGAATTGTTACCATGCTAATAATAGGCATTTTAACTAACTGCTTTGCAGTTTGGCCACTTGTGCCATCCATTAACCGCTCGATTTCTACATCGATTGTACGAGCGACGCTCTTACCGTCTTTTGTTTCCCAAGCAAATTCTTCGCACCACTCCATCGTTGCGGCACTTAACTGCTTCTGTCCTTGGGCGCACGCTACAAGGGGATCTAATATTAAATCTTTTAAAGGAAGCCCTTTAAAATTAGCGAGTTGTTTTTGATCGGTAGTTTCAGCCATTTTATTTTAGTTATTAATAGTTTGTTTGGTTTACTAAAGAATCACCGACACGGGCCAAACCTTCAGCCTTGTCGCATCCTTTAAATTTTATTTTAACCTTTGCCATTCGTTTTCTTCTTAATCTTCCCAGTTTGGCTAATAGTCCCTGTTTCTTATCCCTTTCAATTTCAACTTCTAACGCAACGGAGCATTCGTCGATTCGCAAGGCGTGGTGCGGGACAAGTGTAAATAAAGGTATTTCGACGGATTTCCCATTAAGCTCAAGTTGAGTTGTCTTGGGCTTGCCATCTTCAAAATACGTTTCATGTATTTGTTTGAGGTAATCTCCCTCGACTGCTTTTTGTGCGGCGCAAATACTTTCATAAAGTTCATTAAATAATTGGGTTACTTGTGGCATAAAAAAGAGAGGAGGCTAATTAGCCTCCTCCTTTGACTCAGGTTCCTCAACCACTTCATTATTAGGATTAAGATGTTTAATCAGTTTTTCTGCTATTGATCTAGCATGATCATGTGCATCAGCGTTTACATTTGCGCTGCGCGTTATTGTGTACAATTGTTGCACACCATTTATTAGTTCTTTTATTTTATCTTCCATGAGAAAATTAATGCAGCACTGGCATTTGTTTTGCTTGTTTCTCTTGCCTTTGCAATTTGTCTAATAACTCTGCCAACGCTTTATCTGACAAGGCTTGTTGCACTCCGGCTAATTGTTCTTTTTCATCTGCCATTAGCAGATCAGCCGCAGCGCCATGTGTTAAAAACGCATTAAAGTCTCTTGGTATATTTATCTTACTCCACTGCCCTCCCCCATCTGACGGGTCGTTACTACCTGAAGCTGTATGAGCAACTATTGTTTCATACAAATCAAAGTCTGCACCACTAGCCGGAAACCTAACTACATCACCAAGCACATAAGAGGTTCCTGATGTCCAAGTAGTATAAAATAAATTTGGTATTGGTTGTCTGTATTCAATGTAAACAACATTGGGACCGTTTATAACCTGAACCCCATTTTCACTTTGATTGAATAATTGCTGTTCAGCTTTACCGTTGGTTCTAGGATTATCATTCCAAACCTCTACAACATCCCCAATTTTGTTTTTGCCTGTTTGCTCCCAAGCAACGTACTTATCTAACTCAGTTAATTTACCCCATCTTTCATTTGAGCTTGTGGCATTTGGGACAAGTGTTCCACTTGAAGTGTGCGCTGTATGACAGGCATAAAATAATCCATCAGAAGCATACTGAACAATATCACCTACATTATAAGCCGCGCCAGCAACCCAAAGATTTTCGCCATAACTTTGTTTTGATTCAGCCCAATGAGTTAACGCAGTTGGGACATTGCCAGAAGTTTGTTTAAGTGCTTGGTAATATTTTTTTTCTGTCGGATAATAAACCTCTGATCCCGCTGCATATGTAGTACCACTAGCATAGATGGCACGGTAATATCTTTTTTCTACTCTTGTTAAATCCGGCCAAGCGAAGTACTGCCAGATTTGTTTTAAACGAATATCTAAATAAGATTTTATTAAATCAGAATCATCATTTGATAATTCTGAATATACTCGTTGAGAATACGAGACAACACGTTTAATTATATCACTGTAAGCTATTGTTTCCACGGAGTTGCCTCTTTGTTATCTTTAAGAAATTTTTTGACGTTAGAATCGTCTTTCCAGAAGTCAGGATCTTGTTGCACCCATCTAAACCAAGTTCGAGCATCGATCACTCCTTCAAGATGAAGTTCAGCCTTTTTGTTATGTTGATAGTTTTTGTATCGTTGGAAAATTGATCCTGCACGTTTACGATACTTTGCTTTTTCTGCTCTAACATAATCCTTATGTAACTTTGGATCACGCAAAGCACGGGCAACGGAGGCGGCATCCCGCCCCCGCTTCCCGAACTTAGGTATAAGTATTCCAGCCATTAAGCAGTGCCGTATTTTAGATCATCACTATTAATGATTCTCATAAACACAGAAACCTGACCAGTTTGAGTAGTAGCTGAAAAGTTTCCGCTACTACTTGTGAACTTGGCGTTTATTGCTGTAGATGTACTGTAAACTGTGCCACAACGATTAGCTGTGTCAGCAGACTTATGTAGCAACCCAACTGCTCCAGCTTTTAAGTCGGCAGTTATAGCCACATTATAATCTGGATCAGCAGCAGTCCCTATTTCAACTTTTATAGTACCACCACCACCAGTGAGTTTTTCGTCCAACCTAACAACAACTAAATCATCAACTACGGCACTTGTTAATGTAGTTAATGCAATTGTTTGAGTTGTAGCCGCAGCAGTTAATTCACTTCCATCAATGACAAATTGATCAGTAAAACCACTTGCTGCTCGTTCTTGATTTGTTAATTTATAATGTCTCATATATTTCTTTTAACCTCCTATTATACGCCATTATCAATTGCGGCTAATCCCTTTGGATTTTTACAACAAAGAGAATAGATAGTCTTGGCGTAACCGCGAGGTCCACCACCTTCATCGTCCAAATTATGAACTGTTAAAGGCTCCATGTATTGAAGCTCTAAAAGATCAAGATCAAGGAGCAATCCTACTTCCGTATTAAACGTAGTTCCGTTATGATCTAAGAACACAGACGGCATTACATTCACCCGACCAAAACTGGAGTTAAAAATCTTAACTTCCAAATTAATGGTCTTTTTAACTGCTTGATCGTTTATTGTGTAACGAGAATAACCACTCGCACTTTCTAAACGTGTGAAGTTATCAATCTTCTCAACTACTTCAGGACCAAAAACACCCATGTAAGTTTTTTTGGCTGAATGAGTCTGGTAAAGAGATTGCAACACTCCATTAAGACCATCTTCAGTAAGGCTGCCACCAGCATTAATATCTTGAGCTTCTGGAGTTCTGTATTCAGTTGGAATATCTGATGGAGCTGTTCTCGCACCACCTAATGTATCACCAGAATCCGCAGCACGACCACTAGCAGTCCAGTTAAACAACCCGCGAGTTTTCCAAGCGTCAGTACCGTTACCGGATTGACGATCATTCCTAGAACAGATTGTTGCTTCGATGTCGCGCTTCATTTCGCGAAGCGTTTTCATTTTAGCGTAATCGTATTCATTGGATACCGCAGCGGTATCGACTAACATTTGCACATCGGAAACACCAAAATCGCGTGATGCAATTTGAATGTAGTTACCGAACCTTTGACGTTTGACAGCTTTATTAGAAAACGTGCCAATGTCTTTTCCTTCTGGCTGACCATCTGTTGATGGTGCTGCCAACTCGTCTGCGAGAACTTCTGTAAAAGTTCCTCTTGGCCCCGGCCCTTTACGCATGGCGGAAACAACGGGAGTTTGTTCTGGTTCCAAGATGGTTAATACATCTCGGAGATCTTCCCTGTTACCACCAGTAGTGCTAGGCGAGGCATAACTATTTGCTGATGCCATAGTATTTTATCCTTTTTTTATGCCGCATTGCGGCGTGCCTTGAGCAATTGCATTACCGCATCAGCGCTACCATTGGATTCATCAACGTATTTCTCAGCATCAACAATTTTAGCTGCACCTTTGCCCGCTGCCGCTGGTGGCGGTGCGCTTGCAGGAGTAGCTACTTTTGTTGGCTCAGTAGATGATTGTACTTTTTGTGCTTTTGGCTTGGCAGAAGTCTTGTTTTGGGATGCTTCCAATTGCTTGTTATACATCCCTAAACCCATCTGAAACACACCCGCTAAAACTTCATAATGTGGAAAGCGTTTTATCTCTGGTAGTTGCTGCAAAATCTGTTGGTACTCTGCATAAAGAGGATCTGAAGAATCATTCCAGGCGGGAAATTGTTGACGAGCAACTGCTCTCATTTGAGCATTTTGATCAATCCACTTTTCACGAGAAGGAATGTGTTCATTCAAATTATCCTCTGCATACTTTAGAATACCTTCTACCTGATCTTCATCGTAGACTTGCGTCTTACCATCTGGAAAAGACATTTCTCCTCCATTTGGATTTCGCAAAGCCCACAATCGCCAATCACGGTTTTCCTTGATCTTCTCTTTTAACTCTTTTTTGGTCATTACATCAGCAAGTGGATCACTTGCTTTCAGTTGTTCTGTACCCTGTTTATTGATCTGATCTTGGAGTTTTTGATTTTGCGCCTCTAACTCATCTGAACGCTTTACTTCATCTTTCCAATTTTCTTCGGCAAGTTTTCGTTTAGCGGTTAATTTCGCGATGCGCTTATTAACTGACTCCTGCGCCTTGTCATCTAACCCGGTTGATTCCTCCTCGTCATCAGCGTCTTGCGCTTCAGGATCATCGGTTTCTTCCGGCTCAGATAGTTCCTCTGGCTCATTAAGTTCATCACCTTTCGGTAATTCTTCCGTTTCGGTATCTGATACGTCTGTTTCGGCTTGCTCTACGTCTGCCTCCACAGTTTCCGATTGAGCGCTTTGACTATTTGTTAACATTGCACCCAAGCCCTCCAAGGTGATGTTATCCGCGTCATTTGTGGCAGACGGTGTGCCTACTGGTTTATCTAATGTTTCCATGCTTTTAACCTTGCAAGTCGGTAACAGGGTTTATTTTTTGGCTAACCACAGAAAAGCCTTTAAAATTTAGTAATAACACGTTTCAGGGTGGGTTTGTCTAAAAGTTTAGTTCTTAAAGAACCTGAAAGACCTTAAATTGACTTAAATCACCTAGAATTAGGCAACGTCATCTTCTTCTTTTGGTTTGTTGATATACATAAATTGAGTTTCAAGGGCCAATAAAGCGCTAATACTGCCTAAATTATGAGTGTTTCTGTAAGGTTCATGTGCATTAGCAGGGTTAGTTGTGTAGATAACCATTTCATCTTTTAACGAACTTATTAACGCTAATACCGCATTAAAACGCGGATCACCCATTAAGGTGCGAAGATCAGTGTCTCTTACTTCATTATTTAATTTATATTCTTCAAGTGTCATTTTTTGTTTATTTTTACTTTTTCCATTCCTTTTCTAAATCTTACCCAATTTTGAAATACTATATCTCCGTTATCTCCGCGTGCGCTTACAGAGCAACGAACACATTGCATTTCCCATTTAATCCCTGCTTTGCGTAATTTTATTGAATGACCACAAATCGGACATTCATCACTTCGGGATTTGTTCTTCTCCTTTGACATTTAAAAACCTCCTTAAACTTTCCCGGCTATAATATCTATAGCCGTTATTTATTCTTATAACTTCCAACTGATCCGAATCGCCAAGCGCTCTAATTTGTTTCGTATCTAAACCCGTGATTTGACTTACAATCATAGGTTTCAACAATAATGGTAGATCGTTAAATTTCATTTTAAATAAGCCCCGCCCCATTGGTTTGTTGCATTAACGGTTACGCCCTTGAGGAAAGGGACTTGGTGAGTAGGGGCGAGACTAAATTTTTTATATTTTTTCATCCGAATCTTTTTGGTTCCTGAAACCCTCCAGTTGCTTGCATATTATTTTCATCGATATAATAAATGCCTCGTTTAAACAAATAACGATCAGGATCTATTACATCTTTTAGCGCTCCCTTTAATCCATCTAACCCAGTGTATTCAGCATAGGCATAAATGCTTTGCTCACATTCACTACTAATAAAAAACTTGGGATGATTCATTGCGCTAACAGGAGCGCTTTCATCGTAATCCAGCATATCATTTATAACAGTGATCCCATCCTCGATGTCACCTCCCGGCCCTGCGTGCCAAACAATACTTTCGCCAACAACATTACCTTCTCCATCTTGCTGTTCTTCATCCATCATACTAATGATTGATTGACCCTGCTTTACGTTTGGAACTTCTGCTCCACCTCCCCGTGGATCGATTACTCTTTCAAATATATCTTCATCACCTTCTAATTTTTTTATTAATTTTTTATATGATAAAATCGACATACCCAATGGAGTTTGAGCGCTTCCGGGTTTGCCGTCTGGCTTGTCTGAAGGCAAAGCCCATTCACCGTAAGTTTTTCGATCCGGCCATTCTCGATAAAGCCACACTCTTTCCATATCATCGATGATGTACCATTTTATGAACCAATTTTTTGTACCACCCGGATCACAAGCGCAGTATCGAGTTCCAGAAGTGGGTATATCTTTTGGATCTACTACATGGACGTTTTCATTAAAGCGCGGGAATGCTTTTCCTTCTAATCGTTCAGCCCATCCATAAGCACGAATTTTTATTTCTTCAGTGCTTTTTCCATCGAGCAT
>CERN01011374.1_pt1 | contig 12226 bp, 26 predicted proteins | sample 530761 | NCBI WGS metagenome assembly CERN01 (sample SAMEA2620947, study PRJEB7988) | marine metagenome | isolation source: saline water (ENVO:00002010), including | reverse complement strand
CTACCGTGACCTTTAGATATTGGTTCGGCATTATGTCCAAAAATTGTGGTAGTTCTATTAACAGAAATATATTCCATCTCGTGACCACATAAACAACATTCATTTTCTTTTAACTTTTTTGTAGGTGAGTTACCCAAAGGTTTTCCAACAATTTTCGTTCTTGCTTTATAGTTTCCTCTAAAATTATGTTTTATAGACATTGCTCTGTAATTTAATTAAACTTATTTTAATAATGCTTGATTTCGTGGTAAAGATAATAAAAAATTATAATCTGCAAAATAAATTGTTATAAAAACCAATTATTTTATTAAAAAAAATTAATTACAGGATATAAAAAAATAGAAAATTGTTTTTAAAAATAAATAAAAAAGTATAAAAATCTAAAAAATAATAAGATTTATCTATTCTTTTTCTATTGGAAAATCGTGATTTCTGAATAATTTTCTTACTCCTTGTTCATCATCAAGTTGACTTTGAACAAACTCAGGTGAAGGCATAAATAAATTAGTTCTTCTAAGTTCAGGTCCTACTACTTTAAATTCAGGCATTTCATCTGCCTCTTCTCTTGTAATGCACTCATAACTAATCATTAGTTGCTCAATATACATAAGCCTTGATTTTATTTGCTCTTGCCACTTAGGGTGCATATTTCCACTTGGTCCTGCTACTTCTTCTAATTTTTGGTTTAAAGCTACTATTCTTCCTTGTAAAAATTTACAACCAAACCTGTCAAATCCATTTTCCATATTACTTACAAAATCAGGAGTAATATCAGAGTCATTAATATTTGGTCTACTAAGTGTAGCTATTAAAGGTGTAGACAAATCTACAAAAGTATAGTCTAAAACTATCCGAATTGTTTGTTCAGGTAATAGAGTATATCTAATTTTTGTAAAACCATCTAATATATAACCTTTTTCATCAGGAGTTACTATATAGTTCTGTTGTTGGTATGGGTCAATGGTTGGTGTAAGCACCTTTTGATAAACTCTACCTGTTGCTAAAGTTCTATCAAATAAAAATGGTTGTAGTAATTGTAATTTTGATGCAGAATATAATTGAAAGTTTTTGACATCATAAGTTCTTCCTATTGTGCTCCATAAGAAATCACTATAACTAAAATTTGGATTTGATGCTACTACTGATACATTTGGATTAGATATTAAAGCAGGTGATGATTGTGCTACGGTAGGAAATACACTTATAGATGCCCAAAATGGTCCTGTACCACCGTATAATTTAAGAGAACCTGCACCATAATTAAATGAAGGATTGTTTATGGCTATATCATTTACTGTTGCAAAATCATTGTCAACAATTACAGAAATAGTAAACAAACCTGTTCCACCACTTAAATCTGTAACACTCCAAGTTCCTACTTCTGATAAAACAGGATTAGTATTTAGAAATGATTCAAATTGTGTAGTAGTCAAAGTTTGAAGAGTAGCTACATTATCAACTTGAAAAATAACACTCGTACCCGTAGTAGTTTTAAATTTTACTGCAATACTACCGGGTTGATTAAGAACAGTAACATACCACCAAAATTGGTCGCCAATAGTATTATTATATACAGGAGGAACACCATAATCAGCAAAATTTCCTGACCAAGAATAAACAGTTTCAGTTACACCACCACCTGTTAAATTTGAAGATTCAAATATGTCTATCTCTTGAGAAACATTTGAATTATTAGAAAAAGATACTACAAAATTATCCATTTATTTACTATTTTTTATTATAGTAAACCAATCATTAGAATTATCGTTTAAGTAACCATTACCATCTGTACTTAATATTCTTTTAGTTACTCCATCGTTAACATTACCACCTATTACTTCTATATTTGATTGTTTTTTATTTACACCGACAACTAAATCGCAATGACCCAAATATGCTCTTGTAGTATCGTAGTCAACACCTGATTCTCTTGAATAGCAAACCAAGTCACCTAATTCAGGCTTTTCTTCGTTAATTTTATAACCTTTAAAATTAGAATTTGAATTCTGCTTTCTGTTTTGTATAAAAGGTCTGATGTATTCGTTATGAGCAGGTGTATAAGGAAATTCATTACCTGCACCACTTTTTCTCATTAAAAATGATATAAATGCAGATGACCACGGTGTATTAGAACACCCATCTTTTGCTAAATTAACACCTTTCCTCCAATATTCTCCCACCCTTTCTCTATATATGTTACTACATTCAAACTCTCCTGTTTCTTGTACTTTACCCCCTGCAATCAAAGGTTTACCCCATAATGACCACTCTTTGTTTGCATTAGATACAAGATTTTTTTTAAAACTACTTAATCTTAATCTTTTAAATAGAATAAGTAAACCTGCTGATAAAATAAGCCCAACAGATAAGCCTACTATTACTTTTCTATTATTCATTATTTATATTTCTTATACACATAATAACCTATCAGAAAAAAACCTGCCCAATAATACCATTTAATAGGCTTATTTTCTAAAACTCCGTTATCAGCCTCTTCTTCTCTATTTCCTGTAAATACACCTTTTACTTCCTCTGTGCTTTTATCATATTCTAAATTAATTATATTTAAATCAGAAGAAAAATCTTTGATAGAAATAGTTTTATTTTTATAACCAATATATGATATAGTAACAAAGTCTGAGGGAAAAACATCTATGGTAAATATCCCTTTTTTATCAGCTTTGGTTTTTTCTCCATCTTCAATTAAACCCCCTTTACCATCCGTTACAATAATAGTAGCCTGTGGTAACTCTTCTTTAGTTTTACTATCTATGACTTGTCCTTTTGCTATCATTTTTATATATATTATTTTACTTCCTCTTCAAGCATATTATTAGATACTACTCTATGAATGATTAAATATCCTGTTAATAATAAAATACCTATAAATATTTCTTTTTTAACTTTCTTATTCATCCTCTTAATCTGCTGTTTGAAAGTCAACCCTCTGATACTTCTTCCAAAATTCATTTCTGTCCATACCCTTCATATATCCTTCTTTAGCACTATATTCTGCTCTCTCTCTATCTGTCATCACCAATTCATCAAGTATTACTTCCTCTCCTTTATGTGAAAAGCCTATTATCCGATGATTTTCAGGTATATCATTATAAATTATACTAACCGTAGCAGTTTCTCCACCATCTGCAAATCTATTTGGATATTCAAGTATTTCACTTATCAAATCTCTATCATCACCTGTTAAATTATCTGTTAGTTCTATGTCTGTACCTTTTCCCTGAATTAATTCCACCATTTGAATTGCACCTTTATGTCTGCCCTCTGCATTTTCATCTTTGTAATTATCTCCATCCCACCAATCGTGTCCTTCATATTTAACATCCATAAATTTATCTGCTATATCTTGACTATCAACTTCTCCTCCTTTTGCATAATAATCATCCCCCCTTTCTTCCAATTCTTCACCATAATGACTAACTATTCTTTCATCTAAATCATCTGCATATTCTATTGGGCTTGAGGAAGAAATAGTTTCTAAATCTTGTACTTCTTCTACATTTATTCCATCGTATAACGAATCATTAGTAAAATTTATATTTTTACTATCTTTTAATGCATACCATTTACCACCATCTGATAATTCTTTTACATAAATTTCAGATTCTCTTTCGTTAGCCCCATAAACCCCATCTATTACATAAGTCTGACTATCTACTAATTCAGGAAAATCATCATTTACATATGTAACACCACCTTTTGCAAAAAAGTATATTTCATCTGTGGATAAAGGTTTATCTCCAAATTCTACAAGTTGATTTGATAATGTTCTTCTAAAATTTACAAGAAAATGTCTTTTAATTTTTTCTTTATCTCCACTCATTGCAACTTCCAAATCAAATAATGGCTTTGCTAAAGTATGATAATTAACATCTTCTAAACTATCAGCATATTTTTCTATGGTTTTTTCTGATGTACCAATATCAATGGTTCTTCCATATTCTACCATTCCATCATAGTCAAAATCTGCCGACCACATATCTCCTAATTTATATTTTCTTGCCATATTTTTTTTATTTTATTAATGCAGGTATTAATATTCCTGTACCCACTCCTAAGCCATACCAAAAACCTTTTTTATCATAAAATCTCGTATCATTCTTAATTACGACATTATTTAAACTCTTTACATTTACATATGGATTTTCATTCTTTACCATTACGGTAGGTGTAGGAGATTTGAAAAAACCATTACTTTTTAACCCTAAAGTAATTACTTGCCTATTATACAAAGATAAAGAATCTATCCACATTCCTTTATCATTAATTGTAGAATATAAAGAATACCACTCTTCCTGTATTCCAAATTTAGTTGGTAGCTTTAAAAATGCTATTCCTTGCCCATCAAAAACTATTCTTTCTACCGTATCTATAATAGGAACAAATATGCTATCAATCTGAGTTATAGTCTTAATTGTAACTTGAGATTTTATTTTCTTTAAATCTTCTATTACAAGTAAATTATTTGCTATTGCATCTTTTTGTGATAAAATAATTTGGTCTTGTTGGGCTATTTTTTCTCCATTATCATTTATCTTTTGTATAAAAAACTGCTCACCATCTTTAAATTTTACTACTTGTTCTTTATATTCATTTAATTTAGCATTTGTGCTTAACAATTGTGTTATTAATATGAATAATAATGTTATACATAGTATTAATACTTTATTTTGGTGTTTAGCAAACATTATACATTAGTTCTTACCTATATTAGATAAATGCTCTCCTGTATTACCTACTGCATAAATACCAAAAATCCACATAACAAATTGTGACCAATCACTAAATTCTGCTTTTCCTATTATTAAGAAAAATGTAGAACTTATAAATAACAAAATCGCAAAAAACATTTTACGACCTCCAATAAAACTAAATACTTTTTCCATTACTTTATTTTTAATTCATAATTCTAACATCATATATACTTTGGTTAGCTGAAACAATTCTTCTGTTTACCTCTTCCCAATTTATAATATTAAATATATTTTTAATGTATCTTGTCCTATCAGCATCATATTTTAAGTAATATGCGTGTTCCCACACATCTATACCTAAAAGTGGAAAAGATTGATATTCGGGCATATATGGATTGTCTTGATAAGGGGTAGCAAGTATATTGGTACTCCCATCTCTATTCATAACCCACCAAACCCAACCTGAACCAAATCTTTTTTGAGATGCTTCTATTATATATTCTTTAAATTGTCCATAAGTACCAAAGTCCTCAATTATCTTAGCCAAAGAAATACCATAAGGAACATTGGTTTTTTTCTTAGGATTAGGTTTGAGCATTTTCCAAAACATAGAATGATTAACATATCCTCCTCCATTATCTCTAACTTCAATAGGATATTTGTCTATATTCTGCATAATTTTGATGACAGGTTCGTTAATATCATATTTTTCAACTGCCTTATTAAACTTTTTTAAATACCCCAAATAATGTTTATTATAGTGTATTTGCATAGTTTCCTCATCAATAAATGGCTCAAGAGCATCATATTTATAAGGTAATCGGACAGATGAAAATTTTACTAACTCATAGTCATCATATTTACTCATTTTCAAACTTTTTATTATTTATTAAAAATCGTGTGGTAATTATGGAATTCCTCAATAATGTGAAAGACCCAACTACACACACAACTAATAATATACTTATTACAACTTTATTTTCCACTTCTTACTTACACTTGTAGATTAAGTAGCCTAACATTCCAATGATTATTACATTGTGAACATTGTTACCACCTAAAAAATCTGTACTGTTAATATCAAACATTTTTTTTATTTTTTGGGTTAATACTCATTTTAATTATCTTTTTTCAACTTATATTTTCTAATAAGTCTATCTTTTATTTTTTTTAAATTCTTTTTTGTTGTTCTTGTAGGTGCATATACTTCATTATAAATAGTAGGTTCAATAGTAGGCATATTTGCAATAGTAAGATTTAAATGTTTAACTATATCAATTGCTCTTTCCCTACACATCATTTATTTTATTAAAAAGTAACCTAAAACTGCAATTCCAACATAAGGTAAATAAGTCATTACATCCGATGAAACCTCATTTGAAGGCATCATAATTTCTTCATTCATAGCTGAACCATTACCATTTGTACTATCCATATTTGTTTTACAAGGATTTTTGTCTTTAGTCCAACCATCAGGACATACATACTGACCATCAGGTCGGAATTTAACACTAAACATATTTTGAATTACACCACCTCCATCACATCTATTACAAGTAATTGATTCTGTATTTGGAGAAACAGGACTTTCTTCATTTGTTGTTGAAATATTTCTATCAGCATCTACAAAAGTTTTTGAATTTGCCATTGTATTTTCTCTTGGTGCGACAGGAACTCCTGTATTTCCTACTTTATTAAACCATAATTCTGTTTCCATAATTTTTTATTTTAATCCAAATAATTCATCTATTGTTTTACCTTCATAATATTTATCCTTTAAAAAAGAATCATAAATCTTAATCGCAAATAAGATTGCTAATATATTAAAAGCAACTTGAATATCAAAAGGTGCTGAACCTCCATCTTTCATTTTTTTTACTCCACTTTTACTCATTAATCAGATTCTTTCATATTCCATTCTTCTTCTGTCTTGATTGGGATTTTATTTGAAGATTTCATTTGTTTTAACTCAGCTTTTACTAATTTAATTCTTAAAAAATCCAAGTAAGTTTTAACTGCATATGATAATCCTATCGCAATTGCAATAGAACCCCCTACTGTCAAAATCTTTTCAAGATGTCCTTCTTCTAAATAATCTTCCCATTTAGCCATTTACAGATTGTTTTTAGTTATAGTAATAGATTTAGCAATATATTCTTGATAAAGCATATAACCACCATAACCTGCTAAAGCATATTTAATAATTGTAAACATATCTATAAATTATGAACAACTACCACAAGCATTTGTCATATCAGTAGTTTGCCACTCTGTTCCTTGCAATCCACTCATATTTTGAAATACTCCACCTTCTTGCCACATAGTTTCTCTATTTCTACCTGCTTGTTGCCATTCTGTACCTGTAAAGTTAGTATTAGCATCTTGCCAATCCGTTCCTCTGATACCATCTCTTTGCCAAGCCGTACCTGAATAGTTAGATGTAGCAGTCATTCTTTCGTATAATTTATATGCTCCGAAACCTGCAAGTGCATATAATCCAATCGTTTTTAAATCCATTTTTTTTTATTTAATTAATTAATTATTTATTTACTTTTTCTATTTAATAGGTATTTCGTAAACCTCAGTTCCTTTAAAACGATATTCGTTTTCAGGGTACATCATTTTGGAATTACCTAAATTATCTACACCAAATACAGGAAAATCTACATCTTTCATTGTAATATTTCCACTTGGTATTACATTGTAAGGTCTATTTACATCCTTACTATTTCTTTTATATCCATCATTAGAATAAATATCTCCCCCAAAACCTATTGATGCAGAACCACCTATCGGCAAACCTCCAATAACTCCATTTGAAGGAACACTAACAATATATGGTTGAGATTGTCTATTGTTTTGAAAGAAATTATCTTCATCAGTATCATCAAACCACGAATTTCGTGTATCTAATAAATTAGAAACATCTGCATATCCATCTTTAATAATACTATTCATAACCTCTTTTTTCTAATTCTTCTTTTACTATTCTCTGTACTCCGGGTCTAAAAATATAAATTTCAGCTAACCATTCAAGTGCTATAAATGTGCCTACTGCAACCGTAACAGTTCCCCAATTTACTTTATCACCGAATACTTTCATATTACTTTATTTTACTCGCAATAAAAACACTTAATCCAACAATAGTTCCAACTATAATACTACTTGAAACAGGTACTTGACCGTGATGTACCATCATATGGACTAATTGTTGTTTCATATTTAAATCCTTTGCATTTCCTGTTGGAGGTTTTATCTCTTCAGGAGTAGCAAATGGAGTAACTATTTTAGGTAATACTAAATTTATAGCAACACCTACCATTATTGGTTTTATTAATTGTTTCATCGCTTATTAAAACATAAATCTTGAGCCACCCGGAATTTCATAATAATCTTGACCCTCACATTTAAATGCTCCTTTTTTACCATTTGCATCTATCCAAAATTCAGATATAGTACAAGGTGTCTTACCATTAATAGTTCCTGTTGTTCCTATTTGTAACATTGCAGTAGCTTTTGTTCTATCTGCACTTGGTATACCTATCCAACCCCCTGAACCATCTCCTCCTGAATTTGCAATATTAATTGAATTGCTGAATGTAGGTGTTACGGGTGCGACAGGACCTGTTGGCATCATTGATGGTGCAGGTAATCTACTTTGATTTCTTCTATTCATTAGAAAGTATGCTCCTGCTCCTACTACTCCAATAACTAAAATTAGTTTAGTGTTTTTGTTCATTTTATTTATTTTATATTAATTTACTTTTTTTTATATACCATCATACCTGTTTTGGTTTTTTTACCAACATAGGTACTTCCATTATAGCTAAAAGATTTTTTTCCTGATTTTCTTGCTCTTTCTTTAGCTACCATATATGCGTTCATTTTTCTTTTCTTTGCCATAGTTTTATTTTATTAATTTTTTAAACATTCCTTTTGTGTATGCATAATATACACCTACTCCTATAATTGCAATCCATCCTATTTGAGGTATTCCCATATATCCTGCACTTTGTGTAGATGCAGGTAAAGGTGTATCTTCAACACTACTATTATCTCCATATAGTTCTTCATTTACTTTTTTGATGTATTCAGGGTCAGTTCCCTCTGCAAATCTGCTCATAATTTTATTTTTTAATTATTTTTTTCTTAATATATATGCTATCGTTAATGCTCCACCTATTGCTACACCGAAAATAAGAAGATTATTCATAGTCTTGGCTTTTTCTTCTGCCATATCACGAGATAAAATCATATCTGTTTGGGCTTTACCTAATTCTATGGCTATTTCTTTTTTGGCATTTAATTCTGCTAAGTTTCTATAAAACTCATCATTTTCTCTTCCATATTGCTCTTCCCTTAGTGCATAATTTTCACTAAAAATTCTGTTTTTTGCTGACTGAAAAATACTCACAACAGATTGGGCTACCATTGTTACTGCCGATGTAATTGCTACTACAAGATTAGAATATGCTCCTTCTTCTATCCTTCTTTGAAATAATATAAATTCAGCAATAAAATCCTCATCAAACATATTATTTGCAACTGCCTTATTAACTTCATCAACAGGAGCATCATATGGTAAATCTGCATAATTATTAGTATTTAAAAATTTAATTACTAACTCTTTATTGTAAAGAATAAATTCTGCTATGCCTCTTAATACAAACTTGTTATCCATTATCTATTTAATAATTTTGATGCTATCATTATTGTTAATATTCCTCCCACTAATATGATTACTATGTTTTTTCTTGTATCTAATCTATTTTGTTGTATCATATTTTCTTCTTGTTGCAAATAATCTTGTTGAGCAATAAGAAATTGTTTTTGCATTTCCTTTCTATTTATAAATGCTACTTCTCCTAATGTTTCTTTATCTAAATATCTTTTAGTATATCCCTGTCTATATATTTCTTCTCTTGCTCTATTATTATTTCTTATAGTATTAGATATTGATACTGCTGATGCTCCTGCTATTACGGTTGCTATAATCCAAACAGTTAATGATATAGGTTCATATAAGTATTCATTTTTCTCAAAAACAATATTATCTATACTTGTAAGAAAATCCCTATTTGTTATATTATCTATAACTATCTCATTTACATCTTCAATATCAGATGAATATTTTAAAGAACCTAATTTTTGTTCATTACAAACATCAACGATTTCTTTCTTGTGTATAACCACAAGTTCTCCCATCATATTTATTGCTTGTTTTTTATTCATTTTACTATCTAATAGCCATATAAGTTACTAATCCAATAACTAAAGCCCCAACACCTATTGAAACATTTGTTAATGTATCATCTTCAGTTTTTCTCATCATACTTTTTTGATTAGCTTCGTTAAACATTTTTTGAATGTTAGTATCAAATTCTGCTGATTGCTCATTTAATTTTTGCTCAGTACAATCATTATTATCCCATTCATTCCTAAAATCTATTCTTCTATTCTCTAATGCCCTTCCATTTCTTGACACTACTCTTGATTTAGCACCACTATTTGCATTTCTTGTTAGTGCTTTATCAATTTTTCCAATAGTTTCATCAATCTCATCGCAATCATCTACCATAGGATATGTTTTTTTTAACTCATCAACTTTTGAATCATATCTTTCTGATTCAGCTTTTTTAGGACTAACTAAATCTTTCCACCATCCGGGGTGATTCAAAAAATTCTCATCAGAATATGATGATATATCTTCATCAAAATTCCCAAAAGTTCTTGCATTTAAATCGCTATCTATAAACATATCTTTTATTTTATTTTATTATATAACATATAGGCAATAATCCCTAATGTCAATCCACTTGCTAATTGTATAACTGCATTACTAACATTTTTTTCCTCACTTTTAAAATCTTCTATACTTCCTGCAACATTTAAATACTGCTCTTTCTTACATTTACCCCCACATTGGCACTTTCCTCCATTTTGACAAGGGTGATACTCTTTATTTTTACAACTACAACCCATTATTTAGATAAAAATGCTCCAAAAAATATCCCTGCTATACCTGACAATAACATTAATTCTTGATTGTCTTTTTTTCCTGATACTTTAGGTAAAACTCCTGCTTTATCACAATCTTTAGCTTCTTTTCTTAAAACACCTTTTTCTTTTTTAAGTTTTGAAATAGCTTTATCTTTATCTCTTCTAAGTTTAACATATCTATCTCTGTCAATCTTTCCCTCAACTGAACCACCACGAGCCTTTTTTCTATCTCCTTTATCCATTGTAGAAACATCAGCATACTTTCTTCTACCCATAGATTTTTCCATTCCTGCACTTTCTTTCATTCTGCTTTTTAAAGATTGAGATTTTTTACCTCTATTTCTTTCTCCGATACTTTCTCTATCTCTGTCATCATATCCTTGTGTTTCTCCACCTTCCATATATTTCATTTTACCACCTTCCATATATTTCATTTTACCACCTTCCATAAGCATCATTCTATCATTTTTATCCATTGTACCTACACTTGAATATGCTCTACGACCAAGAGATTTATTACCTGCTTTACTTTCATCTCTTCTATCTTTTAAGGATTGCTCATAATTACTCTCTCTACCCAATCTACTACCTAAATCTTCATCTAATTTATCATCATAACCTTGTGTTTCACCACCCATAGCCATTTTTTTCTTTTTAGCTATTTTCTCCATATTTAAAGCAAATTGACCTCTTCTACGAGTTGTTTCAGAATAATCACTTGGATTATTTTTAACTTCCATTGCGAAATCGTGTACTGACATACCCGCTCTTTTAGCTTGTTTTGTAAATGCACCTTTAGTGCCTTTTTTTTCCATTTCTTTATCTACTGATTGAATCCAATTATCTGCCATATTTTAATTTTTTTTAAACACATTATTATACATATACAATAATCCTACTGCCACCAATGACCAAAATACTACTCTTGGTTTTTTATCTTTTTCCTCTTCCATTATTTCTCAGGGTTAAAAGTAGCTTCAGGTAATTCAGGTCTTGGAGGAGCAGGTGCTTGAGTAGGAGCAGGTGCAGGTTCAGGCATAGATTGAGGGGTAGGAGTATAATCTACCTCACCACCACTTTCATAATCACCACCATCTTCTTGCTCAAAGAATAATTTATATCCAACATAAACAATCCCCAATAGAATTAAAGCATCAAAAATTTGCCTTTTGTTTCTTTGAAAAAACCCTTTATTTTTGGATGAATTCTTTTTTTTGTACTCTTTAAGACTACTCTTTTGCATATCTTCTTGCCAATCTGATTGCCCATTATCATTGACTTCCATATTTCCATCAACATAATCATTTTCATCTTTTGTAGAATTAACAGAAGATTTAGTGAGTTTTTTTTCTACATTTCCCCACATTTCTTTTTCTTCTCTATCATCTAAAAAACCATCAAAAGCGAACCCTGAATCTATACCCATAGTATTATTATTATATTATCTACCTGCTACTTCTGTACCTTTCTTCCACCCATATCCAAGTGCGAAAAACATTGCTCCTGTTAATAC
>CERN01022699.1_pt1 | contig 12258 bp, 13 predicted proteins | sample 530761 | NCBI WGS metagenome assembly CERN01 (sample SAMEA2620947, study PRJEB7988) | marine metagenome | isolation source: saline water (ENVO:00002010), including | reverse complement strand
CACCTCCTTTCAAGCGTGCAACAGGCACGAACTTTGTCCAGAACCGTTCCGGACGAATCAAAGTTAAGCATGATTTGCGCCATTACAAAGTTAACTTCGCGGCTTTTTTGAATGACTGTTTCATGACGCACAAAAAACGCCCGGACCTTGGGCCCGGGCGCGTTCAGTTTTCATACGCTGATCATGTGTCAATCATAGGCCAGCGCGCCGACAACCAGTCCGATGATGGCCCCCGTTGCGACGGAGGCGAGAATCGCATCTCCGCTATGATGGTCCCGCGCCCAGTAGTGTCCCGGTGGCGGCGCGTAGAGGCCGTAGGTGTGATAGTCGCGGATATAGACCGTATGCTGGTGCGGGCGATACCAGCCACCGACATGGTAGCGCGGTTGGTAGCCACGACGATAATAGGGACCATAAGCCCGGCTGTAGCGCACATAATTGTGACGGGGCGGTGCATAATGGCGATGCGAACGCGCGGGCGCGCGATAGACATGGCGCGGCGCGGGGCGGTAGTCGCGGCGCGGGGCATGGTGGCCGCGATTGTAATGGCCTCTATTATTGTGGCCATTATTATAGCCTCGATTGCCACGATTATGGTCACCGCGGTGCCCATTGTCGCGTCGACCATTGTCCCGGTGTCCCCGGTCTCCACCGCGATGGCCGCCATCATGATAACCGCCGCCGCGATTGTGATCGCCGCGTCCCCGTTCTGCATAGGCAGCGGGAGCGGCAAGAAGTCCGATCGTGGCCGTTGTGGCCACCAATGTGGTGAGTGTCTTGAACAGCTTCATATCGGGCAAAGCCTCCGAAGATTGGCCCCTTGGAAACCGTTTCCGGGGCAGCCATTTCCCGCATCCTGCGGGCTTATGACAGTCAGGCTAGGCCTGCGGGGCTGAACTCTGGCTGAACACCGTGTTAAGGAAACTCCATGGCTGAATTCGGCGACATCCGCATAAATGACGAACTGACACTGCCTGCATGGGAAGTGTCGGAGGCATTCGTGCGCGCGTCCGGGCCAGGCGGGCAGAACGTCAACAAGGTGTCGACTGCGGTACAGCTGACCTGGCACGTCGAAGCGTCATCTCTGCCACCTGATGTGAAGGCGCGCTTCGCCAAACTGTATGCCAACCGGATAACCAAGGATGGCCGACTGATGCTGGAGGCTTCGGAGCATCGGAGCCAGGCGCTCAACCGGGAATCTGCGCGCAAGCGGCTTGCCGAGATGATCCTTCGTGCCAGCCGTCGCCCGAAACGGCGCATCAAGACCAAGCCGACCTATGGCAGCGTCAAACGCCGCATCGCCACAAAGAAACGCCGAGGCGAGATCAAATCCCTCCGCGGCAATGTCGACCCGACAGAGTAGGGCGCGCTAGCAGCAGCCGCCCACCGGCGCGGGGCCGCTGGCGTCTTGCGTCTCTGCAAATACGTCCGGCGCGGCGCAGCCGGGGAAGACGCCGAAATGGATCTTGCCGTCGCCGACCACCTCGAAGAATGGCGCAAAGCGGGTTTCCATGAGCATGGCGAGCGTGTTGCCGCAGACCGGGAAGACGCGACCGGCTTCAATCTCGTGCTCAGCATCCAGAATGAAGACGCGCTCCATGCCTTCGACGCCGCCCTTGTAGATGACAGCCTGGCCGTAATCCTCGCAGGCCGTCTCCAGACCGTCGAGCTTCATCAGGCGTGCTGTGACCGAGGCAAAGCGGATCGGCTCGACCTTTGCCTTCAATTTCGGATCTATGATGGCAAGGCGGCGATGGTTGACGACGCGCGGATCGGCAAAGCCAGCCGCCATCGCGATGGCTTCATAATCGTTCCAGTAGAGCGCCCCCGACAGGCATTCGCCATACAGGACCGGATCATCAATCAACTCCTGCGGGATCCGCCGGTCGGCATAGACGTCCGAGAAATAGAGCTCGCCGCCGGGTTTCAGCAGGCGGTGGGTCTGCCGGAAGACTTCCGGCTTGTCCGTGCAGAGATTGATGACGCAATTGGAGATGATGAGGTCAAAGGAATTGGGCTCAAGATCAAGCTCGCCCAGCTTTTCCAGTTCGCCTTTCACAAAGCGCGTATTGGGCGAGTCGTAGCCAAATTGCTCGGCGTGCCAGGCCTCATGTGCGCGGGCGACGTCCAGCTGCTCATCCGTCATGTCGACCCCGGTGACGTGGCCGGTCGGGCCAACCAGCTTGGCCAGGGCGAACACGTCGCGTCCGGCCCCGCTGCCAAGGTCCAGCACTTTCAAACCTTCCAGCGCGGCCGGGATGGCGAGGCCACACCCATAATACTTCGCGGCCACATCATCATGGACGGCGGCGAGGGCGGCCGAGACATGCGCCGCTGGACGAGACTCCGTCGTGCAGGCATCGGTCTTCAGGTCCGACGAGCTTGTCAGCGTCTCGCCGTAATAGGTTTTCACCACATCCTGCATCTGGTACATTTGAGTCTCCGCATTGATCGGGGCGACCCTAGGCAGGTACGCCAGTCGTTTCCAGTCACGGATATGTGTGCGAGCGCGCTAGCCCTTCTTGATCGGCTTGCCGCGATAAGGGCTCTTGCCTTGGGGCTTGCGCGCGCCGTCGGCCTTGTCAGCATAGGGGTTCTTGCCCTGCCGGACGAACAGGCGGATCGGCACGCCATGCATGTCAAAGGCATCGCGCAGATTGTTGATCAGATAGCGCTTGTAGGTTTCCGGCATCTGGTCACCGCGCGAGGCGATGAGCACGAAGGTCGGCGGACGCGCCTTCATCTGGGCCATGTAGCGTGGCTTGATGCGCTTGCCCTGAACGCTTGGCGGCGGATGGCGCTCAACCGTGTGGCGCAGCCAGCGGTTCAGATCGCCCGTCTTCACGCGTGCGGTCCAATCCTGATAGACCTTGACCACGGCTGGCATCAGCCTGTCCGTATGCCGACCAGTCAGGCCGGACAGGAACACGACGGGTGCACCGCCAGCATTCGGCATCAGCCGGTTGGCAAGATCCCGGATATGTTTGGCGGCTTCATCCGGCTTTTTCACCGTGTCCCATTTGGAAATGACCAGCACGACGCCGCGGCCTTCGCGCAGGGCGAGGTCGGCAATCAGCAGGTCCTGTTTTTCCATCGCCTCGTGTGCGTCCATGACGAGGGCAATGATATCTGCATATTTCAGCGAGCGGATCGTCTCGCCAGTCGACATCCGTTCAAGGCGCTCCTGCACCTTGTTCTTGCGGCGCAGGCCAGCGGTATCGACCAGGCGGATGCGGCGGCCTTCCCATTCCCAGTCAATAGAGATGGAGTCGCGCGTGATGCCGGCTTCGGGACCGGTCAGCAGGCGGTCCGATTGTAGCAGCTGGTTGATCAGCGTGGACTTGCCGGCATTCGGGCGGCCGACAATGGCCAGTTTGATCGGCTTGTCGTCTTTTTGTGGCTCGGGTTCAACGTCGACATCCGCCGCTTCAATGGCAGCGACGAGATCATCATCGGACACAGAGAAATCGTCGATATCGATATGGGCCAGCTTCTCGATGATGTCCTCGGCGGCGCGGGGATCATAATCCAGTTCGGCCTCCTGCAGGGCGAGCTCGAACGCTTCCTCGCCCAGTGCCTGACGAATGGCTTCGTAAAGTTCGGCCATGCCCTCGCCATGCTCGGCAGACAAGCCAATCGGTTCACCCAGGCCCAGCGACCAGGCATCCATCACGCCGACCGTGCCCTGTTTGCCTTCAGCCTTGTTGGCCGCCAGAACGATCGGGATATTGGCCTTGCGCAGCAAGGCGGCAAAGTTCTCGTCTTCCGGGGTGACGCCGACACGGGCATCAATCAGGAAGAGGGCCAGTTCAGCCTCGGCAATGGCGGCCTCGGTCTGTTGGCGCATGCGGGATTCGAGACTGTCGTCATAGGAGGTCTCATAGCCCGCTGTGTCGATCAGGACCAATGGCAGGGAGGCAAGACGCCCTTCCGCCTGCTTCCGGTCACGCGTCACACCCGGCTGGTCATCGACCAGCGCGATCTTCTTGCCGACGAGGCGGTTGAACAGGGTCGACTTGCCCACATTGGGGCGTCCGACGATGGCGAGTTTCAAAGGCATGGCGGGGCCCGCTCCTATGCGTTCAGGCGAGGCGCGCCAGCCCGGCGCAGCCTGCTACTGAATCGCAACCAGTTTTGCTTCATCGGTCAGCAGGAAGACTTTTCCCTGCACGGCGATGGGTTCGATGTAAGTCGTGTCCTTGATATCCAGAGACGCGGTCTGTTCGCCCGTCTGCGGATCAAAGGCGAGCAGCTCGCCATAGGACGAAACGATCAGGATGCGTCCCGACGCAAGAAGCGGACCGGAATAGCTGATACGTTTCTTCTTTTTCTTCTCGTTCTTGTACTGCGGCAGCTCGGTGACCCAATAGGCGTCGCCTGAGCCAGCATCCAGCGCCGCCAGCGTGGCATTGGTGCCGATGACAAACAGGAATTTCCCGCTGAGCGCTGGGGCTTGGGTCGAGCCGATGGGGCGCGCCCAGACGCGATTGCCGCTGCGCCCGTCAATCGCGACCGTGATGCCGGACTGGCTCGACGCGAAGACGAGGCCACCGGCCAGAACCGGGCGTGAGCCGATATCGTTGATCTCGGAAATCGGTGTGAAGCGGCCGGCCTGCGAAATGGCATCCGTCCAGAGGCGACGGCCATTATTCGCGAGATAGGCAATGATCTCACCAGAGGAGTAAGGCGCGATCACGAAGTCTTCGATGGCGGCCGGGCTTGGGCTGCCGAGGACGCGGGCGGATTCCGCAATTGCCTGATCGCTCCAATCGGTCTCGCCGGTCTCAAGGTCCAGCGCGAACACTTCATTATTGTTGGAGGCGACAAAGATCGTGCCGTCCTTGACGGTGGGGGCACCCGTCATGGGCACGCCAAGCTCGCGCTTCCACAATTCGGTCCCGTCTTCGGCGCTGACGCGTGTGACATAGCCAAAGCCACTTGCGACGATCAGCGTATCATCTGTCACGGCAAGGCCGCCGCCGAGCGCGGTCTTGTCGCGCTTGGTCAGGCCTTTGAGTTCCTTTTTCCAGAGCGTGCGGCCGCTGGAGATTTCCGTCGAATAGATCGTCTGGTCCGCATCCAGCGTGTAGATGGCAGTCTCGCTGGCGACCGGTGGCGTGGTCACGGCAGACTTGTTGCTGGAGCCTTTGCCGACCGAATTGCGCCAGGCGATTTTCAGGTCAGGCGCTGCGTTGACGTGGCCTGGTGCCTTGGCGGGGGTCCCGCCTGCTTCCGGCCAGGATGCCATATCCGTGGGAGGCAACAGTTCGATGGATTCCGTGGCCAGCTCAGGCTTGGCCTCAACCGCTTCCTCCGCGAGCACCATCGTGACGCGGCCAGCCTTGTCGAGCTGTTCCTTGTCGTCATTGCCGGAATTGCCGAAGAACGGAATGCTGCTGCAGGCCGTCAGGGCGATGAACGCCGTTGCGGTTGCGGTCAGCTTGAGTGGGCGTGAAAGCCTCATTGGCCGGTCTCCTCGATATCGGCAGTTTCAGCGGGCGCTTCGCCCTCAACTGGTGTCTCAGTGTCGCTTGCGGTCGTTTCTTCAGCTGGCGCTGGCGGGATCGCAGCAAGGGCGATCTCGGCGCGGCGCTTCACGCCTTCGGGCGCAGCCGCATCAAAGCGGAGACGGTTGAACTCGGTCCGGGCGCGGGCAATGTCGCCGCTCTCGAAAGCTTTCGCCGCGATCAGTTCACGGGCAAGCGCGCCGAGCGGGCCTTCATCCTCGACCAGGCTGCCGAGCGTCGCTTCAAGGTCTGCCATGGACTGGGTGTCGACCGAGAAATACGCCGTCTTCAGGATGGACAGGCGCTCATACGGGCTGCCTTCCACGGCAGCCACGGCCGATAGGGTGCGGGTTGCGCCATTGGCGTCGCCGCCGCCCTCATATTGGGTTTGCGCCAGGTATTGCGCTGCCAAAGGTGCGATCTTGCCACTGCCTTCGGCCAATTCACGGAACGCGGCTTCGGCCTCGACGTAATTGTCTTCTTCCAGCAGGGTCAGGGCGTTCTCGAAGGCGAGCGCGCGTTCTGCCCGGGCCTGTTCAGCCTGTGGGCGCAACACGAATTCATTCAGGGCCACCGCCCCGATGAGCAGCGCTGCCGCGCCATAGATAAAGGGCCTGTAGCGTGTCCACAGGCCTTCCATCTTGTCCTGGCGCAGGCTTTCATCGACTTCGTCAAAAATGTCGCTCAACGTGGCGCTCCGATCGGGTAATCTGACTTCGGGGGGAACCTAGACGCGCCTGCGCCCAGCTGCAACGTGTCAGGGCTGTTTCGCCTCAGGTTTTCGCAGGGAATAGGTCTCGGCTTCGCCGGGGAATTCGCGGGACCGGACGTCGACAGCAAACTGGCCGAGGGCGGTGTCGATCTCGCTGCGGAGGTCGGCGTAACGGCGCACGAATTTCGGCGCCCAGTCGAACAGGCCCAACATGTCCTGTGTGACCAGTACCTGGCCATCGCAGCTGGCGGACGCGCCGATGCCGATTGTGGGGCAGCTGACGGCCTTGGTAATCTCGTCGGCGAGATCGCGCGCAACGCCTTCGATGACAATGGCAAATGCGCCCGCTTCGTCTGCAGCGCGCGCCTCGTTCAGCACGATGTCGCGTTCGGATTCGGTGCGGCCCTTGGCGCGGAAGCCACCATCGACATTCACCGCCTGCGGGCGCAGGCCGACATGGCCCATCACCGGAATGCCACGCTCCACAAGATGGGCGATCTGGGTAGCGGCATAGGCGCCGCTCTCGATCTTGACCGCCTGACAGCCGGTTTCCTTCATGATGCGGGCGGCATTCAAAAAGGCCTGATCTTCGCTCGTCTCGTAGCTGCCAAAGGGCATATCGACGACGACGAAGGCCTGCTGGCTGCCGCGCATCACGGCCTGACCGTGCAGGATCATCATCTCCATCGTCACGCCAACGGTCGAGGGCAGGCCATGGACCACCATGCCGACGCTGTCGCCAACGAGGATCAGGTCGGCATGCGGGTCCATGATCTCGGCCATTGGCGCGTCATAGGCCGTCAGGCAGACGAGCGGTTCACCCCCTTTGGCGGCGGCGATATCCTTGACGGTTTTTCGGGAAATACGAGTTTGTTTCGACATGGCCAGCGACTTAGCCTGCCTCAGACCGGCGGGCAAGCGCATGTGAACGGTCGCTCCGGCGCTGCCGGATCAGCTGCGGCCTTTGGGGAAGTGCTGCAGGGCGGTGGGTATGTCCACCCACTCATGCCGGGTTTCTTCCCAGACCGAGCGGATCGGCCCGGGAAAGCGCGGATCTGCGATCGCCCCTACGGCGATACCTGCTGCTTCCGGGTGCTTTTCCGTGACCCAGTAGACGGTAGACCCGCAAGTGGGACAAAAATAGGTCGTGAAGGTACCCCCGCTGTCAGCTTCGCGTGTCCAGGGGGTAGCCTTGCCTGTAATGGTCAAAGCAGTGAGCAGGTAATATGCCCCCACTCCGAAGGGGGAGCCGGTGCGACGCTGGCACGCGGCACAGTGACAGGCGACAACGGCCGGCGTGATATCGTCAGGCAGTGTGACTTTCAGGGCGCCGCAAGCGCATTGCGCATCCATGTGACTACACTCCCGGCACGACAGGCACGCCGATCAGCCATTGATGCAGGTGGAAGACGAACGCGACATACACGCCGGTCCCGATCACCAGTGCGCCAATGTCTCCCTTATTGGACACCGCCACATCAGCCGGCGGGCCATTGTCGCCGCGCTTCTTCACTGCGATCCGGTCGATCACGGCATAGGCGAGGAAGCTGCCGAACAGGATGATCGAGTTCCACTCGCCATTGGCCAGAAGGTGACCAAGCGCCCAGAGCTTCACCGCCACCAACATGGGGTGCTTCAGGGCTTTCTTGATCCGGCCTGTCGGCAGGTTGGCAGCGACGAGAAAGATCAAGGCTGGCAGCATCAGCGCCATGTTGACGTGTGAGCCCCAACTGGGCGCGAAATAGAGCGATCCCATCCAGCGCGCTGCGTCATAGCCATAGATAATCAGGACCAATCCGATCAACGAAATCAGGCTGTAGAGCCCCATATAGGGGCCGTAGCCTATGCGTTGTTTCAGATCCTCTCCCGGTTTTCGGCTTCGAAACGCGGAAAACAGGTGGACCCCAAAGAACACAACCAGCCCGGCAATCAGATACGGCATGACGATTTCCTCCCGAGCGGGAGTCTATGCGGAGTCCGGGATGTGGGAAAGTGGAAAGCCTGAAGGCGGCCTCAGCCCTCGGGCTGATCCTTGAGCCAGACTTCGACATCGCCTTTTAGCTTCAGCGTGAGAGGCTTGCCCTTGCGATCAAGCGCCTTGCCAGCCGCAACGCGGATCCAGCCTTCAGATACACAATACTCCTCGACATTGGTTTTCTCGGTTCCATTGAAGCGGACACCGATTTCGCGTTGCAGCAAATCTGCATCGTGAAACTTGCTGTCTGGATCAAGGGCGAGGCGGTCTGGGAGCGTGTCGGTCATGTGATGCTGTTTGCCAGCGAATGCGGGAATTGCAAGAGCCCAGACGCAACTTGATGGCCCGAAATGGGAATGAAGACATGGTTAATGGAAAGTAGTGGAATCATTTCCCCACTAAACCGGGCTTTATGGAACTGTCGCTATTGGTTACCGCAGAACAGAACAGGCTGATATGCGAAGTATATCCGACATCAAGCATTACCGTACAATGCTCCAGAACGCGCGAACGCTCGAAGAAGCGGTCGTCATGGAGCAAATGCGCGCGACCTCGAGAAATTTGTCAGCGCTCTACGCGATGTTGTGTGTCGCGTCGCTGTCGCTCGGGATGAGCTTCCTGAACCATGCGCCGTTATACCTGACACTCGGCCTGCCATGCCTGTTCATCGTAGGGAGTATCCTGCGGATCAATCACTGGCGCGATTCACAGGCTGAATTCACAGATCCCCTGCGCGCCCAGCGTGATTTCGTGGTGATAGAAATTGGCTCGCTGATCATCTTTGCGGTCATCGGAGGCTGGATTGCTCTATTGTGGCCCTACGCGATCGGTCGGCAGGAAGCGCAATTGGCTCTGTTTACCGGCCTGATCGGCCCGGTTGGCATGATGTGCTCAATGCCGCGCCCGCGTATTGTGGCAGCTGGCTTGTCGGGGACGTTGCTGATATTCTGCTTCGTCTTCGTGCGCCATGATCCGTTTTACTATGGCTATATGGCCGTGCCGATGGCGGTGTCGTATGCGGCATTCCTGAAAGTGTCCCTGACTTACAAGCAGCGCATCGCGGAATCGGTGATGCTGCACAATGAGCTGGTCTCTGAGAATGAGCGGGCTTCGGGCCTGGCGGAATCCAATCGCTTCCTGGCCTTGTCAGATACCCTGACCGGCCTGCCGAACCGCCGCCGCTTCTTCGAGCAGATAAACCTTTTCTTCGAGCGCAGCCCGAATGGGGAATTGCCGATTGTCGGACTGGTCGACCTGGACGGCTTCAAGCCTTTGAATGACGTGTTCGGACATTCGGCAGGGGATGCCATGCTGGTGGAAACAGCAAACCGCATGAAGGCAGCGGCGGCCCGCTATGGTGGTTCGGTCGCGCGCCTTGGCGGGGATGAGTTCGCGTACGTCCTGCCGTGGAACACATCGCGCGAGGAAGCCATGAAGTTCTCGCTGGAACTGGTCGCTTCGATCAGTCACCCGGTTGTCCTGCCGAGTGGAGATATCAGCCGCGTATCGGCCTCGGTCGGCATGTCTTCGCGCAGCTTTGATGTCGCCTCGGCAAAAGACCTGCTTGAGCAGGCGGATTTTGCCCTGTTCCGCGCCAAGGAAGCGACGTCCGGCCCCGTGGTCGAGTTTTCGTCTCATCATGCCGCCAGCAAACGCCGCGAAGTGCTTGTGCATCAAGCCTTCAAGAATGCGGATCTCGACAAGGAAATTCATCTGGTTTTCCAGCCGATCATCGACACGCGCGATGGGGCCATTCGGCGTTGCGAGGCACTGGCGCGCTGGGACAGTCCGGAAATTGGTATGGTGCCGCCGGGCGAGTTCGTGCCGATTGCCGAGAAAGCCGGCATGACCCAGGAAATGACTCTGGCAGTCTTCCGCAAGGTGATTGCCCAACTGAAGGTTTGGCCGGAAACGGCGCGGATTGCGGTGAACCTGTCTGCGCAGGATGTGAACAGCCGGCAGTGTACGGACCTGCTTGCCTCGATGCTGATCCGCCAGCCGCCGAGCCTGCGCCAGCGCATTTCGATTGAGGTGACCGAATCCTCTTTGCTGACGGATTTCACCGAAGTTCACAACAACCTGCTGAAATTCCGGGAACTGGGTGTGAAGATCGCGCTGGATGATTTCGGCACGGGCTTCTCGTCCCTGCGGTACTTGCAGGAATTGGAATTCGATATTGTGAAGATCGATCGAAGCTTCATTTCGTCAATCGACCACAATCAGAAAAGCTTTGGCCTTGTCCGGACGATCAGCCGCCTCTGCCGGTCGCTGTCGATTGCCTGTGTGGCGGAAGGCGTGGAGACCCGCGAGGAACTGGACCATGTGCGCTCGGCCGGGTGCCATCTGGTCCAAGGCTATATCTTCACCAAGCCCCTGATTGCCGAGAAGATGCTGCCTTACCTGACCGGCGAGCTGAAGTTCGACGGCATGGGATCCATGCTGTCGGTCCCGACCCAGGTGGTCGCCTGATCGACTTCGCCCTGCAAGGCAAATTTCTTGTTACCGCCCGCCTCATGGTCATGCTATGGAAACAGCAGGGACGCCTGAAAGGCTGTGAAGGGAACAAATTCAATGACACTATCCGTAATCAGCGCCGGTTTCGGGCGCACAGGCACGATGTCGCTCAAACTGGCGCTCGAGCAACTTGGCTTCGGGCCGTGCCATCACATGATCGAGGTCATCGAGAATGGCGAGGCACAGGTTCCGCTCTGGAATGCTGCGCTGGCGGGCACACCAGACTTCGGCGCCATCTATGACGGGTACAATTCCGCCGTGGACTGGCCAACCGCGGCCTTCTGGCAGGAGACGGCCGAGGCCTATCCGGACGCGAAGATCATCCTTTCGACGCGTTCCGCCGAGAGCTGGTACAGCAGCATATCCGAGACCATTCTCGCCACCGTCTGGGCGCCGGACACATGGCCGCCGCAAGCGACCGAATGGTTCAAGATGGTGACAAAAGTGCTGGAGCGCAGCTTTGGCGGCGCGAAAGACAAGGACAGCCTGATCGCCGCCTTCAACGCGCACGAAGCCGAAGTGAAGGCGACCATTCCCGCCGAGCGCCTTCTGGTCCATTCGGCCAAGGATGGCTGGGAACCACTCTGCGCCTTCCTGGGTAAGCCGGTGCCCGCCGAGCCTTATCCGCGTACCAACAGTAAGGAAGAATTCTTCCAGCACATGACCAAGGCCGACAACATGTAGGCTGGCCGCGCCAGCAGGTGCGACGCCTGTGAGGGCGCTTCGGGGGAGTTTGTATTTTCGTGAAAGGTGGTGCGGTCAGGGGTCCGGACCGGGCAGGGCGTAGCTTTGGCTGAACGGCATCTGGCAGCTTGGTTCGCCCGCATCAAGTCGCACATGGTCACGGTGTTCGCCGGGATGGGCGGAGTCCAGATCGCCGATTGCAAGGCGGAAAGCCTTTGACCATGTGAAGGCCAGCGGGTCCGGTTCGCGCTCATGCGGCGCGTCGCCGATCCATTGAAGATACACGGTGCCGCGATGGTCGATGACCGTCATGAACGGAACGCCCCGGCCCTTCAGCGCCCGCACATACAGGCGCAGGGCGACCGTCTGCAGCCAGATCCAGAACCGGTAGGGTTCCAGATGCGGCTTGAGCGGGCCGACAGGGGCAAACAGCGTGTCCATGCAGCCAATCCTGCCACGGCGCCAAGTCCGGTTGGATAGGGCGTAGAAAAAACCCCTGACCTGCGCGGCAGGTCAGGGGTTTTGACGTTAAAGGGCCGGGGACAGGCCGGGTGGTCTCCCCGGATCAATTAGTAACTCTTCGGCAGGCCCAGCACGCGTTCGGCGATGAAGTTGAGGATCATTTCGCGGCTGACCGGGGCGATGCGGGCGAGCATGGCTTCGCGCATCATGCGCTCGACATGGTATTCTTTCGCGTAGCCCATGCCGCCATGAGTCAGCACGGCGGTCTCGCAGGCGCGGAAGCCAGCTTCGGTGCCAAGGTATTTCGCGGAATTGGCCTCGGCGCCGCAATCCTGCCCGGCATCGTAGAGTCCTGCCGCCTTGTAGGCGAGCAGTTCGGCGGCGGAGAGTTCGGCCCAGGATTT
>CERN01050782.1_pt1 | contig 12270 bp, 21 predicted proteins | sample 530761 | NCBI WGS metagenome assembly CERN01 (sample SAMEA2620947, study PRJEB7988) | marine metagenome | isolation source: saline water (ENVO:00002010), including | reverse complement strand
ACACTTACCGCAAGGAAATTTTACACTAACAGGTTGATTTTGAATAATCCAACTCATTCTTCACCACTCCACTCTACATCAATAATATCAGATGGACATACAGGGCAACCAAGATGAACCCAAATCATAATACCGCATCTACATCGAGAAATCATGCTTAAACACCCCTTAAACGGCAAGTAAAGCATTCGGTAGCACCTACCGCCCCAAAGACCATTTGAACGCTCTCAGGCTCATTATAGAGGTAATGAATCATGGGTTTGAAGCAAGATTCACAATATGATATAGGCATAGTATGTAATCGCTTGAAATTTGAACTATATCCTGAACGGATATTTTGATTCAATCTCACCGTTTCAGCATAATTCTCATCTTCAATCTGTAATTTTGCATCCTCCCAAGAATTTGCGGGAACTGCAAAGGTTCTAACTTCAGTAAAAGTTCTCTTGAAAATGTAAACTCGCTTCATTGAGATTCCTCCAATTTAACTATGAAATAAGGTGTGTAATTAGGGTCTTTCTGAACATCTTTCAATTCAACTCTAAGTTCTTTAATAGCGGATTTCACCTTTTCAGCATCATAATCTTCAGCCTCTAAAACATCAATTTTTCTCATCAATCCTTCCTGAATTTCAGCAAGGCAAGTAGCCTTAGTATCAAGGTATCTTACCTTCTTATCAAGTTCGGCAATATGTTGAACCAAGTTCTGAACAGTATCTTTCAAATCATAATAATTCATCAAGCATCCTCTCCTAAAATCTCTTCCCTGATGGCATCAACAAACATCTTAACATCGTCATTTCTACCTCTAGGAACTGTCCAATCATTAATAGGTACAATATCACAATAAGCATCACCTGATAACATAACTGAAATAATTTGACGCTTTGTAATATCATCAGTTTGAGATAACTGAATGTTTGAATGTTCATAGTTCAAGGCTTGCCTTGCTACTGAATACAAATCACTAGGATTAACAGATTGAAGAATATCATACCCTCTCCCTTCATAGGCCGGCCACATAGCCGAAACTTCATACCCTATTTCTTCCATCCTTAGCAAGAAATCTTGAAGATTTAATATGTAATCACTATAACTTAGATTATCTAGTATTTCTCTAACATTTCTCATCAAGCATCAACTCCATAAACTTCTTCCCAATCTAGTTTTACACCTAGATTAACATGGTTTCCGCCAACATCAGTATGTGTTTTCTTCTTACTGATTTTTGCATTGAATAAGGTCATATCTTGTAATTTTCCATTTCTTACATAAAGATGTAAAGTACCTGCATTACAGTCGAACCTAACCACATTAAGCCCGTCTTTCAGGTGGAAGTGCTTAACTCCTGATTCTTGGTTGTTCTCAGGTAGGCTTTCTCCTACCAATATTTCTTTGTTTTCTTGTTGGTTTTTCATTCTATTTCCTCCAATTGCCCAAGCGGGCATAGCCCGCATGAGAAGCACCCCATATATCAAGACTTGCTCAAATTCGGGCAGTTTTACCTAAATTGAGCAATAATTGGTTGTAGCCAATGCCTAAAAATCAGTTTTCCGGTGATAGCATAAAGCCATAAAATCAGGATTGAATAAGGTTCAGGTCTGAACACCCCGAACATATCAAAATTTAGATTTGATTCTATTGTAGATAAATTAAATTCAATTGATACCTCAGCATTCACATCAATGTTATCAATATAAAAATCAAGAATAGCGATTATGAAAGGAGATAATAGAGGATTAGTACCGGCTGAAATTATTATTCCCCATAGAATATCTGATAAGGTTTCTACTGCCTCTTTTCCAAATATTTTTTCGATAGTGAAATTTAGTATTGGTGTTATCACTAAATCAACTGCTGAACTACCGAATGAATCTGATAAATCGAACAGACTTCCAATTATAGGAATATCCGCTAGTATTGGTATTCTTTGCTTATCCTCATCAACTCCTAGATAGTTCAAACCAATATCAAGGGCTGATGTAGAGAGCCACCATATAGTGTCTATGAAGAGAACTGCCCCTACTGCCCTTCCTATCACAAAACCGGCCTTAGATGATGCTTTTCTAACTACAGTTTCTAAGGTTTCATCTACCGCCTCTTTAGCCGTTCTGATTGATAATTGAGTTCCTAATTTTAGCCCTTCTTCTACTGATTCTTTCAGCACTTTAGCATTGAACATAGAGCCGGCCTGAGCCGGTTTATTGAACAGATATACATACAAATCTTTGACTGTATCAACATCATCAATCGGTTCAAGAGTTCTAGGGTTTAGAAGAGGGTTTGATAAATCGTCTATTTTCTTGAACGACTCCTGAACTAGAGGTTCATTACCTAGAGCAATTCCTTGAGATAAATTCCTGAGAGCGATTGACAATTGATTATATCTATATTGAACATCTAATTTTGACCCTAACCAATAAACTGCGCCTAGACTTATTGCCGTTGCTAAACCGCCTGTTGCTAGTAATCTATCTTCATCAAATTCAATATCTACTGTTAATCCTGATACCTCTATTTTTTCATCTTCTATACCTGATAAACTAGCCTTTGCTATGGCCGTTGAAAGTGCTTCAATAGCACTAGGATTAGCACTTCGTTTGAGTGCTTCTGATACACCTTGAGCAGGGAGTCGCCCTATCTTTAGAGCCGATGAGAGCATACTCACACCCTACGCCAAAAATACAGACCCGCAGTAAAAAACATAGCACCTAGAAAGACTACTGTTAAGGCTTCATCTGAACCCTTCTTGATATTATCAACAAATTCCTGAACTCCGTTCCTGATTGAATCTACTATACTTTGACCTGTTAATTTGACTTCTACGGGTGCTTCCACCTTTGGCGAATCAACATTAATGTTTATTGCATCGGCCACTAAAAACCATCCCCTTTTTCTTCAATTTCTGTGTGAATCACTAAGAAAGTATCTCTTTCAGGTTCAGCAAAAGCGTCTATGTAAAAATATAACAAAGCACCCTCTTTAGGAAAAATATAATCCGCATTTTGTCTAGTTATGCTTGTTCCATCAAGCATCATAGGATTAGACCTCCAAAATTGATTTGTTTCTAATGCTAATTGTAAATCTGAATGATAAGACATTGTGTAAGGTTGTTCGGTGATAGACGCACCTGAACTAGCGTAGCAAGATATTCTAGTATGACCTTTCAGAATAACTCCTGTAGGTTGTTTAGATAAGGTGTATTGACTCATTCTACCCATGTTTACACCTTCCTCAATAATTTAGCCGGTAGAGCCACTATAAGGGCCGTAAGAGCGATTAAAACGCCAAATTCGATGATAGGTACTACCCCTACCAATAAAGCCCTAGAAAACGCTTTAGTAGAAGCCTCAGCGACTACTACAGAACTTTTCAATTCATCTTCAAAAGTCATATCCTTAACTCTCCATTAACATAACGGCACTTCCAACGCCTTCTTTGAACTAGATTCTTTGAATTAGGGTTTCTTTTCCAATTACCTTTAATCTTGGCAGTTCTAGCACAGTAAGCAGTTCTTTTACCACCTGAGCGACCTGCATAGGGAACTAATGAACTAACGGTAATCATCTTCCCTGTATATGGATTTCTTGTTTTTGGCATTAGTAATTCCTCTTTATTTTTAGTCCATATTTCTTTTTCCATTTTCTGAATAATTTAGGGTTATTGATTCTCAAATATTCTCTTTGTTTTCTTGATTTGAAAGGCATTTTATCACTTCTTTTTAACATCGCCAAATAAGATAAATCGGCTAAAATTTTTCAACGGTATGAATAATGAAGGGCTATATTTACCCCTTTTAGTAGGTATTAATTTGAGCATTTTTCCATCACTAGGAGTAAAAGCAGTATCGGCTCTATATGGAGGTTTTTTAGGCATTACATCATCAACCCCTGAACATCTAGCCCAATTACCGCACCTAATCCTATTCCGACTACTTTCAAAATTTTCATGGTTTGAGTTAATTCTCCTATCAATCTTGAAACCTGATTTTCAAGTTCATTTATTCGGTTTTCAACTGTTCTGATTCTTTCATTTTGTTCTATATCTAAATCCATAATATCACCTATTTTTAATCGCTAAAATTACAATATACACGGCCAATCCTAGAACACCTATCATAGCCATTCCTGATACCTCTATATCATCTAAATTAAACTCTTCCTCTTCCTCTTCCTCTTCCTCTTCCTCTTCCTCTTCGATTCTAACACATATCCCATAGCCATTATCAACAAATCCTACCGGACATTGAACCGTAGTAGAACCGCTACTAGAACCGCTACTATCTCCTTCATCTGTGTATTCTTGAGTGGTAGGGTCTGAGTAATCTGAATCGTCTAAATCCTCTTTTAATTCGGCACATATCTCAGGGTCAAAATCGGGCGAATCTGTATCACAAAATCTTGCCAAATTATCGACTAATCCTTGTTGCCATGATGAAGTAGTTGTAGGCCATTCATAAGTAGAATCCCATGTTCGCATAAATATCATTCTAATCCATACATTCTCATTAGGTTTAGTATTATCAAAATAATCTACTCCGTCAATTCTAACCCTTAACTGAGCGATATTAGAAAACTCAGCATCTACATCGCATGAAAAATAATCTCCACCCATCAAGCCGATAAGAGCGAATGAATTTGAGTTTCTAAATGCGCCATCATCAGGAGAAACATAGACATTAGGAAAAGTATCATCATCAGTTCTCAAATCGCCTCCTGAATACGAATCTTCACCTACTCTCAATTCATCTTCAAAGAAATCTGAGTTTGATGTTTCTAACTGAAATAAGCAAGACCATGAAGGTGCTAGTTCAAAGGTAATTGCCCCTGAATCTTTACTAGATTCTTCAACTAATTTTAATTGATTATCAGACCTTTGCCATTCAGTTGAACCTCTAACTGATACATTGACAAAAGGTGCGCCTGAGTCGCCTCTAATCGAAGCATCAATAGCCTGTTTGAAAGTTCCTTTCCAAACCTGAAAACGGCCTAGATTATCACTAGGTCTAGTGTTTGTATAAGGCGAATCTTGAAATTGAAAAGGGTTAGGTTCTTCCATCTATTTACCCCCAAAAGTAGGGGTAATGAAAACTTCATTTTCTTTGCTTCTATCATCAGGAATCAAACCTTTTTCTTCCGCTAAATCATAATCTTCTTTAGTAGGTTTCTGATTCATTGAAGCGACTTTATCCTGAGCCTCAGCAAGCGATTCATAGATAATCGAAACGGTATAATCGTTATCAGTTCCTTTGATTTGAACTCTCCATTGTGAAAATAATAGTTCTGAACCTTGAACATAATCTCTTTGCTCAATGCAATAATAACCGCTAGGATTAGGGTTCAATTTATTGCCTACAAATGGAGTTCTTTCAACCTCCATCCATTCAGTAAATACTGCTTCTTCTTGCTCAGGTCTAGCCTCAGTTTCACCTGAGTTCATTTGACCTCTTAGAAGCCAAATTCCCCAACCAATAACAAGTACACCGGCCCACATTATTTATCACCTCTTTTCCTGTATTTTCTTGCTCTAGTTCTAATATCTTTAATATTAAATGGCGATAATATACTTCCCTCTATTTTTCCTTGACTCGCCCAATTTAACATATTTTTTCTGTTGGTCCTATCTCGCCTTCTTTGCCGTTTTTTGACGGCTCTAACTTGCTTTTTGTAGGATTTTTTAGGCATAATATTACTTCCGATTTACAAATCTAATATACTCTTTTTTAGTCGCTTTAACGACTCTAGGTTTCTTATATTTTTTACCTTTGAAAACTACATCTAAAGCGTTTTGCGCTTGTTTTCTAGTTCTAAACATACCTTGTCTTGTTCTTTTAGGGTTTATATCCCCTTGAAAAGATATTGTAAAGCCGTAGTTATCGCCTTTAGCCATTAGAAACCATCCCCCATTATATCAATCTCCGTATGAACTGAAAGTAAAACAGGTGCTTTACCTTCTTGAGCCAATTTGAAATAAACTATTGAACTTTGCTCATAAGGAAAAACATAATCACAAACGACCCAAGAATTGAACACTTGGAAAGGTGTTAATGTGAAAAATTGGTTATCCTGAAAATTGGAAGGTTCATAGGCAAACTGTATCATTAAATTCGGTGTAGGTGTATCAGGACTTGATATGTCAAATGCACTAAACCTAGTATGACCTTTCACATTGACCCCAACATATTCATTGGGGTTAGGAGGTATCTGATAACTCGCTACTCGACCCATGAGGGATTACCCCCTCAGATGTCCTCAGCACGACTCAGAATAGCACCCTTAGAACCTGTGGCTACTTGAGAGGTTTGAACCGGAGTTCTCTCTCCTGAACCGCCTGTTGGTAGGTTTAGAATCGGTGTGAAAGTATAGGTTTCGGCTACTGCGGAAGTAATCAAAAGAACTACTGAACCATCAACAACACTCAAGTTATACAAAGGTACGAAGTAATAACCTTCGATTGCATCAGCATACTGTAAATCTGTTTGAGAGGTTGCCGATTGAGCGAACATATATCCGTTCTGATTAGCACCTGAAATACCTCTAAGATAGGTTGCTGAATAAGCGAAGTCGCCTAGAGGCTTAACTATGATTTGAGTTAGGTTATCAGCCACATTTTGACCTTGAATCGCTATACCTGCAACGGTAGCACCTTTGAAAGTAGGAATCTTAACTGAAACCATAGTTTGTGCGCCTACTGCAAGAGGGAAAGATGTTTGATTTCCTACGATAGTAGCGTTTGTTGATTTTCCATATTTGACCCAAACTTCAAAGCGACCTAAAGCAGTAATAGCGTTAGCACTTGCTAGAGTGGACAAATCAAGTTCAAATCTTGAGTTCTGAGGAACATTAATTCCACATGGAATCCAAATAGTACAATCTAATGCGTTAGGGTTAGGGTCCTCAACGACTCTTCCGCCCATATCCATAACCATACCGACCATACGAGAACAGTCAGGATTCAATACATTCGCACCCTGAATTTGAAGGTTTAACCATTGGTCGCCATTCAAAGTCATTCTTAGACCTGTAATCAATTCAGAAAAGGTAGCAGTAGAAGGTTGTCCGGCACCTGTTGTACCTGACCATCTAAAACCGACTTCTTCAATAAGTCCGGCAGGTATAGGATTAGCCACATTGAATTGAGCAGGGCCGGCAGGGGAAGGAAGGCTAGTTCCATCTTGGTAAATGTTAGTATAACGAACTCCCATCTAAATCTACTCCTTCTTGCTTAGCATAGTCTGAATCTCATTACCTACCAATTGGTTGGTAATTGTGAAAGCAGTTATCATTAGCATACCTGTGGCAAGCCAATAAAATACGCCTCTAGCGGATGGTGCGGGTAAAACTGATACCATCTTAAGCACCTCTACTAGACACTAGGCCACTTGCTTTTTCACTAATTGTTTCACCTTTCAAAAAGTAGGTGCTTACTCCGTTTACTGTGGCGAAGGTCAAAGATAGACCTACACCAAGCATAATTGCTCGACTAAAATCGTTCATAATCAGGGCTAGGAAATACGCACTATATGAACCTATTATGATAGGGTTGCCGTTTCCGAGCGTTCTAAGGGGTCTATCTCGGCTTCTAAGGGGTCTAAGGTATGATTTAACCTCTTAGGGGCTTACCTTCGATTCTAGCCTATGTTTTGAGGGGTAGGATTTGAAGTCTGAAAGTAGGATTCCTAAGCATTTTTCATTTGAGATTTAGAAAAAATGGATGGATTTATTTCTATCAAAATTCGGCTTACCTATTATGATAGGGTTGCCGTTTCTGAGCGTTCTAAGGGGTCTATCTCGGCTTCTAAGGGGTAAGTGGTAGGTAAGTACCTAAATTTTAAACGCTTAGAAATGCTATACTGCGTCAATGTTCAAAATAAACCTAGTTTACTTTTTGCACCACTTTTGATTTCATTCTTAGGATTTGGCGTATTTATTTCAATCGGATTCATCAATTTTGGACTTCCTGATTGTATGTCAAACCATACAAATGAATACTTCTTTTCCTTAATTTTATCAGCGAAAGGTTCAGGGTTGAAATCAAATCTTTCAATCGCACTTCGATAATGAATGGGTGAAGGATTGTTGAAACCAACTAGAACATCTACTTGACTTTCAAGTTCTCTAGCAAAGACGATATTATGAGCAACATAAATTCCTTTGATATTTCTTGACCGACCTGTTAAGGCTAATCTCTTATGGGCTGAACTTGCCGATTTTCTTGATGATAAGAAAACTTGAGCATCGTCTATAATTATTACAAATTTAGAATTTTCATTACCCGCTTGTAAATCAAAAGTATAGTTTATGATTTCATCTACTGATTCTTCAAGATAATCCATTTGAGGATAATATGCTACTACTCGGTTTTTCTCTAATCCTTTGAAAACTTTATCAATTTCAAAATGAATTTGTTTTGTCCATTCAAAACCCTCATTTTTTGGGCTGATGTAAATTACTCTTAGTGAAGGGTCTTTATTTTGAATCAGAAATTGTTTCAAGGTTTCTTCAAGAAATACTGTTTTTCCTGAACCTGCTTGACCCCAAATCATAGTATTAAGATTTGAACCATCAGGGTCATAGAGCCTATTCAACATTGACATATTCTTCAACCCCTGAATCAACATTTTGAGCGATAACCGGCTTATGTTTTCTCTTGAAAAATCTTCCAATCAAAGGTAATCTTGATAGAAAACCTCCTACTATCAGGTTTCGCTTTTTCTTTTTCCTGATTCTTAGAATAGGACTTCCAATATACCAAGCCGTCAAACTTCCGGCAATAATTCCTGAACTTAGATAATTAGTCAAAAATAATCCTTTTTCTTCTAAATATCTATACTGAGCATTGGCTACTAAATCCTTATCAGATTCGCTATGTTCAACCTTGAAGTCTTTATCTAGCGAAACTGCTTGACCGTATTTAGAAAGTAGAGTATCAACTGTTGTTAATCCCATTTTTAGAATAGCAGTATTTTGAGTTTTCAAAGCCTCTCTTTGAGCCTTACTCATTTTAGAGGAACTAAAATCAGGTTGATTAACTACCATCTTGAGAGTAGTGGGTATAACATCGGTTTTATCTTCTGAATCTCCAAAGTCAAAAGAAAACCATTCATCATTTGAGGGGGTGTCCTCACCTACTGCCTCAGATGGGGGAGGTAATGAAGAATCGGAGGCATGAACTTCATCTTGAGGGGGAGGGAATGAAACCTCCTTTTCAGTAGGTTTGGACTCTATAACTTCGGCTTCGCTGAACTTGCCGTGTTTCAGTTTCTTTTGATGCTTCCAAAGACCTGAACGGGTCTTGTATTCTTTCCCGCATGTTTCACAAATATAACTCAAAGATTCAGCCCCTTATCAATTGAAGCACCTAACATTTTTGAAATCAAATTTTGAACTGTTGGGTCATTAGCAATCTGAGCAACCGTCAATTCATAAGCGTCAGTTTCTACATGGATTTGTCTAAGTTCTGAATATATCATAACAAATTTTCCATAGACTTGAAACATTTGGAAAGGTGGTGAACCGTCGTTATGTTTGTATATCTCAATCAATAATTTTCTTAGGTCGTCTTTTTGATTAATTAGAAATTCATCAAGAGCGTTCATCACTCCTACATCTTCACTCCACATGGAAACATCTTGAGCGTTTCCACTATATGAACCTATTATGATAGGGTTGCCGTTTCCGAGCGTTCTAAGGGGGTTTCCTAGCCGTTCAGTAGTCTAGTGGTATGATTTGACCTCTTAGGGGGTTTCCTTCGATTCTAGCCTATGTTTTGAGGGGTTAATTTCCATGTATGGATATATCTATTATTGGAATATCTTTTAGATTTAGTAATTAATCCTGAATCTATTTCCTTTTTCAAAAATAAACATAGATTATTTCTATTCACCTTAATTCCACATCTAGCGACTAATTCACAAAGTTTGGTATATTCTATTTCATTTTCAGGCTCTTGTTCAAGTAGAAATAATGTTATTTCTCTTGCTCTAGTTCGTCTATTTTTTCTTCGGCTAGGTGTGGTCATATCATATCATCCCAAGTTTTTGAAGGCCACCATTGACTAAGTAAATCACCAAAGGTTTGAGGTTTAACATCCCACTTTCGTTTATTGCTATCTCCACTTGCTGAAATTGATACATCTACTATTCTAAATTGATTGACTAACCTGTAATCCTTTTTCATCTTGGCTTCACCAATCGAATAAGGTCTTTGAGTTGGATTGTTTTCAGCATTTCTTTCAAGTTTAGATTCGTTAGGATAATTTGAACAGAACTCAAACCAATTCAAACCGTATTGAGGATTCAAGATTTGACCCTCATCTGTTTTCCTTGCTTGAAATAGTGAATAAGTACCTCTAAATGTGTTCTTTGATTTCAGGTCTTTGACTACTGAATAAACTCCACTCATCATCAAAACTAGGAAGCCTTTTCCATCATCTTCCCAATCACCGAGATTAATTCTTTCACCATCAAAGAAAACGGGTTTAGGGTTTTCAGGAACTAATATATCTCGCTTCGATGAATCAAAAATTATTCCATCTGTTGCCACAGATAGAACCCCATCATAATTATTGAGTCTAATTATCTCAGCCATTCTCATCCTAGTTCCGGCAGTAATAACCGCCCCATATACAGAACTCCACATTTGGCCCGTTTGCTTTGTTTCGCCTCTCGATATGGCTTGCACATTTTTTCCATAGAGGGAATTTATCATTAATTTGGCTAGGTTTCGTGCCTCTATATCATAATCTTTTGAACCTGCATCCCTCAATTTATCTTGATGAAGTTTCATACCATAGAAACGCTTTACAAACGGTCTGAACGGGTATCTAATCCCCTCTTCAACATCTTCCTTAGAATTATCATTTTTATTCGATGGAATAAATGCACTCCATCTAAGTGAATCTATTTTAGCACCCCACTTTTGAAACTCTACGATTTCATCACCTGTAAACCATCCGTAAACGATTCTAGGATTCATCAAGCAACCTGCAATTTTTGATTTCTTAGATGCAGGGTAAATATCACGCCCTTTAGGAAATTCTACTCTCGCTTCAATAACGCAGGGATTGTAAAGTTTATGTTGTGATAAGTATTCTTCCAAATCATCAAAGTTTGAACCGTCAAAAGTTCCTATCCATATTCCCTTAGTAATATCAGGAAGCCACCACATCACATGAGGATAAGCCGAAGTAATATCCTGTGCATTTACTCTAGGTGAATAACCGCTTCCTGTTGATTCAAACCAACCGCCCTGATAAGCCGTCCAAAAAGCCCTCATAGTAGATTCGTTATTTTTCATCATATCATTCATCATCGGTATATCGCATAGGTCGTATGCACTACGCTCAGCAACCGAAGCAGGGCTGAAAGGTCTAACCATTCTAACACCTTGAGATTCAAAATTATGAACTACTTTCCATGCTAGGCGAGCAGTTAAATTAGCATCTTTTTCAGCATACAAAATTATCTTTTCCCAATTATCCTGAGTGAACTTTATTCCTTCATCAGAAAGAGAACCTAGAAGCCCCATTTCTGAACCTGAAAAATCTATTTTTCCTTCATTAAAATGCTTCTTAGATTGATAATTTAGAGAACCGCCTCCTAGAAACTGTTTCACATCCCAACAAGAAACCTTACCCCATCTTAGACCGTTTGAATAATAATTTAAGGGTTCAAATTGTAGAAATTTCTTATGTAAATATGAGATTCTAATATAACGATTATATTCTAACCAATGAACATTATCTTCCTCATCAATCCTAACCCATCCTTTCTTATCTCCCTCATTTCTTCGCTCAATATCGAGCCTGAGAGTATTAGTTTCAGTATCATAAACTGAATCTTCACCTAACATCAATCTTTCAATCATAGGCTGAGGAAGTGTTTTGATTATGGCGGAAGCATCGAATTGAAGATTATACCAATATAACTGAGGGGGAGTTTTCCTTTTCCTTTGTTTTCCTCCCTTCTTTTTAGAACCTCCTTGAGTTTCTAATCCTGAATGAAACATAATTTCACAGAATAATTGAGGGGAAAAAGGAGGAAATTCCTCATTTCCATTCGCTTCTAAGAACAGTTCCGGTTCGTTTACAGTTCCACCAAAAACCGTGTGATAATCTACATATTTTCCGTTTCTGTAAACAGTCCATGTAAGAATATGAGGGAAACCGTCTTTAGTTTCAAAATCGGCACCGGCTATTTCCTCTTGCTTCCATATTTTCTTTGCAGGTTTCTTTCGCCTTTGTTTCTTGAAGGTGAAATCCTCCCTGAACG
>CERN01035929.1_pt1 | contig 12290 bp, 13 predicted proteins | sample 530761 | NCBI WGS metagenome assembly CERN01 (sample SAMEA2620947, study PRJEB7988) | marine metagenome | isolation source: saline water (ENVO:00002010), including | reverse complement strand
CCCTAGTGCTTTGTCCAGCACCCGTTTGTCTAGCGCGTTGCGCCAGGCGTGGAGTTATTAAAGTACTGGAAGAACTCGGAATCTGGTGAAATCACCATGGTCGAGCCATCCGAAAGAGCCTCGCGGTAGGCTTCAAGCGAACGATAGAACTCGAAGAAGCCGGCATCCTTGCCATAGGCTTCACCCAGAACGATGTTTCGCTCGCCATCGCCTTCACCGCGCAGGACTTCGGCCTGACGGCGGGCTTCGGCAAGAATGCCAACCCGTTCACGATCTGCTTCGGCCTGAATTTTCGCCTTAAGCTCTTCACCCTCGGCGCGAAGCTGTGCGGCTTCGGCGATACGCGAAGAACGCATACGGTTATACACCGCCTGCGACGTTTCCTGCGGAAGGTCGGTACGACCGATACGGACATCGATCAGTTCGACACCGAATTCCTTGGCCGGTTCGATCAGGGTCGCCTGGATTTTCTCCATGATCTGTGACCGGTTGTCCGACAGCAGGGCGACAAGCGGGGCTTGTGCAAGTTCGCCACGAATGACCGAGTTCAGACGCTGGCCAAACAGCTGAACAAAGTTCGCCGAGTTGGTTGCGCGCTGACGGAACTGCAACGGATCAACGATTTTCCAGCGGGCAAAACTGTCGACATTGACACGTTTCTGGTCCGACAGAAGAACCTGCTGCACCGGCGGATCAAGTTCAAGAATGCGGCGTTCGTAATATTCCACATTCTGGATCGGCAGTTTGAAATGCAGACCCGGTTCGGAAATCGCATGAACCGGATTACCGAACTGAAGCACCAGTGCCTGCTGGTCCTGACGGACGGTAAACATGCACATGGATGCAACCACGGCCGCGATGACGACAACGACGCCGGTGGCAATAAGTTTAGGACTTGCCATTAGTTGTTGCCTCCTGCGTTCGAGCGTTTCTGGATTTCGGGCAATGGCAGGTAAGGAACGACGCCATTGGCACCTTCACCCTTCTGATCGAGAATGACCTTGTTGGAGTTCTTCAGAACATCCTGCATGGTTTCAAGATACAGACGACGCGTGGTGACATCCTTCGCGGTCAGGTAGGAATTATAAACCGAGATAAAGCGTTCTGCTTCACCCTGGGCATTCTTCACAACCTGATCCTTGTAAGCGCGGGCTTCAAGAACCAGACGTTCTGCTTCACCTTTTGCACGCGGGATGATGTCGTTACGGTATGCCAGTGCTTCGTTCTGGGAACGATCACGGTCCTGACGGGCACGCTGCACGTCGTTGAACGCATCAATAACGTCACGCGGCGGATCAACCTTCTGCATTTTCACTTCTGCAATGAAAATACCCGAAGCATAGCCATCCATGATCGATTGCAGCAGGGTGCGTGTCTGCTCTTCAACGCGCACACGACCAACCGTCAGGGCTTCTTCCAGACTGGTTTTGCCGATGACTTCGCGGATCGAACTTTCAGCTGCAAGCTTGATGGTGTTTTCCGGATCGCGAACATTGAACAAGTAGGCACCCGCATCGCTGATGCGCCACTGAACGACATAATCAATGTCGATAATGTTCTGATCACCGGTCAGCATCAGGCTTTCTTCCGGGACATCACGGGCACCACCGGTGCCGGTGCCATTGCCACGGTAACCGATTTCAATCTGGTTGGTGCGTTCGACGTTCGGCTTGATGACTTCGCCAATCGGGGCGGGCAGGAAATAATTCAGACCCGGACCGGTCGTGCCAACCCATTTGCCAAACAGAAGTGTAACACCCTGTTCGCCCGGCTGGACGCGATAGAAGCCTGTCAAAAGCCACAACCCGATTATGGCAATACCGATCAGGACAAAGCCTTTATAGCCACCACCACCGGGGAACAGCCGCTTCAAGCGTTCCTGGCCTTTACGAATCATTTCATCAAAATCGGGGGGCGTGTTACCACCGCCGCCGCCACCCTGAGGACGCTGTCCCCAAGGATTGCGGCCGCCGCCATTGTTTCCGCCACCACCCCAGGGGCCGCCGCCCCCTTGTGAATTCCAAGGCATCGAGTGTCTTCCTCTTCTTGCCGTTCGGTGTTTATTTATGCTTACCGAGCTTGGGACATGAGCCCATCAATAACATGCCTGTTCACTTGCTTATCGCGGTCATCTGACCTATTTGCGCATCAAGAACCGTCTCAATCCTTTTATCGAAGCAGAGTTGCATGTAATTAATGGGGCCACGCCCTAAGGCCTTATATGACAGCTTGTCCTGCAAAACAACGATACGCGCCTGCAGGTTCTGTACGATCACGGACTTAAGCCATTTTTCGGAGACTGCAATATGACCTCGCCCAACCGGGAACGCATTACTGAAGCCCTTTCAAGTGTTATCGATCCGGCTGACGGCAAGACTATCGTTGAAAAGGGTATGGTACAAGGCATTGATATTCATGACGAAACCGTGAACGTCATAATCGCTGTTGACCCGCAACGCGGGGCTTCTCTTGAAGATCTGCGTCTTGCGGCCGAACGTGCCGTTGCCAATGTGAACGGGGTCACAACAGCTCGTGTGGCCCTTACCGCAGAGCGTCCCAAAGGGGCTTCTGCCCCGGCCCAAGGTGGTCATTCGCATCCCCATTCTCATGATCATACACATGGGGCGCAACAGGGCGCACCGCAAGCAGGGCAACGTCCGCAAGGTGCAGGGCAAAAGCCGCTCGAAATGACGGGTGTCCGCTCGATCGTCACGGTTGCGTCGGGTAAGGGCGGGGTGGGGAAATCCACCACTTCGGTCAATCTGGCGCTTTCACTGGCGGCCAAGGGGCTTAAGGTCGGTCTTCTCGATGCCGATATCTATGGCCCCAGCCTGCCACGGATGATGGGCCTTCGTGATGCCAAACCAACCCATTCCGACAAGGAAGGCAAAATGGTGCCGCCGTCGGCCTTTGGCATCAGGATCATGTCTATCGGGTTTATGGTCGATGAAGAACAGCCGGTGATCTGGCGTGGACCGATGGCGATGGGCGCGCTCGAACAGCTTCTGCGCGACAGCGATTGGGGCGAACTCGATGTTCTGGTCGTCGACATGCCACCGGGGACCGGCGATATCCAGCTTTCGATGGCGCAGCGCGTGCCGGTCACGGGGGCGGTTATCGTTTCCACCCCGCAGGACATTGCCCTTTTGGATGCGCGCAAGGGACTTAATATGTTCCGTAAGGTCAATGTGCCGGTGCTCGGCCTGATCGAGAATATGAGCTATTACAAATGCCCGGAATGCGGCCATGTCGATCATGTCTTTGATCATGGTGGTGCACGCAAGGCCGCCGATGAACTGGGCGTTCCATTCCTTGGCGAAATCCCGCTGGACCTTAAAATCCGTCTGGGTGCGGACGAGGGCAAACCGATTATTCATACCGATCCGGACGGCGAACATTCCAAGGCCTATGCCGCGATTGCCGACAAGATCGCCGCGGCAATTGACGAACGCGTCGGACCGAAAACCGCACCGAAGAAAAGCCTGTTCCCGAAAATCAGCTTCCGTTAGGTCGCCCGACTTTCGCCTAATAATTGCTGGCACCCTGCAAAACTTCTTGAGCGATGCGTTGCAGGGTGCCGTTTTCGCGCAGTTCTTCGATGGATCGATTGATCATCGTCACCGTCGATATTGTCGATGATGCACGGTTGAATACGATATAGGTCGGGTTTTCTCGGATCGGGGTTTTGCTGCGGACGACCTTGTCGCTTAGTCCCAGCCGTTTGACCCAGACATCCCCGGCCTCGCCAATCGCGATGACGGTATCGACCCGGCCAAGTGCCAGCATCTGAAAATTCTGTTCGTCCCCGGTGGCTTCGGATGCGCTAAACACGCCGCGTTTGCGCGCGTCATCAATCTGATCCCCGTAGCTCCATCCGCGAATGACACCAACGGTTTGGCCGCGCAGGGCATCAATATCGGTTGGATTGTTGAATGTGCTCTGGCGTTGATACAGCATCAGCTGTTCTACATGGATCGGCTCGGAAAAGACGTATTTCTTCTGGCGTTCAAGATTCTTGTATATCCCGGCAACACCGCCCTTGTTGGCATCAAGGTTTTCAATGGCGCGTTTCCAAGGGACGGCAACGACATCGACATTTATGCAGGCATGTCTGAAAATCGCACGGATCAGGGCCGGGTAAATGCCCGCGGCTTCGTTCCCGGCACGATACATAAAAGGCGGATTGGCTTCGTCGACATAAATGGTTTCGGCATGGCTTTGCGTCGCCGGCATCAGGACCGCGAAGGCCATGCCGACGACGAGTATCAATAGGGCAAATAATCTTGCCGGAAATGTCATTCTGGCCCCTGATGATGCTTCTGTACCGTAAAGAAGACATGGGGCGTCAGGATGCTGCCGACAAGGAATGCGATGCTGCAAAGCGATATTCCAGTGCCGCGATGCCCATAACGCCCAGTGCCTGTACGATGACAAAGCCATATCCGATGGCTGTAGGAACGCCAACAGGGGCAATCAGCACCGCAAGACTGGCAAGGACCCAGCCCAGATTGCCCATAACGATCAACCGGACAAAAAAGCCATTTGGACGGGCTTGCCATCCGGTGGCAAACATCAAAATGGCACAGGGAAACAGGATGATCTCGGCATAAAACAGCAAATTGGCAGGCAGGCCCAGCAGGCCCGCAAGGAAAGCATTGCCGATACACAGCAGCAGGCCGAAGAGAAGGCAGGCTACCGCGTCAAGCATCAGGACGGTTTTCAGCATTTTGTTTGGCACATCAATAGACATCTTTTTGACCTTTCGGTTGATTGTTGTTCGCGAACCTTGCCGAAAAGTGGGAAAGAATACGATTACCTGACAGGTAATGTTGGTTCGAATTGATCGGTGTTAGGATTACGTCATCAATAATGACGGTGATCTGATGAGCGCGATAAAACCCGATCTGTTTGGCAATGTGCTTAAGGTCTGGCGCAAGCAGCGTCGTATGAGCCAGCTTGACCTTGCAAGCGAGGCCGCCATATCGACCCGGCATCTGAGCTTTCTTGAAACCGGTCGCGCCCGGCCCAGCCGCGACATGGTTTTGCATCTGTCCGAATGTCTTGATGTGCCGCTGCGCGAACGCAATGCAATGCTGATTGCCGGGGGATTTGCACCCATCTATGCCGAACATGATCTTGGCACCGAACAGTCGGCTGCAATCCGGGCGGCGGTGGATCGAATCCTTACCGCACATGAACCCTATCCGGCGCTGGCAATGGACCGGCACTGGAACATGGTGGCGGCGAACCGGATTGTGCCCCTGTTGATTGGCGGGGTTGACCCGGAATTTCTTAGGCTGCCGGTCAATATCCTGCGGCTGAGCCTCCATCCAAACGGGCTTGCACCTCGGGTCGTGAATTACGTCGAATGGCGCAACCATTTGCTGGATCGATTGCGTCGCCAGATTGCAGTGACGGCCGATGTGAAACTGCGCGGCCTTTATGACGAGGTCAGCCGTTACCGTGCGCCCGCAAATGCAGGCGAACCCGGTGCCGCTGACGGGGCAGGGGATCTGTCCGGCCTTGTCGTGCCGCTGGTTTTGCAAAGTGACGCCGGTGAATTGCGTTTTGTCAGCACAACCACGGTCTTTGGCACTCCGGTCGAAGTCACATTGTCCGAACTTGCCATCGAAACCCTGTTGCCAGCCGACACCCAAACGGCGGCCACTTTGCGGGGGCTGGCGGCCGATTTGCGTTAATTTGAACCGAACCGGGCCAAAGCACAAAACCCCGCCAGATTTCTCTGACGGGGTTTTGTGCTTGTAGTGTAGACGGCTTACTGGACGGCTTCTGCCATGAAGTTCGGCATCCAGCCTTCGTTCAGTTCGCGCAGCTCGGCAAGGGATACCTTGGCACCACCATCGATGGTGACCGCGTCGCCACCGGCCTGACCGATGATGACGGCGGCGACATTGGCGCTGCTAGCGGCATTCAGGACCTTGTCCGGATCGCGGGTAGCGATCACGTAACGGCCCTGATCCTCGCCAAACAGCCATGCGACTTCGCTGCCGGCTTCGGGCAGGTGCAGGTCAGCACCAATATTGCCGGCAAGGCACATTTCGGCAACCGCGACCAGAAGACCGCCATCGGCGATATCATGGCAGGTACGTACCAGACCAAGCTCGATCAGTTCGCGCACCAGCGTACCGGCACGTTTTTCCGCATTCAGGTCGACCGGCGGCGGGGCGCCTTCTTCGCGGCCCTCAATGGTTTTAAGATACAGTGACTGGCCAAGTTCACCGGTCGCGGCACCGATCATGATCAATGCACTGTCATCGCGTTTGATGGCGATGGTGGCATGATGGCCCAGATCGGAAATCACCCCGACGCCGCCAATTGCCGGGGTCGGCATGATACCGACGCCATTGGTTTCGTTATACAGCGACACGTTGCCCGAAACGACCGGGAAGTCGAGTGCGATGCAGGCCTCGGCAATTCCCTGACATGCGCCAACAAACTGACCCATGATGCGCGGGCGTTCCGGGTTGCCGAAATTCATATTGTCCGTGATCGCAAGCGGTTTGGCACCGGTTGCAACCAGATTGCGATAGGCTTCGGCAACGGCCTGTTTACCGCCTTCGACCGGATCGGCCATGACATAGCGCGGGGTGCAGTCGGTGGTGGCTGCAATGCCCTTGTTCGTGCCTGAAACGCGCACGACACCGGCATCACCCCCCGGACGGACAATCGTGTTGCCCATGACCAGATGGTCATACTGTTCCCAGATCCAGCGACGCGATGCCAGATCCGGCGACGCCATCAGGGTTTTCAGCGCATCGACATGGCTGACCTTGCCCGAAATGCTGGCCGGATCGATACGATCCTGCTTCGGGGTCGGTTCCCACGGACGGTCATATTCCGGCGATGCTTCGGCCAGCGGATCGATCGGAAGATCACCGGCAACCTCGCCATGCCATTTCAGAACCATGCGTTTGGTATCGGTCAGGATACCGATGACGGCAAAGTCGAGTTCCCATTTGTCAAAGATCGCCTTGGCGGCGTCTTCGCAACCGGGTTTCAGGACCATCAGCATGCGTTCCTGCGATTCTGAAAGCATCAGTTCGTAGGGCGTCATGCCTTCTTCGCGCATCGGGACTTTATCGAGCCACAGTTCGACACCAACGCCGCCCTTGGACGCCATTTCGAACGAGGAGGATGTCAGACCGGCCGCCCCCATATCCTGAATGGCGACGATCATGTCGGTCGCCATCAGTTCAAGGCAGGCTTCCAGCAGAAGCTTTTCGGTGAACGGATCGCCGACCTGAACGGTAGGACGCTTTTCATCGCTGTCGTCATCGAACTCGGCCGAGGCCATGGTCGCGCCATGGATACCGTCACGGCCGGTTTTCGAACCGACATAGACAACCGGGTTTCCGATACCGGCTGCTGCCGAATAGAAGATGTTGTCTGCATCGGCCAGACCCACGGTCATCGCATTGACCAGGATATTGCCGTTATAGGAAGCATGGAAATTGGTTTCCCCACCGATGGTCGGGACACCCATGCAATTGCCGTAACCGCCGATGCCTTCGACCACACCGCTTAGCAGGTGGCGGGTTTTCGGGTGATCCGGCTCGCCAAAGCGAAGCGCATTAAGATTTGCAACCGGACGGGCACCCATGGTGAATACGTCACGCATGATGCCGCCAACGCCGGTTGCCGCACCCTGATAGGGTTCGATAAAGGACGGGTGGTTATGGCTTTCCATCTTGAAAACGGCGGCCTGACCATCACCAATGTCAATAACACCGGCATTTTCGCCCGGCCCCTGAATGACCCAGTCTGCCTTGGTCGGAAGGGTTTTGAGCCATTTTTTCGATGATTTGTAGGAGCAATGCTCCGACCACATTACCGAAAAAATGCCAAGCTCGTTGATATTGGGCTCGCGGCCCATGATTTCGAGGACGAGTTTGTACTCTTCCTCGTTCAGCCCGTGTTCCTTGACCAGTTCCGGCGTGATCGGGGTGTTGAAATCGTTAGCACTCACGATGCTGCCTCCACCAAGCTTTTGAACAGATTGCGGCCATCGGTGCCACCATGGAGCGGATCAATCGCATTTTCCGGGTGCGGCATCATGCCAAGGACATTGCCCGCCTCGTTGATGATGCCGGCAATATTGCGCTGCGACCCGTTCAGGTTGGTTGCCGGATCAACAACACCATTGGCATCGCAATAGCGCAGAACAACGCGACCTTCGCCTTCAAGGCGGTCAAGCGTTTCGCTATCGGCAAAGAAGTTGCCGTCATGATGGGCTACCGGATAATCGACAACGTCGCCGGTTTTGTAATGGTTGGTGAAGCGCGTATTGGTATTTTCGATCTTCAGATGCGTGTTCTTGCAGATGAATTTCAGGCTGGCATTGCGCATCAGCGCACCGGGCAACAGGCCTGCTTCTGTCAGAATCTGGAAACCGTTACAAACGCCAAGGATGGTCACACCGGCTTTGGCGCGTTCGGCAACCGCACGCATGATCGGGGATTTGGCCGCCATGGCGCCACAACGCAGATAGTCGCCATAGGAAAAACCGCCCGGGACCATGATGATGTCGGTCTTTGGCAGTTCGGTTTCGCCATGCCAAACCACGGTTGGCTTGGTGCCGGTGGCCTGTTCGAGTGCTGCAATGGCGTCATTCTCCCGGTTAATGCCGGGGAAGAGGATGACAGCGGATTTCATGAAATACCGTCTCTCGATTAATATCCGTTACTTGATCGCGACAGACAAAGGCCCTGCAACGGCAAAGCCCCGCCCGGGCAGTTAGGCCAGCTCGATGCTGTAATCTTCGATCACGGTATTGGCGAGAAGCTTCTCGCACATTTCCCTGACCTCGGCGCGTGCCTTTTCGACGTCGCTGCCATCCAGTTCGAGTTCGATGAACTTGCCCTGACGGACATCATTGACACCGGCAAAACCAAGACCCTGAAGGGCGTGGTGAACGGCTTTACCCTGCGGGTCAAGAACACCGTTCTTCAGGGTGACGTGGACACGTGCTTTCACGAGAAGCTCCTTTGAGTGCGCACTCGCCATACGGCGATACTTGTTTGCAAACAATAATGTACCGGTTCCGAAGGTTCCGGCGTCGATAAGAAAAGGCCGCGCAAGCGCGGCCTTTGGATTATTTGTCTTTGTTCAGCGATTCTATATCTGCGGACTCAGGCAGGACGCCGAGACGGCGCGCCACTTCCTGATAGGCTTCTTCGACCCCGCCAAGATCGCGGCGGAACCGGTCCTTGTCCATCTTTTCGTTGGTGACGGCGTCCCAAAGGCGGCAGTTGTCCGGGCTGAATTCATCGGCGAGAACCAGATGCATGAAGTCGCCTTCCCACACCCGGCCAAATTCAAGTTTGAAATCGACCAGTTTGATGCCGATGCCGCGCATAAGACCGCACAGGTAATCATTGACGCGAAGGGTCATGCCAACGATTTCTTCGAGCTCTTCGGCACTTGCCCAGCCAAGGGCAAGGATATGCTCGTCAGAAACCAGCGGATCGCCAAGGGCGTCGTCTTTGTAATAAAATTCGACAATCGGGCGCGGCAGACGTTCGCCTTCTTCAAGGCCAAGACGTTTTGCCATCGAACCGGCGACAATATTGCGCACCACGACTTCGATCGGAACGATTTCGCATTTCTTGCAAAGCTGTTCGCGCATGTTGATGCGGCGAATGAAATGCGTCGGGATACCGATTTCCGCCAGACGGGTCATGACGAATTCGGTAATCATGTTGTTCAGGACGCCTTTGCCGGCAATGGTGCCGCGCTTCTGTGCGTTGAACGCCGTGGCATCGTCCTTGAAATACTGGATGATGGTTCCGGGCTCGGTACCTTCGTACAAAACCTTGGCTTTACCCTCGTAGATGGGCTGCTTTCTGGACATTGGCGGGATCTTTCACATCTTTGCTCGCGGGGAGTGTCCCCGAGCACCCTGAAAATCGCGCCCCCCGTATAGCAGTGCTGACGCAGAAACTCAATTGCCGTGTAGGTCTATTTACGCAGACTTGATAATAGGATTTTGCAACTGTCCGTCTGACAGGTTGTTGCAGCGCAAATGGCCCGCCAAATCCGGGCGTTGCGAGGCGAAATTAGTGGGGTGCCTAAATCTCAACCGGGTGAAACGGAACCCTGTCTGGTTGGCCATTGGCGAACAGCCAGACCGGTCGGCGCGGCAGTTCGTTTTTCTGAGTCGGAATGGCCGGAAGGCCGATCAGGGAAGAACAGATCGTCTCGAACCCGATATTGCTGCGCACCAGCATGGCATCAGCACGGATGTCATGATGTTCTGGATCGGGTTCCATCAAGCCGGTATCGGCCAGAAGCGCCTGCCAGGCAAACCAGTCATCGGCTTCGGGATTGGGGGGCGGTGCCGTTAAAAAACGCGGAAGGTTGCGTTTGGTGCGTTCGCTGTTGGTCTTGTCATTCAGGTCATGGGCGGTGATCATCGACAATCCTTCGGGAATATCGGTGATTTCAATTTTGCCATCCCCCCGATTGGCCAGCCAGTAAGCATCGCGGTTATCGGCAATCACCATATTGAACGGTCGATAGGCTGTGCCATCAAGTTCGGCAAGTGCCTGGGCGGCATCAATGGCATCGGCATGATCAAGTGCTTCAAGCGGCAATTCCCCGCGGGACCGCTTGTCGTCGGCGGGGCCAAGTGTGCCAAACCGGTTCAGGACCGCTGCCACCACGCCATCTTCGTTGATGCCAAGCCATGTTCCGCCGCCGGTTTCATCCAGTCCGGCGATAACATCGGGGCGATCCTCCCAATGGCGGGCAGGGGCCTTCCATGGGCGGTTGTTCATTTCGTCGCGATTGGCGCCGATAATCACCGGCCATTCATGGTCGGGGCGGCGCAGAATGATAAATGTACACATGACCCAGATCAAAGCGACATGGACCGGCATTTGTCAAATTCAAAAGTATCACAGCACCACGGTGGCATGACGTGGTACAGTCCATAAATAAAGGACAACGGGGAAACGTCCCGCCAAAAAACAAATCAGATGGAGGAGTGCGCACATGACGAATTTGACCGAACGCGAACGCGGTTTTGAGGCAAAATACAGCTTTGATCTTGAACAGAATTTCCGCATCGAGGCCCACCTTTATAAAATGCTTGCCGTTTGGGCCGGCGATAAAATGGGTATGACCGAGGCCGAAAGTCAGGCCTATGCTGCAAAAGTCATCGGCGATGTTGTTACAAATCCTCAGGAAAACGGGGTGATTTCGGTGATTCTGGCCGATTTCGGACGGCACAATATCGATATGACGGTCAGCGAACTTAACCGTAAACTCGAAGCGTTACGCCCAATCGCACGTGCCGAAGTGCTCGAGGAATAGTTGTTTCCCCGAAATAAGAAAAAGTTCGGATTTGCAAACCATTAGCCGGTTTCGTATTCTGTTCCCGGATCAAGAAAGATTTCTGGTTGCAGCCACGCGTTTTTTTGCTTGTTAATGTTCGGGCATGGTTGTGGGTCAGGTAAAGAAGGGTAAAGGCTTTGCGTATCCTGTTGGCAGACGATCACGATCTGGTTCGTGAAGCATTATCACTGCTATTCCAGCAATATTTCGAAGGTTGTGAAGTGGTCGAAGCCGGGGCGCTTGACCCGGCACTGGAGCATATTGAAGCTCAGAATGATTTCGATCTGGTGCTTCTGGATTTGCGCATGCCCGGCATGAACGGGCTTGAGGGACTTAAACGCACACTTGAAAAGGCATCCAAAACAACCTCGGTCGTTTTGCTTTCCGGTGCCTATCGCAGCGAAGATGTACGTCATGCCATCGAAAATGGCGCACACGGCTTTATCCCCAAAACACTGCGCGGGCAGGCACTTGCCAATGCGATCCAGTTGGTTCTGGCGGGCGAAAAATATCTGCCATCCTCTATCCTTAATGACATGGGGGACGGATTTGGCGGCGGTAGCGACGGCGAACCGCGCATGGCTGGCGGATTTGGCAACGAAGGCGATTTCAGCCGGTTGACACCGCGGGAGCGTGAAGTTCTTGCGCTTTTGGCCGAAGGGCGGCCGAACAAGGATATCGCGCGGCATCTTGATCTGCGCGAAATTACGGTGAAATATCACCTGAAAAACATTTACCGCAAACTGCATGTGTCCAACCGTGCACAGGCGGTAAAAATCGCACTTGAAGATATGGCGCGCGCTGGAAACTTGTAGTAAGCTTGTCAAAGGCAGCGCTATCTGACGCTCGAAACCCGGCTCGTGATTTCGCGGGCCGTTTTTCTTTGGCGGTTTGGGCTACTCCCCTCGTAATGTCACCTGAAACGAGGAACTAAA
>CERN01002213.1_pt1 | contig 12320 bp, 18 predicted proteins | sample 530761 | NCBI WGS metagenome assembly CERN01 (sample SAMEA2620947, study PRJEB7988) | marine metagenome | isolation source: saline water (ENVO:00002010), including | reverse complement strand
CTAGCTGTATGTGTTCCACCAACAGATAGCTTACCTGCAAAAGTTGCAGCGCCAGCCACTTTTAATGAGGTAGCTGTGCCCGCTGGATTTAAAAAGTAATTAGTATCATTTGAATCATAAAAAATTGGAGCCAAGACATCACCTGTAAAAGTTGCATTACTTTGATCAAATTTTAAAACTGTTGTATCAGGTGTATTATCAGCAGCATCAGATCTTCTTAATTCAAACCTACCATAAGCACCTTGTTCACCTATAAACGCCCATGATCTACTAGACGTTTGACCAGATGTGTGAGGCCAAACTATAGATCTTACAGAGCTGTTAAAATGAAGACTTCCTTGTAAAGGATAACCTGAACCAGCGGCTAAAGGTAAATATGGTCCACCTGTTACTGGTGTGGCACCATTAATATTGTCTACCCAAAGATTAGCCCATCTTTTAGCAGATGTACCTAAATCATAAGAACTATCTACATAAGGACTAAAATTATCACTGTCCATTCTAAACCTATGACTATCTGCTACTCTAAATATAAGACTATCATCAGTAGAAAACATTATTCTATTGTGATCATCTCTACCAATATCTTCAGTTGTTCTGATGTTTCCTGCAAAAGTTGCTGTATTATCACCCAGTGTTAGATTTACACTGCTGTGCGACATTAGATATATGTCATTAGAAGCTTGCAAATACATTTCAACAGGTGCTAGTATTTTAGCACCACCTGTGCCAGTGAACACTATCTCATCGTGACTACCTGTAGCGATTTGTAAACCTGAAAGAAATGGTATTGCCATATTTATTATTTAATTGATAACAAGACGGTACTTACGTACCGCCTAATATTTTTTATTTTATTAACCTATTTTTGTAATAAGTATTCTGTAATCACCGTTAGTAACTGCTTGTCCAAATAAAACTTTTACCTCATTTACAGAAGTTCTTTCAACATCCACCTGAGCAGTTGCATAAGGCGAACCTGTTTGAACAACTTGGCAAACAACATCTCTTGTTGCAAGAGCATGATAAACAGTATATGTGTTTGAAGTTTTAGCAACATAACCTTGTTGACCAGACGTTCCACCTGGTGTTAACGTTCCACTAAACTCTCTATTTGTTATTCTACCATCTATACCACTTTGTAAATCAACAGATGCTAAACCAGTAACGTGACCGTATGTGTCTAACGTAACATCTTGTATTACATTTAAACCTGAGTTATCTACTGAGGCTTGACTAGAAGTATCTTCGTGATCAATTGTTATAGTTTTATCAGATGATGCGTTTGTTGTAAAATCACCACCAGTAACTAAACCAGCTCCAGCTGTTATAGTTATTGTAGCATCGCCAATATTACTTGTTAAAGCAACAGTACCAGTAGCATTTGGTAAAGTTATTGTTTTATCACTACCAGTCGCGTTTGCTGCTGTAAGTAATATTTCATGTGCATCACCATCACCAGCTCTGAATGCTAAAGTATTATCTGTAACAATTTGTATTGTTTCATTACTATATGTTGTATCACCGGTTACTTTTAAATTACCAGGAATAGTAATTGTATCATCGCTATCACCAATAGTAAGTGCGTTACTACCAAAACCACCGTTTAATGTAGTTTTTAAGAAAGGTCTAAAATCACTAGGACTTAACGACTCTACATCTCCAGTACCTGTTGTATTTCTACCTAATATCTTTTGAGTAGCAATATGCTGTATTTTAGCAAGAGTAACTTGAGCATCAGCTATGTGATCTGTATCGATAGATCCATCAACATACTGATCAGAATCTACTGAATTAACAGACATGTGATCTAAGTCAATAGCTCCTGTAGCAATGTGCTCACTGTTAATCTCATCATCACCTATTTTAGCTCCAGTAACAGCATCTGCACTTATATTTATAGTATCTATTTTACCAGCTGTTGGTACACCAGATCCATTCATTTTAAGAACAGTATCATTTGCTTGATGCTCTAATTTAGCTAATGTAACAGCGTTATCTGCTATTTTACCCGTCTCAACAGCTCCTGTACCAATTTTAGCAGCTACAACACCACCATCTTTTATTCTAACAGCTCCAGATCCATCGTTGTTATTTAATTCTAACGTTGCATCATCAACTGTTACTTCTATTTCATCCGTACCTACTGTTATACCATCACCACCTACAGCGTTGATAGTTACATCACCTGTTGAACCATCTGGAGTTGTTAAACCAGCACCAGCTGTTATAGATGTAATATCACCAGCTATACTAGCCCATGATGGAGAAGATGTGTTTGTTGAAGTATTTATATATACTTTGTTTTGATCAGTTCTAAATATTAACTGACCATGATAACCGGTAGATGGATTACTACCCGATTTATGATCGACAACCAGTTCTTTTATCTGGTTACCGTTTAATTTTATGTCTGAAAGAAATGGTATTGCCATAGTTGTTTTAGTTTAAGTTTTTTAATTAGCGTATATTACACCACTAGTAGTACCAGTGAAATATACTCTTACAGTATTGTTATTTATATATTTTACAGGCATCATTGCTATTTGCCCAGGTGAACCTTCTTGCTCTACACTTATAGATGGCTTTTTATTTAAATTGTGATTAAACACGATATAAGGCATAGCTGATCCACTTATTGTTTCTGTTAGCAAATTCCCTTCACTTGTAGCAAAACTACTAGAAGTAAATGTTAATTCTTGTGTTTTATCAGCACCTCCACCAAAAACTACAAAAGCATAGTGTTTATCAAGCACTAAACTTCCGTTTCCTTTGTTTTGGTATAATAAAGATATGTTGTAGTTATTAGTAGCATTTCCATTGCTATCATTTATAACAGTTACAGACTGTATATTATAAACAGCATGATTGTCTTGATCACTAGTTTCTATTAACAATATATCTTTACCTACAAAATTTGATAAAATATTTTGTTTAGAATTGTCAGTATCACCTTTTGTGTATTTACTTACTTTTATATTTGTTAAATTAGCAAAAGTGCTACCGCTAGAAAAAACAGCTTGCATCTGTCCAGTCTGTATTGATGTGTTTACATATTGCCATACAAATTGACCGACTACACCACTAGCATTGTTTTCTTTGAAGAAATTACTTATACTATCTATACTAAAGTTTTGTGTAGAACCGCTAGAATCCGATCCAAGAAGTTTGTCTGATGTGGATAGGTTTTGATCTTGTTGATAAGTACTAATTCTAGCCATTTCATTTATTTTTTTATTTTGTTATATTTTTCAACACTTCGTCCGCCGAAATAAGCACCAATAGTAGTCATTAAAACTAACTGAAGTAAATCTGTCCATTTTTCTTCTACTTCAAATTCTAGTGAACCACTATCAATAAATACCATGAGCACGGTCGCCACTATTAGAAATACTAGTACGAGAGGACGAACTGAACGCGTTAACCAGTTTCCGTGCTCTAAATCTGCTTTCCATCTTTCAGTTACATTTTTTTGCATAGCAGCCTCTGCCTCAATTAATATTTGAGTCATTTGCTTTTCAAACTCTGCTTTCTCGTCTTTTGTTCTTATAAATCTATCTGCAACACCAGCTAGTTTGTCTACAACACTACCTCCGGCATTACCAAATAGTTTACCTAATAATTTGCTCATTGTTAATATTTACCACCTAATCCTCTAGGTCCACATCCTTTTCTTTTAAATGGTGATCCTTTTAGATCTAATTCATTTAATTGAGTTTCTGCTGAAACCGAATTAGTACTATTGTTTTTTGGAGCGTTGTTGTTTTGTTTGTTGCTTTCAAGTAAGTTAGATACAGCACCACCAACTTTTGTTTTACTTCCAGATGATTGTAAGTTTTGAGAATACTCAGCACCCAAATCTAAATTAACTACATTAGGAGAAACTCTATTAGCTCTTTTGTTTAATCTATTAGCTTTATTATAGTTTCCTTGTGCAGCAGCAATATTTGCTTTGTTTGTTAATTTTTCTTTTTTCTGTTGTCTTCTGCTTTTTATCTGATTTCCACTACCACCTGTTGTTTGATGAGTTGAAACTTTTAAATCAGGTTGCTTATCAGTATTACTTGTAGAAGTACTAACACCTGATGGTTTTACTTCGTTAACTTTTTTAACTGGTTTCTTTTTACTGTTATAAGAACCTTCGTGATCACCAGATATAGTGTGATCATGTTTCAAACCTTTAGCATCGTACTGTTGTTTTCTAAGTTCAGAACCTAAAGCGCCAGTTATTTTATCACCAACTTTATTAACATTATCAAGAGTTTTGTTCATGTTTTCTGAAAGACTAGAACTATCACTTCCACTAAACATACCAGGTATTGTAGCAGCAGTACCATAACTAATCAATTTACCTGTCTTACTTGTTCCAGTTAAATAACCTAAACCTTTACCAATTTTCCCCATTATACCAGTACTGCCGGGTTTTGCAAATTTCTTTGAAGTTTCTGATATTATTCTTCCAGCCGCGTTTTTAGTAAGGCCTTTCATACTTTTTTTAAGACCTTGACCAACAGCCCATTTTGCTGCTCTTCCAAGTGCCCATCTTGCTCCAATCCCTAGTACAGCTGGTAAAATTTTATTTGGAGAAGGTACATCTGTCATAGGTACACCTAGTCCATCACCTTTCATTACTGTGTTTAACATTGGAGGTGTAACACCATCCTTTACCTTAGAATCACCTACTTTATGAAATAGTTGATCTGAATTTTTATTTAATAATTTTTGTGCTTTAGCCATGATTTTTTATTTATATTTTTTTTTAGGTCCACTAAATTTCATTTTAGGTCCACCAAATTTATTTGTTGAATTATTTATACCAAGTTTTTTATCCATTGGATCGCTAGCGCCAACATTCTTAAAGAAGTTTCCAAAGCTTTTCTTAGCACCATCCCACCAAGTTGGTTCGTATACAGGGTCTCTATCACCTTCAAAATCTTCTTTATGTTGACCTGATCCCATAACAGTATTAATAACACCACCAGTTATTGGATTAAGTTGGTTAGCTGCTTTGAAACCTATTCTTTGTAGATTTGCTTGTTTTCTTTGAGCCTCAGGGCTTAAATCACTACCAGTAAAAGTTTCAATCATACCTCTTTCATTTTCACCACCACCAGTGTTTTCTTCACCACCACCACCACCGGTGTTTTCATCACCACCGCCTTGGTTGACATCTGTTAAATTAACTTCGTTATTTCCACCGCCAGTATTTGTTCCAGGTTCGTATACATCGAAACCATGATCATCACCAACAAAAGTTCTATCAGAACCTTCCGTTGTTGATTCAGGTTGGTGTGCTTGCATTACTTTTCCTTCTTCGATCATACGACCTTTATTAGGATTAACACCTTGATCAGCACCCTCTTGAGTTCTTTGTGAATGTTCTTTGTAAAAGTTTATTCTTCTTTCAGCGCTGTCCATACCTCTACCAAGTCTTTTACCTTTTCTACTTTTATCGAATGTTGCTTTAATAGCTTCGTTGTTATTAAAAGCTTGCATTTCTGATTCGTAGTTCATATTTGGTATTTCATTACCTTCAGCATCGGTTGTAAACTCACTTGGTTTTGCCATGTTAAAGTTATAACCAGCTTTACCTAAAGCTTTATCATATCTACCACTTTTTCTATCATATCTACCTTCATTCTTTCTTAACTGATTATCAGAGATTTTCATCTCTCTACCAGCCATTCTTAAATCTTGTGGAGTAAAAGTATCTTTCATATCACCTTTTACTTCAGGTATTGTTTCACCAGGACTTGCTACAGGTGTTACTGTATCTGGAGTTGTTACAGTTCCAGGTCCACCGCTTACACCAGTCTTTTTAACTAGATCAGCTTCATAACCTTCTGGGTTAGCAGCTTGTTGTTCAAGTCTACCACTTTTATAATCATCAAATGTTAAACCTTTTTTCTCGTAATTAGTTCTTACGTTTTGATAATCTTGATCCCAAGCTTGTTGGAATGATAGCCTTTTATTAGTTTCACCTTTAGTGACGTCAACTAGTTCATTTCTATTGTCGTCTGTTTTCCTTACCATTCTTTTAGGTTCTTGCTTAAATGGAGAACCGCTTTTTAATTGGAAAGGTGTTCCTTTTGTTGTTCTTTGCATAGTTTTGTTATTTATTAATTTGCGTCACCACCAGATTGATCCGCTGCGTCTAAAGTACCATCACCTCCAGTGCCACCATTTGTTTCAACGGTTAAATCGTTGTCAGGAATAGTTACACATTCTCCTGCTTCGTTTTTTTGAAAACCTTCACCACATACATCTTCTTCAGTAATAGGTTTAGTGTTTAACATAGCTTCTTCTTTAGCATTTTTAACACCTTCTTTAAAACCTTCTTCTAATTTAGGCCAAGATTTATGTATCATTTGAGATGATTTAGCTTCCATCTTGTTTACGTATTTAGTTGGTGATTCAACACTAGAATTACCATGTGTTGCTTCAGATGCAATTTTAGTTATAGGTTTACTCATTTTAACTGTTTTTAATTTTATCACTTTCTTTATAAGCTTCAGCTTCCCAAGCTAAATCTTTTTTTCCTTCCTCCATTGTTTCTCTTGTATATGTTTTCATGTGAGATCTTGTTGTAGGTTTCCAATATACATTATTTCTATCGTAACCTAATCTACCTGATAACATTTGATTATGATGAACGTTTTCGTGGACAACAGCTTCTTCCATTTCGCTTTCCTTACAGTTTTCAGGATCTACAAACGTAGTCCCATCTCTGTTAGCCTCTGCTTTTACCGGATCTTCTAGATCCTTATAAAATACAGGTCTACCCCATTGTGATAATTCTTCACACATGTTGTATAATTCACCTACAGTTTTAAGCTTAAAGGCCATTATCCTAATACTTTGTCCATTACTTTACCTGCAACAACTGGTGCTACAGCAGCGACAATAGGCGCTAATTTCGTAGGGCTATTGTCACAGTCACAAGAATGTTTTTGTTGCGGGCAACCACAACCACCTTTTACAGCACCTAGACTGTAAGGGCCAATACCTTTTCTCATCATAATTATCTGTCTTTATCTTTAATCATATCGTCTATAGATTTATTAAATACCTTGTCTGTATATGATTTATTATTAAAAAATACGTTACGTTCGGAAGTTGGAAGATCCTCTTCACCCAATAGGATTCTGTATATACGGGATATAAGTTGACTGCATTTAAATGAGGTTTTGTATATACTATATTTAATTGTTGTTCTGTTTCGGTGTCTCCACACTTCTATCCAGCCGTCTCTTCTAAGACGCTCCCATCGGTTTTTATCCCATGAGTAAGTGTAAGACCCCTCTATAAAATTATTACGCGTAAATCGCGATTTGCAATCTAAATAGACTAAAAGTTCTAAGTCCGCGTCTTTTAGATCATAAGTTTTACATGCCCACTTCCTAACTAGTCTGTAGTATTTAAACAAACCCATTTCCCTTAGGTCGCTGGCGGTTATTTTCATTCTACTAAAACTATATCACCTACTTGTATAACTCTATATATTTTTTCATCAAAAGTTATATCATGACCAGCGTGTTTATCATAATATATAATATCGTCAACATTAACACCTTTTACAAGATTACCAATTGATATTATTTTTGCTTTTTTATACCTATTTTCAGTATCAGTTTTATCTGTCAATATAAGTCCGCCTACTTTCTTCTGCTCGACTTTTATTTTTTCTACTACTATATAATAATTAACTGCTTGCATTTGCTACTCTTATGTTATTTATTACACAATCTGCTGAAATTATAGTAGAAGATACTGAAATAGCGTGTTTTAGAGCTGTTTTTGTTACTAAAAGCGGGTCAATTATCCCACTTTTTACCATATTTACTATTTTACCGGTTGTAACGTCAATTCCCTCGCCATTTTTAAGCTCTACACCTGCCAACGTTTGTAAATCTGCGTTTTCTAGTATAGTTTCATAAGGTGAAAGCAGTGTTAATTGCAATATTTGCTCTAACTCATCATCAGATTTGCAATTTTTTGCTGCTTCAGCCAATGCTCTACCGCCACCTGGGACAATCCCGTCCTTTAAAGCGGCTTTTACAGCATAAATAGCGTCTTCAACTCTATCTTTTTTCTCTTTTAACTCTATTTTAGAGTCAGCACCAACCTTTACAACAGCTACAGAGCCATTTAACATAGCTAATCTTTGTTCTAGTCTACGTTTTAAGTATTGGTTTTTCTCTTTTTTGATTTTTTTCTCAACATCTTTGACTCTTTCGTCTAAAACACTACCAATATCTTTAGTTGTAAGTACTGTAGTCTTATCTTCTGTAACACATTTGATTGCTTCACCTAAAACATCAGGTTGTACAAGATCTAGATCATCACCTAGTTCTTCATTTATTACTTTAGCACCGGTTAAAAGTGCTAAATCTTCAATTGTGTCCGATTTTGTTGGTCCAAAACCGGGAGGATCGATGAAATTTACATCAATATTCCCTTTTACCTTGTTCATTAATAGTGTAGCTGACACTTGAGCTTCAACTTCTGCTACTATTAATAAAGGTATTTTATTCTTTATAACATGTTCTAGTATTGGTTGTATCTTCCTTATATTAGGTATAGGTGAAGATACTATTAAAACAGCTGGATTTTCTAAAACACATCGCTGTTTATCTTTGTCAGTTATTAAATAAGGGGATTTTAACCCAGATTCTAACTGTACACCATCTACAACTTCTACGTAAGTCTCATCAGTTTCGCTCTCTTCCATTAAGACAACGCCTGATTTACCTACTTTATTATAAGCGCCAGCGATTAATTCCCCGAGATCTTTATCATTATTACATGATATAGCTGCTACATTATTTAGCATGTCTCCTTCTACTGGTATAGATATTTTATCTAAATACTTATATACTTTCTTCGCATAACTATTAATACCTTTTTTAATTACCCTAGGTACTTCATCTGATTTATATGCCTTTTTAATAAGCGTTTCAGCAAGTACGGTAGCTGTAGTTGTTCCGTCACCTGCATCTTTAACTGTATTCTTAGCAGCTTCTTTAATCAAAGTAGCTCCAATATTTTCAACCGGATCAATTAAGACTACGCTATCCGCAACGGTTACTCCGTCTTTTGTTATCACCGGTTTACCACGAGCATCTTCATAGACAACACATCTACCTGATGCTCCTAGTGTGGATTTTACAGCCTGAGCTAATTTGTCAACGCCATTAATTATTTTATTCTTAGCATCATCGCCAAAGTTTAGATCTTTAACGATTTCGCTGGGATTATTGTATTCCATTTAATTTAATTTAATTTAATTTATATTTACTTATTTAAAAGTTTTAACCACCTTTGGTCCTTTTAAAAACTCTAACTTTTTGTTATAGTGTTCAATGCTACCATCTATAGCAGCTTCAGCACCTTTAATAGTTTCTCTTCTTGTAACATCAACCCAGACATCGTCCATGTCTTTGTATTCTGTTTGGTAGAAACCATTTGGTAGTTGTACAATCCTCCAGTTTTTCTTTTCTGCGAGGTGCTTCCAGAAGTTTATTTGGTCTTCGGAAATTTGTGGTTGACTAGTCCACGATTTAGTCGTGTAAAAATACGTCATAATTTTGGTATTTTAGGTTATTGTAGGCTGCTTTGGTGGACGGAGCCTATTTACGTCCTTCTTTTTTGGTACCTTTTCCTCGGTTGCCTCTATTTTCTTTTACGCTAATAAACTTGCGTGTTTTATGATCAAAGTCTTTTCCCTCGATGTTTCTGCCTTCAGCTTTAGCTTTACGCCTTAGTCTCTGATTTTCTGCCTTTTTTCTTTTTCTAGCGAATGTTTTTGCAAACGCTAAATCTCTCTTCTTTTTAGCAGCTGCAGCCTTTGGGGATAGTTTTTGCTTTGCCATATCACTATAATTACATATATAATTAGAAACTTAAATGTGACAATAGGGGGTTACTTATATATATTTATAGGCTACTGTCACTAAAAAAAAGTTGTAAGATATATAGAGATGTAGGGTTACCCCACCTCTCTCGTATTTTCTTTGAAAAACAAAATCGATTTTTTTTAACCGGGCCCCACCTTCGTTTTACCCTTGCCGCCCCCGCCTCAGCAGATGATGACATGCTCGACTATATTCACTCATTAATTATATTTTATATATATATTTCACATATTTTCTTTACATACATAATACGATAGATACTAGATAATATAAATGTAAAACAAATAAATAAACTATTTAATATTTAGATAATGAGAGAGAGTGCGGAATACTATTAATACAAAATAAATAAGTAAACAAACACACTACTTTTATTACAATGTAAATACGAACTAAACTAGATAATAATATAAATAAGTAATAACAATTAAATATAATAACTATGAGTAACTTAACTTCAAAAAGATTCGTCGTAAGACAATCACTAATCGGTAAAAACACTACAATAAATGTAGAATTCAAAAATGGTAAAACTTTCACTTACAATCACGATAAAGTGTGGGAAATTATGAAAGATAAATTATCTGAAATGAATTGTTTTAAAAAGTATAAATCATACACTTCTTCAACTAGTGTTCCAGTTATACTAAGAGATAAAGAAGTAGTTTAATACTACTCTTTATTTCAACTCGGCGTTAATTTGTTCTCTCGAGTATAAATACAGTTGAACCAAACTCGTCTTGGAGCAGAGGTGTGTTTCGATTACACGCACGAGTACTAACTTAAATATATAACTATGGCACATATTAATACATACAAATTAAAAGTAGCATTTAGATTATATGGAAAACATTTTAATCTACTAACTGAAGAGCAAAGAGCTCATGTAGTTGAAGTAGTATACATGAATTACTAATAACTAAATCTAAATAACTATGAGAAAATTCACACACATCGCTTTTAATGTAGCGATAAGAGTACTAATCGGAGCGCTTGGAATCTTAGCGTTTGGTGGAATCGCACTAATGACTTACGCGATAATATTTGAAGGTGCAACTGTTAACATCTTAATCAGATGAGAAAGTTCATAAACAAATTCAAGAAAGAGATAGATATTATCACTAGCTTTCTATTCGTGGCGTTAGTATTCTATCTATTATATATATCACTATGGATATTCTGTCCATGTTAAACTAAAGAAATATGTTATCACTAATAACCGGAGTATTATATTTATTACTACTCTACTTAATACTAAAATCTTAACTATGAGAAAATTTAAACACAATGAAGTGTGGTCGTTTGAAGACGAGCATGTAATAGATGGTATGATTTACTGTAACGATATTCAAAAATGGGTGACAGTTGAAGAATATACTGACTATTATTATACAAACTAAATACGAACACTACTGGATATTAATAATAAAAACTATGAATACAATTAAATTTACTAACTACAACTCACTTAACATACCTCAAAATATTATTCTTAAAACAAAAGATAATATAGAAGTATTACAAAAAGTAAACAATAGTATGTATTACGACAAAGGCGACAAGCAATATAGAACTTGGCCTTCTTTTATAACTACTAAATATGGAACTTATGTCTAAAAATAAACCAATATACTTCGCTGATCTATCACTTGAAGACATGTTTAAGTATCATGACCACACTTATATGATGAGTGATGACAATAGATACTATGAATCAGGCAGACGTGAGCGAGATATTCTTGAAGATAAAGTCAAATCAGTAGGTGGTTGGACTAAAGAATTAGTAAATTTATATAATAAATATGCACCTGAAGGTATGTTTCAAAAGGACTGGGAATGGATGCAAGAAGTAAAAGAATTAAATAAATAATATGAGAATAATAACATTACTATTAACATTAATAATATTTTCTAGTTGTTCAAGACAATGCTACAACAAGTACGGTAAGAGCAGTAAGGAAATACATAAAACTATAAGATAACTATGAGAATACTAGAAAACGGCGAGTATAAATATACTTGGCAACAAGAAAAGCAAATGTTAGAAGACGCTTACGCAAGACGATTACTAATCGAGCATAACATTAAAGAAGTAACTACGCAAAGACAAGCAATCAATGGTACAAGAGAATTTGAGTTTCCTGTGCCTGCTAGATACGCTTGTTACAATGGTAAATGGCAATACTCAAAAGATAGACTAAGATTAGCTGTATATAAAAGCGGTTATGTAAGAAACTGTAACTCAGCTTCATCAAACTATCAACTAAATAAACAATATAAGCAAGAACAAAGAACTACTTACCTGATCGATGGTAAGCTAGAAACTAGAAGATATATGGGTTACGCTAGAGCTAAAATATGGTCAGGTCTTGCTAGATTAAACTATATGTTAGAATACTATCTAAG
>CERN01019017.1_pt1 | contig 12336 bp, 15 predicted proteins | sample 530761 | NCBI WGS metagenome assembly CERN01 (sample SAMEA2620947, study PRJEB7988) | marine metagenome | isolation source: saline water (ENVO:00002010), including | reverse complement strand
TTGCCGATGTTGATATTCACGATGGAATGAACATTCCAGCAGGAACAGGTGCTATTATCGGACAGGCCATTCCTGAAACTGATTTCACACCTTTCGGTGCTTCCGCAGAATCCTACATGGAAGAAACCTTTAAACCAGATGGAATGGGAGAAGTCGTGGGCGCAATTACAGCCGAAACTGATTACACACCTTTCGGTGCTTCCGCAGAAGACATGGAAGCAGAAGCCTTTGGAGGGGATTTAGCCTCTTTGAATGACTATAACGGTGTCGAAAGCGTTAGAGTCGAAGCCCCACTCGGACACGGTGTGACTGAGAATCTGGGTGCAGAAGAGGGTATGGAGGGTTTAGGCTATCCTGTTGAGTGGAAAGATGATGGAGAAGATAACAATGAAGGCTTCACCTATGGCATTCATTGGATGGATGGAGAAGAAGTTATTGATGTTAATTGGTATAAAACCGAAGCCGAAAGAGATGCAGAATTGAAAAAGGCTAAAGAACAGTTCATACGATTCCTTAATAATGAGAACGGGGCAGAAGAAATGGACACTTACGGAGGACTTATGGGTGTAGCCGCCGCTTTCATCGCTGGAATGGCTTTCAGTCATTGGTCTAACGGTAAAACAAACGGGGATGACGCTCCTGATTCGGAAACCCCTTCTGAAGAATCAGATGACGCACCCCAAGCATAGGGGGTTAAGTAATGGCATCAGTTTTTAAATACGCCATCAAACAATCCGTAAAGAACGGAAGCGAACTTGGGACTTCAGTTGCGTTTCGTAATATTATTATGAAAGATGGCGTAGCCTCAATGGGTGATAGGCAGTTAGCATCAAAGATTTCTCAGGCATTAAACTTGAGTGGTGTGGCAGACATTCCTAAAGCATCTTTTCTGAAAGAGATAGATGAGATTCCTGAAGCATCTCTTGAGAAGGCATTGGCTAAAACGGCTAAAACTTCTCCTGAACAATTTGACGATGTAATTAGGCGACTTCATTCTGGTGATGAAGCGAGTCATACTGCTTTACGAAAGTTTTACACGGACAATCCTTCACTTCAATCTCAGATAAAGGCAAGTGTGGGTGATAACGCTGACACTTTCTTCAAAGGGATGGACGGCTCGGTTAAAGAATTAAACGAATCTCAAATCAAGAACTTGGGTGCGGCTCAAGGAATAACTCGCGCTGGTTTCGCGGCGGCAGACGGTGGTAAGAAGTTTTTCACTAAAGTCTGGGATGATATAGGAACAGGAAAGGCTTGGAATAGAGGCAAGTTAGTAATTGGGGCAGGAGTAGCATGGGTTGTTATTGATGTGTTAGCAAGTTTAACGGGTCAAACTAAATTAGAGTTCTTCTCTGACTTGTTTGAGTTCATCAAAGACCCTTCAGCCTCACTTTTCGCTGACGATGATGGCGATGGGATAAACGGTTCTTGGAAACTTACAAGTCTGGGTCAGATGGTTTTCGGAACTGTGGCTCTTTTTGGAATAGCCCTAGCAGTTAAACTCATTAAGACCCTAAAGCCATCAGAGGCTTAGAGACTACTCATCTGAGTTTTCTATTTCCACTTTACTTTTGTTAGCGTTTAAGATAGCCATCGCTTCTTTGTAGCGATTGCGGATAGTCACTTCAGTTATCTCTAACTCTCTGGCTATCTGTCTTTGAGTCCTACGCTCATCACAATCCACACAAGCGATGTAAATACAAGCGGCTACTACTCCAATAGGATTCCTACCTTGATTCATTCCACCGTCAAAGCAAGTCTTTAACAAGTCCTGTGCTCGGTTCTGAACCTTTAACGATAAATTAAGAGCAAAAATATACCTACTAAGATATTGGTCTGGTGTGGTAGGAGGCATTCTCTTGAGTCTAATTATATTCTTCTTTAAGGTGTTGTAATTACGAGCAATCTCTTTTCTGCCTGTCCTAGTCAAGTCTGCTATTTCGTCTAATGAACGAGGCACACCTCTAATTCGACAAGCCGTATAGATGGAAGCGGCCACCATACCTTCTATGCTCCGACCTCTAATCAACTGCAAATCCACCGCATCACGGTAAACATTTACTGCTTCTTGATGAACCGACTTAGTTAAGCCACCTCGACTTATCACTCTCTCAATGTCTCTAAGAGCAACTGCTAAGTTTCTTTCTTTGTTAGTGACAGTCTGCTGATTGATACGCTTGAGGATGAAGGACTTCTGCCTGTCTTTTTTGTCTGCTTCCATTGGATTGAAAGTAGTCCTCAGACCCTTATCAGCAAACAAGTTGCTCGCAGGTGCTCCGTAATGAGCGTTATCCACCGAAGGGTCGGTTGAACTGAATCTGCGAGTAGGTGCAGAAGGGTCAATCATATTAGAAAGGATGAGAGTTCCACATTGATTGCAGGACACCTCACCTTTATCATCATTAACGTGAAAATCTTCTGGATTAGTATTACCGCACCCACAAGAGTAGGTTTCAGGCTCACCTGCTTCCGAAATCTCTCTTGTTTCAGGAACAGGTTTTTCTGTCCCTCTATTCCACATATCGTTGTCTGAGTAAATGTTTCTTTCGTGTTCCATGTTCCTTACCTACCTATTCTTACGGGCTACAACCTATTTAAGCGTTGCGTTTTATTCATATCAAATGACTCCTAATTAGAAGTTTTTCTTCCAAGACCGTTGAATTATTATCAACGACCAGAGAAAGCCTGATAGAATCATATTACTGCCGACTCGGATATTACTTATAATAGCAACCTTGCTCTGTGACTACCATACCTTATTATAGTCAAACCCCCTCATAAGGAGTGAGGTTTTCCTATGGATTTAAACAAGAGTATCATTGAAAGTCTGAAATCGAACCCTGCCGAGAGTGCGAATAAGTCTATTGTTTCCGAAATGGGACAACAGTTCGACCTTATAGCAAAACCTATCTTAAACCTCAGTCCACATCAGCAAGTCGCTATGAGACAAGTCAATTCTCGTATTCCAGAACCAATCATGCACTATGATGAGGTTAAGCCTTTGCCTAATAAGAAATGGATTTTCCAGACATGGGAAGTGGAGTTTAAAGACGGTGTTATGACTGTTAAGGAAACTGTCGAGAAGCCTTTTTTGATAGTGTTCAAAAGAACCGACAAGGAAGTGCGAAAAGTAATCAAAGGTGGGAACATCCATCAGAGATTCCTTAACTTTATGACAGACGAAAGAAAAATGAGCAACGATGCTAAGAACTTCTTCCGCACCGCTATGGTTCATCACGCTCACTCTCAAGACAAGATTAGACACGCTAAGAGTCCTCTTGGAAAGACTGTGACTCAACCTATCCACACTTCTTCAGACATGGTATCAGCAGTTGAGCCAACAGGATTGGTGAACACCGACTTTTACGACACAGGCTTTGCGTGGGGGCAATCTGTGGAATCTTTACCAGACTTCTAAGGTGCAAAGGTTTAAGGTAAAACTGCTATTCTTAATAGTATGGAGACTCCTTTGAAACCAATGGAAACTCCCACTCCTACTTTTATGGTTATGGATGATTTTTACCAAAACCCTTTAGAAGTTAGGGAATGGGTTGTAAAACAAAACTTTGCTATGAGTTATATCGGATGTCATCGGACTCAATCTTACGCTTCATCAGAACTCAAAGAGCATATTCAAAAGTTTATTGAGCCATTTGCAGGAAAAATAACTAAATGGTCTGACGCTGAAAATTATTTCAATGCTAACGGTTGTTTTCAGTATTCAATGGTGACAGATGATGATTGGATTCACGCTGATGATACGGTGACTGATTGGGCGGGAGTGTTATATTTGACCCCTAATGCACCTTTGGACACAGGAACAACACTCTATAAGTTTAAAGATGGAACAAGGTTTGCTTTAGAAAGTTCCAATAGTGCAGAATACGATGCTGAAGGGAGAAATCCTGATGCTTGGTCACAAATAGACCAAATCGGAAATGTTTTCAATCGTTTAGTTCTATTTAACGCTCAACATTGGCATGGGGGTGCAGGGTATTTTGGAGACAGTTTAGAGAACAGTCGTTTATTTCAACTTTTTTTCTTTTCCACAGAGAGAAACTTAACCCAAAACATCAAAAGACCCGCCAACACAAAGGTTTAAGTCTAAACTGTGAAACTTAAGAGTATGTTAGAAAACGATGCGAATCCATTAGTTCCTAACGAATATCCCACCCCTACTGTTTTGGTTATAGATGATTTTTACCAAGACCCTGTGGCTGTGCGAGAATGGGTTCTCCAACAGGAGTTTCCCATACAGGGAAATTACCCTGGTAAAAGAACTGCTCCCTTCGCTTTGGACGCTCTCAAGGAGAAAATAGAGAGTTATGTCGAACCCTTTGCAGGTAAAATAACTCAATGGTCTAACAGCGAGAATCACTTTAACGCTAACGGCACATTTCAATTCACTTTAGAATCAGATGTATCGTGGATGCACACCGATAACGATGTCACAGATTGGGCAGGAGTCTTATACCTCACTCCTGACGCTCCCGTATCAGGTGGGACAGGTCTTTTTCGCTTTCAAGACGGAACACGGTTCGCTTTAGAAAGTGAAGATTTGACCCCTCATAATCAGAACGCAGGAAACTTTCAAGCGTGGGAACAAGTTGATAACATTGGGAATGTGTTTAATCGGTTAATCTTGTTTAACGCCCAACATTGGCACAGAAGTTTAGAGTATTTCGGAGACAGCAAAGAGAACGGCAGGTTGTTCCAGACTTTTTTCTTCTCCACCGAAAGGCGATTGACTAATAATCTTAAACTTCCTGAACCTGTCCTAGAGATTCCCCTGCCTGTTAGCACACCTGACTTTGACTCTATCCGTGAGGAAATCCAGAAGCGACAGCCTTTCGCCATGCAGATAGATGTGCATGGAGTTCCAACTCAACACGCAGGTCAGATAGGGATTACTGTGATAGACGGTCAAACAATAAACTACGGTTATCATCCGTTAAACCTCTGGGAAGCAATACACCGACCTTTGGTTAAAGACCTAGAAGGTAAGAAAGTCCTAGATGTGGGTTGTAATGCAGGATTCTTCAGTTTTGAACTCGCTAAAAGAGGGGCTGATGTATTAGGGGTGGATTTAAATCAGGTGGAAAGAGTTTATAATTTAGACAGTATGCCTTTACAACAAGCCGAGTGGATAGAATCGCAACTTCAAACAGGGGCGAAGTTTAAAAAAATGAACTACATGGATTGCGATGAGTCCGAACCTTACGATAAGATACTTTTCTTAGGAGTCTATTATCACTTAAAAGACCCCTCGCGAGGACTAGCCAAATTGAATCGTTTGTTGAAAAAGGGTGGCGAACTTTATTTGGAGTCGGAAACTCATCCTGTGGAAACTCGATACTATCCTGATGACGAGCCTTACCGTTTGGACGCATCCAACTTCTTGATACCCACTCCACAGTATCTCAACGATGATTTAGAAAGAAACGGTTTCCAGATAGTCGAAACTTTCAGAACTAAAGATGTGTGTTGTGGACGGAGATACGCCGTTAGAGCCGTTAAAGTTTCAGACAACCCCCAACCTGAGAACACTTATTTGGGGGCAAAGACGACATCTGATGAAACTTTTACATTCTCACCTCGTAAGAGTTTTCAATGGGGTGTATAATGACATTGGTATCGAGTATGAGTTTTAGAGTAATTTCATATAGCAACACCGTTAATTACAGATAGGTGTTTCAATGCCCAAGTCCAAAACCTCTTTAAAACTTCGGTTGCCTCGTATCAAAGCGACACAGGCAGAACATGATGAAACTATAAACAAAATCGCTTCCTTGCGACAATTTTATCATTATGTGGAGATTAAAGGAACTCAAACTACTCAAGTCCACAAGCATCCACTACCTGTTTGGGATGAGATTCACTCGTTAATCCCACTAACCGTAAAGGATATGAATTGTTTAGATGTAGGTTGTAATTCTGGATTCTATTCTTTGATTTTGGCGGCTAATGGTGCTGATGTTTTGGGGATTGACATAAATCAGACAGACATAGATGTGGTAGCACAGGCTGAATGGTTGGAATCTGAGTTCAAGACAGGGGCAAAGTTCCAAAGAACAGATGTCTTAGACTTACCATCAAGTCATCACAACCAATATGATATGGTGTTGTGTTTAGGAGTTTATCACCACTTACCTGATACTGATACGGCTCTGCAAAAGATAAACAAACTGATGAAGAAAGACGCTCTTTTGTTTTTCGGTTCAGTCACTAATCGTTTTGGAGAGAGTCAATACTACGCCGAAGACTCGGCTGAGTTCGCTAATGACCCTTACTGTTATAGGATAGCCACACCTGAAGACATTTTAGAGGATTTACAGGAGAACGGCTTTGAGTTGGTGGAAGAAATACCTATTGACAGTTCGGTTTATTACGGGATGTTTAAGAAAGTCAAGACCACAAGGAAAAAGACTACTCGATTCACTCCTGATAAGATAGCAGAAATAGTTGCTCAACAAAAGAAGGCTAAACAGGCAGAACTTAAAAAAAGTAAGAAGTCTGCTAAAACGAAGAAATCGAAGAAATAAGTTATTAGGTGGTTAGAATGTTTATTGAGAGTTCTTTAGAAAGACCGTTAAACTTCCATGCTGACACTTCCTATGAAATATCTCAGACCCCAGAAGAATCCACTCAACAGGCTAATCTTCTCAATTACACACCCGAATCAACTATGGGTAAAGTCAAAGCATTAGGAATTGGGTTCATTGTGTTAGTAGGTATGTTGGAAATTGCTGTTAGGATGGAGTAGTTTAATCAAACCCTGTGAAAATAAATCCGAATGCTAATATAGTGGTTGCCTTTAACACCAATTAGGTGAAATGATGAAATGTCCCAATTGTGAAAGTTTCTTCTCCCACACACCACATAGAACCTTGTTTTGTTGTGAGAAGTGTTATAACCAATATGTCGAGTGAATAATATGATGTCTGTCCGTAGCCTTAACAACCCCTCTTTTCCCATAAACCAAAGTTTTGCTACACCGAACCTCGTTGTCGGGTCGCAGGAGGGGTTCTAATGCCGATACTGAAAACCCAAGAAATCAAATGTTTAGATTGTGGAGATGTTTTGCACACTATCATGGGTGTGAGAAACACTTTAGTCTGCTCTTGTAAAGCGGTCAAGGTTAATGTTTACTCTAATTACATTTCCACCGAAACTCTTACAGACAACTATGAAATGGGAGAAATCGAAGAAATAGATTCTTCTTACACCCCTTTAATTCCAAACCCTGTGGATAGACCCATATACGAGGAGAAGATAGATAGGATTTGGGGGCTTTTGCGGGAGTCTGTGCAAAGGGTGGGGGAACTTGAGTGGGAACTTAAGCGTCTGGTTGAGTTAGTTGATGAGATTAGGTGATACTGTGGATGTGGAAATTGTTGGTTTAACTGTTGGAGTTTCCGTTGTGTTCTTTTACACTTGTTATCTCCATTGGACTCTGCAAATGATGAAGTCAGAGATTACCGATATGATTGGTAGTCTTGAGGATTTAGGTGTTAAGTCTAAAAATCTGGAACTTTGGAGTCACAAGATTTACCGATGGATAACTACTTTAGGTGGTAAGAGGCGTGAATGAAGTTAATTCAAAAATAGTGTGGTCTGCTATCCGAACTGCGGGGGATTCTTTACAAGGTCGTTTGCCTGAATCTCATCGCCATCCTAAAGGGAGAAACCCTTACGCTCACGTTGCGCTGTGCATTAAGTCTAAATACAAGTGTTCCTACAAAGAGATACCTGATAGTAGGATAAACGAGGTAATCGAGTTTATTGACTATTTGGTGGATAATCCGTATTAGGGGTGAAAGTTGTGGACGGGGCTGTTATAGAATCTATTATGGCGTTTATCGCTTTGTTTTCCCTTTCATCTTGGATTCCGCAGATTGCTCGTATGATAGAGCGTAAGCAGACTGATGATTTTAGTCTTTGGACTACTCTTATTCTTATCTTCTGTAATAGTGCTTGGTGGCTTTACTCCTTATACATAGAAAGTATTAGTTTCTTGATTCAACAGAGTTTAACTTTAATCATGTTATTCTGGTTTGGTGTTTTAATTATTAGGTATCGCACTACTCCACTTTTATTTACTCGTAAATCGGATGTGGAATCTTGACAGCAGTTCTTTACGAAACTCCTAATATCGGACTAATTGGTTTGGGTCATTTTGGAAAGGCGTTAGCACAAGGCATAGTCAATAACACTTACAGCAAGGTGTGGGCTACTAATCGCCATCCTGTTGTTTGGGATGATGCTAAAATGACTAAATGGGTTAAACTCTGTGATAACAATCAAGAACTTCTTTCTGAGTGTCCTATCATTATAATAGCGGTTAGACCTCAAGATATGACTGAGGTTCTGACAGATTTAAAGGACTATGAAGGGTTGTTAATTTCTTTTGCCGCAGGATTACCACACTCTTACTATCAGTCTCATGTTAAAGGTGCTACTGTTATTCGGGCTATGAGTAATTTAGGGGTGGCTTACGGAAAGGGTATGACGGCTTGGGTTGGTAGTGAGGACATTGATTCTAAAACACGATGGATGGTTCAATCTTTATTTTCCGATTTAGGTAATGCACTTGAAGTTGAGTTAAAGAATGAAACTCATATAGATGTTGTGACGGCGTTATCTGGTTCTGGAATTGCTTACTTGGCTCAAGTTTTTGACACTATGAAAAGTGTAGGCGTGAAACAAGGAATGTCAGAGATGGATGCAGAACTTACTGTTTTGGAAACTGTTTCAGGAGTTCTAGCAATTTTCGATAACACAGAATTAAGTTTAACTGACATTGTTAAAGGTGTAGTCTCTAAAGGCGGCACAACTGAAGCAGGATTAAAAACAATGGGTGTAATGGGCTTGGAAACAGCCTTGAAAGAAGGATTGGAAGACACTATTTCTAAATGTAAAGACTTGTCGGACTATTGAATAGGCAATAATTCTAGGGCTAAGGTTCTTATAGTCGTGCAGATGAATAGGGGCAAGTGATTAAGATGGTTATTCAAGAGTCCATAGACACAGTTGAAGAAGGCGCGAGAGAATTGGCATCAGTCCCAATGCTTTTAGGCGTTGCGGCTGTGCTGTCATCGGGGGCAGTTATATCCTCGTATATGGGGCTATTCGGTAGCCGTTCACAATTAGTGAGAAATGTCGGACTTGGTGTATTCGCATCCGCACTTGTCGGATATGCGGCTCGCGGAGATGGTATGTTTGAAGGTGAGATGAGCAGAGGAGTTCAAGCGTTTAGCGGAACTCTCGGACTACTTGCTTTCGCACAACTGATTCGCAACATTCGTTCCGATGGTTTCATGGCTGAAGGCGACCCTTCAGACTTAGTATTCCCAACAGGCGATGGTTCAGTTATTGGACAAACTACAATGACTACTACCACAGACCCATTAGGACAGCAAGCAGGTGCTTCCACACCTAACAACCTACTTCAAGACCAACTTGACTACCGCCGAGAATATGAGGTAGTTGATTACAGAGATTTAGGTCAATACAATCCTTTGGATAGCCACCGAGCAGATATAGGTCACGCACCTCCTGTATGGATGGCTGAGACAGTCCCTACTATTACACAGAATCCCATGATTGTTGAAGCGGCATCACTTGATAAAACAGGAATAAGTGCAGACCCTTTTGACTCCTACATCATGCCAAGCATAATGATGAACAGCGCAGGAATGAGTGGACATGGAGTTATCGAGAACTTCGGGGCTGAACACGGTCGTATGGGTAATCACCTACACGGTTCAATGGGTCACGGTTCAGTAATGGGTCAGTAAGATTACTTACTTCTCATTTAACTGTCAATTTTACAGGTTTGATGTAAATGAGTGCGGTGGACACATTACCTGTTGTTATCGTAATAGGAATATTTACTTTGTTCACAGGAAATCTTTTCTTAGAATACTTAAGATGCCGATTTAGATAAAGACGTTAATGCGGTTTAGGGTTAAAAACTAGGTGTTTCACCACGACTTATACCATTTAACACTTTCCCTCAAAATGCAAGACTTAATATAGTCCAAAAAGTTGTCATTAGTTGTCTCTCAGTAAAACGAGGGGCAAACCAAAAAAAAATAAATGGAGATGAAAAAAATGGCAATGAGAAGTCAGATATATGAATGGACTAACCTCGCCCCATCTGGAACAGGAAGCACTCTGTCCCGCAATATCGCAGATACGTCTGTGGCTATTGCATCAGGAACACAAGTGTCTGTTTTCACAGGTGGCGTTGGTTACAACATAACGAAGCCCGCAGAAACGACCGCCACGCAGTTTGTAGTAATAGAAGACATAGCGTGTTCCCCTGATGATGCCACCAACAAAGGTGGAGATGTTCAAATCAGGATTAACACGACAGATTACTTCCAAAACCCAGACGTTACCCAAATGTCAGGAGTTTCGGGAACTGCAAGCCCATACCCAAGAGGGGTGGATGCAGGAAGCACAACTAACTTGTTGAAGTCTTTCGACCTATACCCTGATGTTTATGTGCTACCTGGACAAGTATGGGATGTGCTATTCACAGCACAGAACGCACTTGCACAGACTTCCACAGCAGATTGTGTTGCGGCATTCATCAAATACACATTGTATGATGGCCCAGACGCTTTAATCGCTAACAAACTATTAGAGTTAGGAATTACTGTAAACCCAGCAAACGTGGATTGGTATAAGAGAACTCTTATCGAACAACAAGCAGGAGGGATGATGTAAGATGGCAATGAGAAGTCAAATCTATCAATACCTAGCAACAGCAGACAGCACTAGCCAAGCGAGTATTTTCGTTGGCGGTCTAGGAAACAACATCACTAAGCCAGCAGAAACAACTGCTACTCAGTTCGTTGTTATCGAGCAAGTTGCTTCAACACCGTCCACACCTATTACTATGCAATCAACAGGCGTAGGTGCGTTCACACAAATCAGAATCAACACAACTGATTACTTCCTAAACCCTGATAACCGTCCTAACGATGGTGTGCCTGGAACTGCAAGCCCTTACCCAAGAAGCGTTCAATTCCAGCCTTCATTCAATCTATACCCAGATGTTTACGTCCTACCTGGACAAGTTTGGGATGTTTTGATTGTCGTGACAGGTCGTGCAGGAACAGGAGCAAGACCAGAAGCATTCGTGAAATACACACTTTACGATGGCCCTGATGCTCTAATCGCTAACAAACTGCTAGAACTTGGAATATCTGTATCACCTGCTAACGTGGATTGGTATAAGAGAAGCCTAATCTCAGCACAGTCAGCACCACCAGCACCAGCGATGGATTAAGTTCCGTTAAAAGTGCAAGGTCAGAACACATAACGGCATAGGTGGGGGAGTTAAACTCCCTCCCTTTGCCCGCATGAGGATTACACAAGGTGAGTAGGTGGGAGATATTCTTATCTCTCCCTATTCACCCTTTTTTTAATTTATTAATTTCTTCGGTAGTGGCTAACGCTAATATAGTGGCTGTCACTATTTCAAGCATGACCAATACACAGGTTCGTAAGTGTGCTTTGATTACAGGTGTTAATGGGATGGACGGAAGCCATTTGGCTGATTTACTCTTAGATAAGGGTTATCAGGTTTATGGCTTAGAGCGCAGAACTTCTAAACCTAATCGTAGTAATACTGCCCATTTGGAAAACAATCCTAATTTCACTTTCATCATTGGAGACTTAGGCGACCAGAACTCTCTGTTAAGAGCCTTGAATCAATCTCAACCTACGGAAGTTTATAATTTAGCGGCACAGTCTTTCGTAGGGTCTTCTTGGTTAATACCTGAACAAACAGGAAACATAAACGGCTTAGGAGTCTTGCGAATGTTAGAGGCTATTCGGGAATACCAAGACCACACATCCGAGAATGTAAAGTTTTATCAAGCGGCTACAAGTGAGATGTTTGGTAAGATGGTGGAAAATCCTGCAAAGGAAACTACACCTTTCTATCCTCGTAGCCCTTATGGTGTGGCTAAACTATACGGTTATTGGATAACTAAGAATTATCGAGAATCCTATGGTATGTTCGCTTGTTCAGGTATTCTCTTTAACCATGAGTCTGAAAGGCGAGGTATTGAGTTCGTGACTCGTAAGATAACTGATGGGGTCACTAGGATTAAGTTGGGTTTGGAAGACCACATCTCACTAGGTAATTTAGATTCTTATCGTGATTGGGGCTACGCACCCGATTACGTGGAAGGGATGTGGCTTATGCTTCAACAAGACGAGCCAGATGATTTCGTTTTAGCCACAGGAAATGCTTATTCCATCCGAGAGTTTTTGGATTTAGCATTCAAAGAAATTGGAATCACCGATTGGTCTGATTAC
>CERN01017073.1_pt1 | contig 12425 bp, 8 predicted proteins | sample 530761 | NCBI WGS metagenome assembly CERN01 (sample SAMEA2620947, study PRJEB7988) | marine metagenome | isolation source: saline water (ENVO:00002010), including | reverse complement strand
CCATAACTTCCTCTTCCCCAGTGGGTAGAGAATCGTCTTTTTTTTTTATGTTTAGCTCAGGAAATTTAGGATTAATAACCTCGTAATTGTAGTCATACGCTTTTGCTGTTTCTACATAATCTTTTAATACTTGAAGATCAACACCTTCAAGCTCTGGAAACTTCGGCATTATTTCATCCCAGTTATAATTTAAAGATTCAGATGTTGCTATTAAATCTTTTAATACTTGTTCTTCCATAATTTATTATCTTACGTTTCCTCCACTTGAGTTAGTTGTTCCACCTGACTTTTTCACCCCACCTTCAGCGTTGTGAACAATACGAGCTTTCTCTACATAATCTTTCACTAACTGTAAAACATTTGCATTCTCTCCATCGTATCTAAATGTTTCTTCACCAACACCAGGTACATTTATGGTTATCTCACCGTCACCTCCAGCAAAATCTGGATCAATAGTAACAGATCCCTGCATATCTAACCTTCTAAGCTTAGAGTTTAAAAGATTTCCAGCAGCTATACCAACAGTCTCTATATCCTGTCCATCAATGTTTTCAAACACTTCAGTTTCTTCTGGTCTATAACTTATAGTTGGAACCTCTTGGAATCCAACACCAGCTGAAGCTGACTCGCCTGACACATCACCTGTAAACCCTCCGCTTACCTCATTGTATATATCCACCATAGCATCAAATGACTGGTCTCCAATCTGAGATGAAGGAGCGATGAATCTTATAAGACCTTGAGCAACATCCTGCATTGACAAGTCTTTACCATCTTTCTTTCGTGGTATTCTTTCTGGTCTGGTTCTTCCTCTTGCATCGACTACAGTAACAATAAATTCATCTGCGTTTCTATCAATCTTTTCTATTCTATTGTCACCCTCTCTTGCTTGAGCGTTTACATCCGTAATTATATCACGAGAAACCAACTCAAATTCTTCATCATTGGAAGTCTGAAGTCTGTTTGCATTCCCCATATATCCAGCAACCTTATCTCTATTTTTAGCGTAATCTTGTGAGCTTTTTCTGGTAGGATCAAACCTCGCTCCTTTATCGTAATCCATCTTACTGTCAAGCTGAGACTCCATAGCTGTCCTTGTATATTTTTGAGCCTCAGTGAGCTGCTCATCAGTTAGCTGTGGTATTAGCTGTCCGTTTGAATTGTTTTGTAAAAGTATTTTCTTAGGATCTTTTTTTGCTTCGTCAGGGTTTTGAGTAAATGAATAGCCACCAACGTTATCAGCAAGAATACTTGCAACATTGTTAGGGTCTGTAGTAAAAGCATTGACCTGATCGTTAATCATTTTTTCAAAGTCAGGCATTTGTCTAAAGTCTTCATAACTTCTGTAGGATCCATTAGCGTCATTAATTTCCATTGTAATAACGTTAGCAAACCTATCAACTGCTGGGGCAACCTCTTTAGAAACATCAACAGAATCAACCTGCTGGTTCATTCTTTGATTGATGTAGTTCATACTCATATATGCATCAGGATTCTTTTTAGGGTCTGGCATAGAACCATCTTCATTCATCCTAACTAAAGACATATCGCCTGTTTCAGGGTTTACATACATTTGCAAACCATTTACGTTTCCAAAAGATTGAGTAAGTTCGTTGATAAATATTTCTTGAGAAGATGCTGTACCATTTTGCACACGCTCCATAGCTGTCTTGTAGCTTGCGTCCCAGTTCTTTACTGAATTATTCCAAGAAGCCCATTGGTCTGATAGTCTTTGCTGAAACTTCATATAGTCGTTTGGCTTCAGCTTGCCCTGCTTCATTAAATCGTTTTGTATTTGTAAAGCTTCTTTACTGGCATTGGAGGTATCTAAAACCATAGTCCCCAACGTCTGATTATCAACTGGTGTAATCTCGTTGAGGTTATTCATTGCTTCGGTAGTCGCATCGTCAAGCTCTGTCTTTCTCTTTTGACGATCATCACGTACCTTGTCAACAACGCCTGTTAAATCGGACGCAACCTTAGCCCAATTAACATTTGATTTTTCTAAATCCTTTTCAGCCCTTATTGAATACTGATTAGGATTTACTGTTTGTAATTTTGGTTCCCCTGTTTCTAATGCCATGTTTTATTTTTTATTATCAACCTGTTGGTGAGCCACCGCCACCTAATCCTAATTCTAAAAGCGCATCATCAAAAAGAAAGCTTGTTTGTTCAGTAGGGTTATAGTTTGAAGATCCAGCAAAATTTCCAGCCTGAGTATTAAAGTCATTGCTCATTAAAGGTTCGTTAGCTGAAACCATATTATCCCCTATACTACTAATAGCATCTGTAGCGTCTTTTTTACTAAATAAAGCAGCGTTACTTCCTATTGTTCCAGCTACCTGACCAATACCTTTAATACCTTGTTGTATGTTTTGAGCTCTTAATTGTTCTTGATAAGCAGCTTCAGCTTTAGCATCTTTAGCCGCACCTACATCCATACCAATAAGTTGTTGCTTGATGTTTTCTCTGGATTGAGCTTTCATCTTTTGAACATTAAAAAGGTCTTGACCCATAGCTATACGAGTCTTTTCAGCGCCAGCTTGCGCTGCTGCTCCTGCTCTACCTACACCAGCCGCTAATGCACGAGCGTCTCCTTCTTGTAGAGCTTCTACCTGCTGTTTATTTGCTGCCAATGTAGTTTCAAAAGCAGCCTCATAAGCATCCGTAGGAACTGTAAGACCTTCAAACTCATTCTTCTCAGCTCTTTTACGAGCATCCGACATAAGCCTTGCCGCATCTTCACTTGCTTTTTGTTGAGCCTTCTTTGCTTTAGCAGCGTCAGAAAAAGACTTAGCTGTACTTGCTACTCCTGTAGCGATACCAACGACTGCTGCTGTGGTTACTGCCATATCAAATTTTTTTTATTAGTTCGTGACTGTAAGAGCTACCTTCAACGAATCCTTGTTTTTTATACACATTAATAAGTGGTTTATTCTTAATCAATGCGTATATATATTTTTTATCAAGCCTCTCTGCTTCCTCACCTATTCTTTTGATAAGCAAAGATAAGGCTTCTTTTCTATTGTTTCTGTCCTTGTATTTTATATTGGAGATTATCCAATCACACCAAACTGCTTTAGAGTTGGTTTCATACATAAACCCCGCACATACAGGGGTTTCCTCATCATAAACAATGAACCCACCCTCTCCATTTTCTGGTAAAAAATCTCTTGATGGCGGTGTCCATCTCCAATCAAACCACCACTGTCTAAGTGTTTTATCGTAATCTTCTGCGATTAATGGTCTGACATACAATTTCATTATCGCAAAGATAATAAATTCTATGGAAAACTTTTCATGATATTGCTGTTAACAGCAAAAAGCTCAACAGGCTCTACATTACTATTAGATAATGTGAAGTGCATAAAGTATCCTCTCGCTCCTGTAGATTCAGCAATCGGGTCTTTTACAGCGTAAATAAAAGCGCCAGGAGCAGGGGCTGTAAATATCTGAGCAGGCGTAACACCTGTTGCAGTAGCGTCTACAGTAATGTTGTATTGTACCACTGGGAAAGGGGTACCAGCAGTAACCGCTGGTATAGTAACAGACCCCAAGGCTGTTATGGGACCAATCTCTGTTTGAACTCCAGCAATAACACCATAAGCAATATCACCAACAGCAACAGAATCTGATATTCCAGGGTTTTGAGCTGTGGCACTACCAAAGGTAATTAAAATGGCTCCAACAACTCCAGCAGCAGCGGTAGCCTCACCAACACCTTGAACACTTCTGTGTTTCAAATTTACAGTTCCAGCGTTCTCTCTAAGAAAAGCAAACCACTCACCCTCCTTCTGTCTCCACGAACTAATGGCTGGCATAGATCCAGTGCTTAAATCCGTAAAAAGTTCTGTGCAAGTCCAAACATCATTACTTTCGTAAGACATTGTTTTGAATAGCTTGATGGTTGAGGGATCTGTATTAAATACAGTAGTTATAGTTGAAGGATGTTGCACTCCATAATATTCATTTCTATTAGCCGATACGTTGTGCCTGTATATATTACCACCTTTAAAAGTATAAAAATACTGGTTCATACCTATCATGTAGTCAGGTAAATAATCATAAAAAGATGGCCATCCTTTTACATCTCCTGCGTAGGTTATAGTTTCTGCATTAGCCATATTAGCACGCTGTTAAGGTTGTTATTACTCCGTTTTCTACTGCCATACAATGAGAAACTCCGTTTACATCAACAGAATAATTTCCATTAGGAACTGCTGTTACAGCATTTTCATCCATAAACACCCAATCATTAACACTTGGAATACCTAAGTTTGGAGCTGGATTACTCGATGGAGGCACATTATAATAAGTAGTTGTATAGCTTAAAGCACAAGCACCTGGACATGAAGCGTGAGCAACAGTGCCATCAAAACCTTGTAAAGTTATAGGGCAAAATGTTGTTATTGTAAAGTCAGCGTGAGCGCATGTTACAAGCGCTTCTATCTGTATAGTTTGAGGGTTGGCATTTGGTTTAGGTATTACCATATAGGAATTACCAGGAGCTAAAGGAGTTAATGTTACACCGCCAGAAGCCTCGTCAGATATAGGTCCAAGGGTTATAGCCGACCCAACAATATACTCATTAAGTGTAGCGTTGTAAGTGAAAGTGTTGCCAGCTAAAGTAGCTCCATTACTTCCTAAAGCATTAGTTAAAGGAAGAGCACTACAATCTCCAGTAGATGGGCTCTCTACACCTATTACCCCCTGCAAATAACCGTAAGTTGGATTGGTATACTCTGAAGCGGTAAGACCGTTATATGTCCATGTAAAACCAACATTAGAACCCCAAGGAATTACCTCAACAATAATAGCACCAGTATCTGCTCCAACATCTATAGTATGATTATATTCTCCAGCAGTTTCAGTAGTGGTTTGATAAGTAGGTCCTAATGCATAACTACACTCTGGTATGCAAGACGGACAAGATTGAACCACGCCAAGTTCTCCATCTGCATTAAGCACTTCTCTTACGATACCGCCTATAGAATAAAAACCCATATCAGCTGGGGTCGTAAGACCTGCGTCTGTATAAAGATACGAGGAGGAAGCAAATGTCCCTCCGTCAAAATAATATGTTCCTGTTGTTGCCATATTTTAACAAGTTCCTGTGTTAATTACAATTCCATATTGATCTACTTCTATCCAATTTTTAGGGTTGGATACTGCTGGAGAAGCTGTGTCAACGATATAGTATCCAGGTAATAAAGGAGTAGATACGTTGCATTCTGTTCCAAGGAAACAAGAGTCTCCTAATATAGGTATATTACCAGACCCATAGAATGAGTTTTGAGCAGATCCTGAAGTATTGGTGTTGGTATTACAAACATCAACTATAGTAGATTCTTGAGGACCAAAGTAAGCTGTATTGCAATCTACTACACATGCACAACAAGCCTCGTTTATATCAGTAGAATAACACAAAGTGTTTTCAACTACACTTCTTAAGTCGTAGATAAGGTAAATGTAATTGTCTGTCGATGGAATATCAAAAGGACTTATACTTACATTATAGTTGTCTCCGCTTGGATTATTATAAGGTTGAGGTGCTGTTGTAGATAAAGATAATAAAGTGTTTATATCTGCAATAGAATCTGTGTAAAGAGTATTACTTGTGTAATACTTAAAAGAATTAGTGCCTGGATTAAAAACAAAATTATCTGTACCTGTCTGTGTAATAGACATAGTTAAATCAACACCATCATAAGGGAATACGCCAAATCCAGCTTCCCCTGTAGCCGAATTATAAGCGGATGGGTTAACTAAATCAAGCTCTGTTTGTTGACTAAACAAAGGACTGTTGTAAGTACCGTTAGTCCAGCTATAACCAAAGGTAGTAAATTGACCTGCTGTATCCGTTCCATTTACCACGACTTTAATAACCGTTATTTCATTAGAAGGAGGGCAGCCTCCTTGAATCTCATAAGTAGCTGTCTCGCTTGTTGGTGTTATAGTTACAGTTGCTGTAGTTGGAGCTGGTAAGTTTTTATCTATGGTAAGAACTCCTGTGCTATTTACAGCAGTTGTGCTAAATGTTTCTGTATTTCCATTCCAAGTAAAAGAAATATCCACCGTTCCACTTGTAACTGTATAATTCAACAATATATCTCCTAATCCATTACCAAAATCAATATCGTAACTTAAAATTCCAGTAGCATCAAATTGCTCAATAGTAGTTCCACAATCATAAAACACTGTAGAAGATATGTTCTCTCTATTGTTTGTACATAAAACATATTCATTCATATAAGGGTCGTAGCCTCCAAGCTTTTGAGTTTCTAATTGGTCTAAGAACTGATCCCTAAACCAAGACCTCATACCATACTCTGATATAACTTGAAGCTGGTCGCTATTAGCACTCGCTCCTTGAAGCTGAAGTACAGCCCCTCTTTTAACATCTGTAAAAAACATTGAGCTACCCCAAGAAACAAAACTCTCAGGGTTAAAGCTTATACCATATTCCTCTATTCGTGCTACTTGAGTTCCTAATACTTCAGGAACAGAAGCGATAGCTCCACCACCTGTAGAATCTGTTATAACATTTTTACCAGAAAGAACATAAGATATTCTATCTTCTTGCAAAACAAGTATATCTGTTTCACGAGAGTATAGTTTCATGATTGGGCCAAACGAAGACTCTAAGTCTTTAAAGTTTACAAGACCAAGGTTAAACTCGTTTAGATTATTTACATTTGCTCCAGGTTGTATAACTCCACTGTATGTCATAGATGCAAATCTATCAGCCTCAGAGAAGTCTTGATTAGATACAGCTAAAACCCTTTCACCAAGACCAAATGATTTTCCTGTCCATAAGTCTTCTATTTTGTAACTCTCAACCCCATTGCTAAAAGTAAAGGAATTAGCATTGGCTATTGTAACTTTTAATGGAGTTCCAGCTGATAAATCTTGATCTTGATCTCCATCAGCTGTTCCGCCTTGATGATTACCCCCAACAATTTCATACGCTTCTGGAGCGTCATAAAAAAAGTTTGGATCTGCATCAGCAGGTTCAGTTTCAAAAACTAAAAGACCTCCCCTTCTGGTGACCTCTATTCTTGTTTCAGCGTGACCTGGTCTGGTGTCTCCCCAAAAGTTTGAACACTGTTTTATTCCTGCGTTGTTATGTAAAAACAAATGGTTTGCTGCATTCCTCCAAACATGAAGTCTTGTTTGAAAGCAGGTAGAACCAATAGCATTAAAATCAGTATAAATCTGAGAAAAATCTTGATATGCACTGGTAGCCTGAGCTGTACCCGTTGTTAAGTTTATACTATCACCTACAAGCCACTCATAAAAATTAGGGTAATCTTGAGTAACGGTAAATGTCTCGTCAAACAAATATTTTTTACGTGTACAATTACTTCCAGACTCTCCCCTCCAGTTGTATATTCTAACTCTAACATTACTACCAGCTGGTAAATCGTAATCCACATAAGGTGCACCTCCTGGTAAAGCAAGAGAGTAATTTAAACGAGTGTTACTACAAGTATCTCCTTCGTCAGTCTTGTTTCCGTAACTAATATTTGCATTTGGTATTTCAGCTACACTAAAACCACCTGGCTTTATAAGCATGTAGAGGCCTGGTAAATTACCATTTGCCCCTGTATTTCCTGGTATGGTGGCTGCTGCAAAAGCCTTCACTTCTAATACTGTTGCTTTTATTTCTGTGTTTACAGGTCCTTGAGTGTCTGACTTTACTATCAAAACATCTCCAGCCTTTACAAATGAAGTAGATAAACCTTCTAATTTAAAATAATAAATTTGAGGATCATTATCGTCAAAATAAAAAGTATTAACTATAACAGTGTTGTATGTGCCCTCACTTGGCTTTACAACAAACTTGTATTTTTTAGCCCAATAAGGAGGGGGGTTATTCAGTGTTACTTTTATATTATTTTTTGAAACAGCTGTGCTTGAATCAAAAAACACAGTGTTATCGTCAGAAACCTGAACAGTAGATGCCCTGCCATATTCATCCATATAAACCACGCCTACCTCATAGTTTCTATTACTATGAAGGCTTAATGTGTTTGAAGACTTTAAATACCCCACAGTACACCCAAAAGCATTTATGTCAAAGTATTCCCACTGATCGGAATTACCTCCTCCAGCAACATCAGAGTATTGAACAGCAGGTATTGTAAGCTGAAAAGTTGGACCGTTAACCACTAAACCAAAGCCTTGTTGAACACAGTTTCCAATAACTGTGGGGCTACCACAGTTCCCAGAGATTCCCGAATTTATAAATTCTAAATCAGGGATTGTGTTTGGGATTGTTGGGCTTATAGTTGCGTTGAATCTATCCGTAAGAGTTACTCCATTACTCGCTGTCGCTACAGGTTGAAAGTTTCCAGCTGCAGTAGTACCTATAATTTCAGAAAACTCAGAGCTATTTAACATATTTTCTACCGAAGAGTAATCTTGACTCGCAGTAAATATCCATGAAATATCATAAGCCTGCCCTCCGTTTTGTTGATAAGAAGCATCGACATTTGTTCCTGAAGTTTCTATTCCAACATTTACAGAAGAAACCACTTCAATACTAAAGGTGAAAGTTGTCCCTTGAGTTATAGGAGTTGGTACATCAGTTAAGTCAAAAACCACAGCTCCCTCTATATTTGTTTGAGCTCCAGCAGGGTTTATGTCGTATGTAGCAGAAGCTGAAGTAGGAGTAGGAAGCCCTACACCACCAATTGTTTGAGTAACAGGCTCAGTCTGATAGCTTATCTGTATAGGAACACCTGGAGAACTGTCTATGTCAAACTGATCCACATAGTTTCCATACATCAATCTATTACCTTGTATGGTTTGAGCTTTTGCTTTATGAGGAACATTATCGTACAATCTCAACAATTCGTCCGAACCTAATAAAGTGTATATTTTAGAGTTCTTAAAAGTAAAGCTTTGTGTTTCATTATCACTCCAACCGTAGTCAGCTTTTTTAAATCTCTCTATTACATATATTTCATTAGAAACTGATTCTTTATATAACAAGTCTACCTGAACTACTCTTTTAGAACCAGTGGAAAAACTAATAATAGCAGAATTAAATCTGTTAATCATACCAGCATTAGTGTAATTATCTAAATTTATCCTAAATGCACTGGGCTGAAAAGCTGGTTGACTAAATAAAGAGGTGGCGCTGTATTCACCATCCTCATATCTATACCTATATCCAAAAGACAAAAACCTATCTGTAATATAATTCTCATCGCCTGGTAAAATTTGAAGTGAAACTTGTGGAACAGCTAAAGGAATGTATCCAGCAACTGAATCCTCGAATCCAGGGGGCTTCTTTATTACATTAATATCTTCTGGCTCTATACCATCTACTCCACCAGCAGGATCGTCATAATTTTTTGTTACATTAATTCTTCTGGGCGGATTCTTATCGTCTGTAAAAAATAATAGATTATCAATTTTATCAACTCCAGTTATTAAAAACTTAGGATCAAAATTAAGAACACTTATAGAAACGACATGATAGGTTAGAATGTTTGTTCTCATATTTAAAGAAACAATCATATCAACCTTTCCTGAAGGATGGTTTTGGTCGTGAACAAACCAGTATATAGTTTCATTTATACCATCCTCATAAGCTCCAATACAGAGAGCGGAAGGACTAAGATTTTCACCTGCGTATGAAAGGAAAGATATTTGAACATTCCCCTTTGAGTTTTCTACAGCTCCTATTTCGGATTGCTCTGTTGATCCAAGCCTAACATTCCTTGCGTCAACATATTCACCAGGGGGTAAGAGTCGTTCATCAACGCTCTTGTTCATTTTACCTCCTACAAAAGTTGTTCTTAAATTTTGACTCATTCTACTTTAACCATTTATTTTGCCCTCTCAAATTCATCAAGAGTCTGCCTGGATGTATATTGCTTAGTCTTAGTTTTGCATTTCTCAAAAGAGATGACTTATCTTTTCTCGCTCTATTAACCTGATATTCAGGAACATTAAAGCGTGTGTTTAATATAGCGTATTTTATATAAGCATACAAATATTCTTCAAACATTTTGTGTACGCCTATTTTACTTTGTTTAACATCAGGTATAGGAGGTTCTCCGCTTCCAGGTACACCAGGAACGTGCTCATACTCAGCCATACCATCAGACACATATTCTAAAACTACAAACTTTCCTTCAAGTCCAGAACTAAAGTTTATAACTCCACCCATTCTATCAATGCTAAATGTAGGGTTTTGATTGGCTGTTTCTGTATTTAAACCATATCTTGCTCCAATACCAAAATCAAAATACCAGCAACCATCAACACAATAACCAAGCTGTCCGTTGTAAGGACTACCTTGATTAAGATATATACTTGGCTTTGTTCCAGCTATTCTGTCTATATCTATTTTAGATTTGTTTGGTTTTAAAACATTTCCATCTATATCAAAAAGTATTTTGTATTGATTATCTTGCAGATATGCAGAACTATAATTAGTTTGTATATTTTCAGTAAGAGGTATTAATACCTGTCCATCTGTATACTGAGATATTCTTACCCAGTTTATATAATCTTGAGGAAGAATAAATCTTAGCTGATCATCTACTTGAAGCATTAATATTTTTATTTGCTTCATAGCATCGTAGTTCAACTCTTGTATACCACGCTTAGCGTGAAACAAAACTTGATACCTATTAATGTTGTTTATCAATTCATGGTTTCCTTGGTAAATCAACATAAAATTATTGACTATATCTTCTAAAGAAACATACTGATATGAACCCCAGTTTTGGTCTTCAGGAGCTACTCCTCCGTTTTCGTAATATTGATAATCTGTTATATATGACATATTAGCTTGTTTCTTGTGTATCTAACGACTCTTCTGCTTTACCAAAGTTGTAAACATCTGGCTCTCTAATTTCTATTCCTATGTACTGACATATCTTAGCTATAAGAGTTGGCTCATCCGAAGGTGGCAACTCAAAGTCTTGAAAGTCTGGCTGAGTAGGATCGTACAAAGGCTCCTCTGGGAAGGCTGTACCACCACCACCAAGATTGACATAAGTCCATTTAGGGTCCTTTGGGTATCTTATATAATTAACCTGGATGTCTCCAAATTGATCTATAGATTCTGGGTAAACAGTTATAACTTCTTGACCAACATTCGAGAAGTCTCCCTTTACATAAGCAGGGTACTGCTTTGAAGGTGCTGTTAAGTTAGAGCTCGTTAGGTTAAATATTTTATTTTGAGTAACCTTCTCTACATCAACAATGTTTGTATTACTATAAACCACAGCTCTATCTCCAGCGGTTGTAAATATATCAGCTGACAAAGCCAAAGTGTTGGCGTTTAAAACCTGAAGAACTCTTGCTTGAGCAAGTGTTGTAGTGTTTACAATAATGCTGTTTACTCGTGGAAAAGTTTGACTTGTTGGTATTGTTTCAAATATAGGATTTGTTGCTACAAACTGATTACCCACAACAGCTGAAGCTGTATCAATAAGAATCTTTGACGGATAATAATAAACTTTATCAATCAAATAATAGTCAGTAGGTAAACCAAATTGATTACTGGTAGAAATACCTCCAAAAGTTATAGGGCTGTATTGAGTTAAAAATGCTTGTTGTGAAAAAGATTCTATTACTTCAGCCAATCCTTTAACTATATCAGCATAACCTTTACCAGAGCTTCTTTGGTTTTCTCTATTTATCCAATTGTTATACGCATAGAAATAATCCTCAAACATATCCATCTGAGCTTGCTTAGCGTAGAGGTTGAAATCTTGAGGAGATATGTATCCGTAATTATTTTTATTAGCTATAGCTAATACTGTGTTTCTAACCGAGTTAATCATGATTACAAAGATAGCAAAAAAAAAGAGGTCCTATTTTTTTAGAACCTCTCTTAATTATATACTTAAATACTTACGAAGTGATAGAGAAGTAGAAGAAGTCTCTTCCTCCATATACACTTGGATTAGTAGCAGCATCGTAAGGGTTTGCGATTCCTGGTACTTTGTAATCTAAGTCAGTCCATTCTGTTTTTAGAGAACCTACAATAGCATCACTAATACCTTGACTAACAGCTTCATCACCTGTAGCTGTGTCAGTGTGAATGTATCTTACTGACACAACCTCTCCAGTAGCTCCACCCATAGTAACTAAAGATGTAGACTCTAAAGCGTCTGCAGAACTGTTTACTACGTTAGCTACACCAGCAGAAGGGATGATCATTTCAAAGTCATCAGCACCTGCTCTGTATACAACATAAACATCACCACCAACAAAAATGTCAGCATCAACCTTTAATGAATCGTTAGGGTTTGTGTTAGTAGCAAAACCTGTTACATTAGCAACAGCAGCTCCTGTTATATCTCTAACAATATCACCTTCTCTTACTCCTGAAGCTACAAAGTTTTTAGTAGTATCTACTAATTGATTTGCTGTAGTTCCATCTGCAGTACCACCTA
>CERN01000366.1_pt1 | contig 12488 bp, 4 predicted proteins | sample 530761 | NCBI WGS metagenome assembly CERN01 (sample SAMEA2620947, study PRJEB7988) | marine metagenome | isolation source: saline water (ENVO:00002010), including | reverse complement strand
CGATAATTTAGTAAACGCATCTAACTCTTATATTCCTGACGAGCCATATAATAAATCTATGGTTAACTTAATAAAGTCTATTGAGTTATACGATTTTGTGCCTTCAGATATTCCAGAAGACGTAGTTCAAGTAGATATTCTGTATAAGCAAGAAAACTCACCTGTTATTTATTCTGTAGCAAATATTAAATATACAGATTCAGAGTGGAGTGAAAATGGATCTGCTCAATTTACTGAAGGTGTTGAAACATCTCATAAGGGTAAATACGTAATATCAAACGAAACAATACAGGCGGCGCTTCCAGAGAATCAATTTTTAAGAGCGTTTGATAACGTGCCTAAAGCAGCTCTTGCTCAAGAGATCGTAGGCAATAGATTAGTATACGCCAACTACAAACAGGGCTATGATTTTGTAGAGTCTATACCAGGTATCGATGGTGGATACCAGAGGCGACCTAATCAAGACTTTACTAAAGGCGGTTTAAAACACATCAAGTCACTTAGAGAATATCAGCTGGGCTATGTTGTAGGTGATAAATACGGTAGAGAAACTCCAGTTATTAGCTCTAATGACGCTGGTTTAAAAGTAAGATGGTCTACTGGTGTATACGGTTTAGCTGCAAGCAACTCGTTTATGCTCAATGCTAGATTAACTTCTGCGCTACCGGAGTGGGCTGAATACTATAAGTTTTATGTTAAGTCAGACTCAGCTGAGTATTATAACTTAGTTATGGATAAGTCGTATTTTCCGCATACTCACTCAGAGTTTGAAAATACTCAAGATCACTTTTATATATCTTTTCCTTCTTCTGATAGAAACAAGTTGACAGAAGATGACTATATTATTGCTAAGAAAATATACGATGGCAGTAATACTCAAGTAGCTCAAGAAAACAAGTATAAAATATTAGACATCAGTAACAACGCTCCTAGTGCTGTTAAGTACGTGTTTTACAGTTTAGGTCAGGTTGACAATAATAGCGGTGGATTAAATGGAGATTCAGGGTTATTTTACACTGACTCTGGCGATACTGAGAATTTAAGAATAGACAGAGAAACAACTTTAATTGCTATCAGGAGAGACGTATGGCTTGATGAATTTGGCGCGTTTTTATTAAAAACTGATGGTGGTGACGACGTAGAGCTTCAAGGTTCATATGCTCAAAACATGTATGTATCATGGCAGCTTGGCGACCAGCACTCTGATAGATACAAAGTATCTGACGTTAGAACTGGTAGTTATGAAAATTTTGTTTTACGCCTTGAAAAACAAATATCTAACAAAGACGCTAGATTAGCGTCTGTTAATGGGGTTATTACTCCAGAAGCAACCAACGTAGCGTTAAACTTAATATTTAAAATAGAGAAAAGAGAGCTTAGAAGTGAAGAAGATTTTAGCGGTAAGTTTTTTGTTAAGATACAGCATAATAACTATTTAACCACTTTAGATCAGTCTGATCAGTTTTATTTATCTGCTGACGCGCAATCAGCATATCTAAGAAACACTCATACTCCTGGGACGTTTGATGAAACATCTAGTATTATTAACTCAGATTCAGAAACTATTCCTAATACTATTTCAGCAACTCCAGAAGGAACTATATCTGACGAAGAAGGCGATTGGAGTACTTTAGTTAGTAGTGGTGTCCAGTTTTTTATAGACGATGCTTATTTTATATCATCAAACCCTTCTCAGTTTTCATACGCTAAAGAATCAGGTGAAGGATGGTGTGGAGCTAGAACAGAATATAGACCTATAGAGTGGGTTGGAGATTCCTTTGAAGAAGGTGTAGATGAAGATAATGAGCCAATAGTATATAGCGGTTGGGAATATAGTACTAGAGTTTCGCTATCCCCTACACCACAGTGGCCAGCTGGAGACTCTGGTAAAGAAAACCTAATAAATTCTGTAGAAGGAATAGTTGAAACTACAGATGTTCACACTTCAGGCGCTAGAAGGTGGGTTAACGACACTATATACGGTTCTAGATCTTCTATAGAATATGATGCAACATATACCGAAGAAGACGGTAAGTTTTTTATGCACCTTTCTTTTCTAGCACCTGGAGACGATTTGCACGACGGGTTTGAAGATACAACTCTTGAAGGCGTGTATTTAAAAGGTCCTGATAGTATAGCTAGCAAAATGCAAGGCATATGGGGAGGCGGTGTATTTACTTTAAGCGCCTTAGTTCAACCTACTGCTTCAACAACAAACGTAAGTTCTTTAACAACTAGTAATTTCGGTCAAAGCCAATTAAAATACGTAGAGTTTGAGGGTAATTACGATGCTGAAGGTAACGCTTTAGAGGAAGCCCCTGGCTGGAATGGCGTAAACTCTATTGGTGAAGGCTATGATTCAGAGTATGCAAAAAAACACGTTGAGCAATGGAATCCTGCGTATTCAGAAAACGGTATAGATAACGAAATACAAGCTTTTGTAAGTAAGTTAACTACCGCTGGTAGTAAGTTTAGGTTTAAAAGAGATGTAGACGAAACTGTTTACACTATTAAGTCTGTTCAAGAAAAACACTTATACAACCACACCTCTTGGAGAACAAGGGTTCTTTATGATGGAACAGGATATATTTTCGCAGACAACAGTGTTGAAGAGGCGGCTAGCGCGTGGGCTAACGCGGCAAACGCAGGTGGCGAACCAACAGACGCGTCTTTAGCTGAAGCTCTTTGTGGAAAAATTGTAGACTTTGGTCAAGCAAATAACAGAAGAGTTTGCTACGTAATAGAGCTTGACAAAAATCCAGAAACACATTATGATCCGAGAGGTGATTACGATGCTACTTTAAGTAGCACTGATTTAATAGAGTTTTTATCAGATATACCGCCAGCTCTTAGCGGTGATTTATTTAGTGCGCCTACTATATGGGAAACAGAGCCTGGTCAATTAGCAGATTTAAATATATACTTTGAAGCGAGTGGTAACATACCTACGAGAATAGAGGGTGAAAATAGAGAAATATTTGCACCTATAGGTTCTTCTGTAAGCTTGTCTGATTTACCTTCAGGCTTAGTTGTTGAGCTTCCTCTTGATACTAACGGCGATACTCAAGAGTTAAAACTTGTAAATTGGGTTGGAAATAACACTCTTAAGCTCGAGCCTGGTTTGCCTGCTACAGACGTTATAGGCGACGCTGCTGACTACACTGGCGCGATACTTAAGTTCACTAGAGCCGACGGTAGCTATACTCAAGCCAAAATATTTGATAATGATCCAGTCAACAACGAAGGTTTAGATTTAAAGCAGTTCTTTAATGTACAAATAGAAGTTGATACCACCTTAGATGTTGGTTTAAATTGGTTTAACTGTTTTTGTTTTGGCGATGGTATTGAGTCAGATAGAGTTAGAGACGGTTTTAATGAAATGAGAATATCTAGCGGCGCTAGAGCGTCTGCCACTGTAGAAGAACCTATACTCGAAGAGCACAGGACCAACGGTTTGATATATTCAGGGATTTACAACTCTAATTCTAAAGTAAATAATTTAAACCAGTTTATTGCTGGAGAGAAAATAACAAAAGATGTAAACCCAACGTATGGTAGTATACAAAAGTTATTTACTAGAAATGCTGATCTAGTTACTCTATGTGAAGACAAGGTTTTAAAAATACTAGCAAACAAAGACGCATTATTCAATGCCGATGGTAATCCTCAACTTGTAGCTACCGAAAGAGTTTTAGGTCAATCTATTCCTTTCGCTGGTGATTACGGAATATCTACCCATCCTGAGTCATTTGCAGCAGACTCATTTAGAGCTTACTTTGCTGACAGACAAAGAGGTGCTGTATTAAGATTATCTAAAGACGGGTTAACGCCTATATCCGACGCTGGCATGAGAGACTGGTTTAGAGATAACTTGGTCAACAACGCTCAGCTTCTAGGCAGCTTTGATGCATATAGCAAGCATTATAATTTAACAATAAGGCCAAAAGTATTTACTACACCTATTATCAACGATACTATTTCTGAAGGTGAAGTAGTTCAAGAGTTTACCAATAATACTAATAAAGTTACTGACGGCGCTTTAAACTCAGGCTTTCCTTTTCAAGGTGAAAACACGATAAACGAGCTTGTTAATCAAAACGTAATAAATCAAAACTATCTTCCTGGTGAGGTAGCTGAGGTTACCGAGCTAGATTCTAGTGTATTAATATCGCAAAACGAAGCGCTTGATAGCTCTACTACAATACAGTCTTTTCCAGCAATTTCATTTAACGAATATCAATCAGCAGGCGTTATAGAAGGAGAAACAATTGAAGGTGAATATAATCCTATTTTTGGAAGTGGTACTGGATTTTCGATGTATTTTGATGCCGACGATTTAACCGCTACTATCAACGATCCTAACGCAGCGAACTGCTTTGATTCTGATGATGGAATTGGAAGCTCGCAAGGCGCTAAGTTTTATATTGATAGATACTCGAATCACAATAATCCTACTGGATCTCAGTCGGGTGGGAGCTCCGCGTCTATACAGACTACTGGTAGTAATTACGATGAGATTAACGAACCAATACCGCAAAACAACTTTGACAGCTCATACTGGCCTTATAATACGCCAGTTCAAGTGTTTATGAGCGACGGAACTTACAGCGTGCCAGACGATCTTTCGATTAACCTACCTAGTTTTGGTGACAACAATTACGCCGTAGATACTCTAAATAAAGGTATTGTTTTTAGAGGATTAGCACGCGGAACTAACAACGAGTGGCTTGAGGGTTATACACCTATGGGTTACTTAATGATACCAGCCGCGGGTGGCGACGGAGGTTTTGCTAGCAATCACTTAGAAGCAAGCAGAAGTAAAATAACTGAAAATGTATTAGATAATTTTCCTAACGCTAAAAATAACACTATATTCAACAACGAGGAAATAGAAGTTCGAGTTCATTACAGAGTTAATCACTATTCAGATTCAGCTAGTCGTAGAGCTCAAGTTACACTTGCTTTAATGGACGGTAATGACCCTCTTGAAAACATTCTCGATGATAGCTTGCTAGTAGGTGGGGTAGGCGCGGGAAATACCCCTGCTTTAACCTATCAAAGCCAATCTAAACAAGTGTTACAGGGTTCGGCAAGCTTACCAATCGCGCACGTAAACGCTTATGGCAATGGAGATGGTGTTTGGAATGGTAACCTTTGGTACTACGATCCAGAAGACGTAGGATATCCTGATGCGGAAGGTTATATACATAATAAAGATAAAACTGCTGTAAGGTACTTTAAAATAAAAAACTCGAGTTTAAATGACGGAGATGTAGTAGTACAAAATTTAAAGTTTAGAATAGGTGCGCACTTTGAAAATGGCAACGGTACCTATGACAGCCACCTTGATAGGGCTCCAGAAGTAGTTATCACTGGTTTTAGTTTTAGAAAAATATATGCGCTGCAGCAATACACTGATTCTGACACTATAATACCAGATCAACCTATTGATGACGTACCTGGTTATGATATTCCCGCGTGGACTAAAGTATCACACACCGCGCCAGAGGGTGTTAACGCTTGGGAGTGGAATTTAAACTACGGTAACGAGCTGCTATATGGGATTGAAAATCTACCTACTGCAACAAACTCTGAGGAATTAGCAGACGGAACTATTGTAGAGTGGCAAGAAGGCCAAAATCCAGTAGATCCTTTTGGAAACGAATTAGCAGATCTTCCTGACGACGGTGAATACCCTGTGACATTTAATAGCTCTATTATAAAGCTACAAAACAGCGTAAATCATCACAACAAGTCTTTATCTACAAATGTTAAGGCTAATCACTGGTATCTCGTAGACATGTACATGGTTGACGAGCAAGGGCAAGATATTGATGACGAAAGTCTTTTGTCTAATTTAAATATTCAAATTTATGGTGTAGCGCCTAACAACTCTTCGACAAATTCTATAGAGGCCTTTCTTGGCGGTATTGGACAATCAATACCTACAGCTGAGGGTTCTGCCACTCGAAACTTAAAACTTAAGCCTATATTTAAAGATGATTACGCTGGAGGCTCGCAATTTGTTTTACGTGGATTATTTTATACGGGTGAAGATATAGCAGAGGGTATTATAGGCACTGACATTCTTCAGTTAAGAAACAGCGGTAACGCGCCAGCATACTGTAAGCGTTTAAAAATATTTGACGTAACGGACGAAGATTTTGCAGGAGGTACGTTTACACATTGGGATTTAATAGATGAAAACTCTATAATTATTGAGCGCGCTTTTGTTTCTGGAAGCGACGAAGAGTATTCTTACCCACGTGCTTACTATAAAAATAACAGACTTAATATATACAAGTCTACAAAAGGTATAAAACAATTTATAAGCTCGTTTTATCCTACTAACGATGGCTTTAAACTTAACTTCACTGTAAGTCCAAATACAGACGCTGATCAATTTGTAGACGGCGCTAAAGTTGTAGTTGCTAGAGGAGGTAGTAACGGGTTTAAGCTAGACTATGCTGCATCACAAGTTGGTGATTACGAAGTGTTGTTTAACATAGTCGAAGGAAATGTGGGTCAAGTTTTTCTTAATAGCGAGTTAATTGATATTGCTATGGTCGAAGAATACTCTGGTCAAGCTAAGATTGAGTTTAGAGGCTCTACTAGTGAATCAATTTGTTCTGTAGACAATATATCACTAGTTGATGTTACAAACTATTTTTCTACTACTGGAGCTGAAGGTGAAGGTGTTAACGCTTGGACTATAAACGGTTTTGACCAAACAGTTGAAAACTTTATTGCCTGGAACGAAGGGCAAATACAATTTACCGAGGCTCCTTCGCTTATAAATCAATCTCAACCAGATGGCGCTGTGTTTATATCTCAAGACATTGGTGCTTTGCAACCTAACACTACATTTGACCTGTCTTTTGACGTTGAGTTAGAATCTGGAGCCTTACAAGTGTCGTATTACACGGTAATTCAGGGTATAACTTATGGTTTTTCTTCAATAGTAAACTCAGCTAACAACGGGTTTTTTAATGCTTCGTTAATTATTGAAGAAATTGAACTTGATCAAAGTTACAATATACCTATCAACAGCTTAGTAATAAAAGCACACGGTACAATAGATACAACCACTGGAGCCGTTGATAATATATTTTTAGTAAGAACAATATTACCACAAAACTTAGGTGCTGAAATACAAACTGTAACTTACAACGAAGACGTTCAAGGCTGGGTTAGTTTTAAATCTTTTGTGCCTGAAAATGGATTAAGTTTATCTAATCAATATTTTACTATGGATAGAGGTAGGTTGTATCAGCACTACATTAATAACAATAGAAACACTTTCTACGGTCAAAGCTATCCATCTACGTTAACTTGTATTTTAAACGCAGAGCCTTCTACAGTAAAAAACTTTAAAACGCTAGCTTACGAAGGTTCGCAAGCAAACGTAAGTGGCATATCTTTATACAACGATGCTCCAGAAACTGAGATACAAAGCTACCCTCAATCGCTAAGTCTTCATCCAAATCACGGCTGGAGAGTATCTAATATATATACAGATATTGAGTCTGGTTCAATAAACGAATTTATCAACAAAGAAAACAAGTGGTTTAACTATATAAAAGGTAATCAAATATTTGGATCTTCAAACGTTGATACTTCATCATTAAACGTGCAAGGTGTAGGAATAATAGCCGGAACACAATTCGAATAACATGGAAATAACAGGATTAAATATATCTACAACATCTCTAGCTAAATCTGGTGAAAACAGATCTTTGTCAATCACTGGAGACAGCGGATCTAGGTTTGTACTTGTGGTTGTTAATAGTTCAGGCCAGTTTTACAACTTTGTTACAAAAGTTTTTACAGACGGTCACGTTCCTCAAAATAATCTTAAAGGTGTTATTTCTGGTAGAAATTTTACTACTAAAATACAGTTTCCATCAATTAGTTCAAATAAAACGTACAACGTTATTGTTACCGCTGATGCTAGCACTGATACAACTGTATCAAGAATAGGTGGTGTTTTCAATACTGAAATATCTCAAATACTAGACGCTACAATAACATATCAGTATATTACCGCAAATACTGACAACTACGCTACGTTCCCGTCTTCAACAGCTATAACGGGATCTCCTATTAAAAAGGTGTCTTCTGTATTTAGTGTTAATAACTTAGTCACAAATGCATCTACTGACGCTGGCGGCTTTGGTTTAAGACTTATAAGACAACCCTTGCCTGAAGATTTAATATACAGAAAAACTCAAACAGTTGATGGCGCTATAACTGGTGGTACTGAAGTAGTGTTAGATGATCTTACTGATGTAGCTGTTGGTATGATCATTGTTGGTGTTAGTAGTGGTAGTTTAGCGGCTAACGGTTTTGTTACAGCTATAGACTCTAAAAGAAAAGCAGTAACACTGCAAACAGCGCAAACGTTTGCTGATGGTATAACATTAACTTTTGAAGCGAGAGGTCCTAAAGTTATATCTAAATCAACTGGTATATTTTTGAAAAAAGTATCGTTGTCTGCCGCGACAACAAAAGAGTCTAAGGTTACAAAAACGACTAGAACAGCTACAAGCAGTAGCACAACAATAAATCTAGACGGCACATATGGTATCGCTGGAGGTAATTTAGCAACGTACTTTGGTAATGGTGTTGATAATTCAGCGTCAAATAGAGTTACTTCAGTAAGCGCTAGTTCTTCTGCAGGTAGTATTGTAGTAGAAGCAGCGCAAACAATACCCGATGGTACGTTATTAACTTTTAAAGGATCTAATAGCGAAATAAGAGTATTAACAAAGTTTATAGCAAACTCTTTTGGAAAACCTGTAGCAGACAGAACTATTAATCTTAATTTAGACAACTTTATAACACCAGGAGCAGCGTCATGATAATAAATTTAACATCAGCAATATCAAATATATCTTTGCAAGTCGGTGATATAGCATACTACTCGCCTGTATCTCAAATGTCAAGCAATAACAATCAACTAGCCGGTTACTCTATGCTACCTACTGGTGGTATGGAAATAACGGAGATAGGTCCTAGTTATATTAAAGTTGCTGAAAATATAACTATACCTGAAGAATCGTTTTTGCTGTTTGTTAAAAACAATCAAGTAAATACGTCTAGCTTGAAAGGGTACTACGCGTCTGTACGTATGTCTAATGACACTATAAACAGAGCTGAATTATACTCTTTAGGATCCGAGGTGGTTAAAAGTAGTAAATAACCGCTAAAAAATGTAACTATATATCAGTACAGTATTATGAAAAACAATATAATAAATATAGAGCAATGAGTTGGTTAGCAATTAAAGTAGGTTTAGGTTTACTTGGTCTTAGCCAATCAGCAAAAGCCAGTAAGCAGGCTAAAAAAGCTCAAGACGCGGCCTCAGAGCAAGCGGCTGCTCAGCTAGCGCTTCAAAAAGATCAGATGGCAGCTCTTGAAAAACAGCGCGAAAGGTATAGAGAGTTTAAATTTACAAACCCTTATGCTGGTTTAGAAAATCCATACGAAGATATTACAGTTAACCAGCAAGCGGCTGAGTTTCAATTAGAACAAGCTGCTCAGCAAAGAGCTAACATTATGCAAGGACTTAGCGGTGCTGCTGGTGCTAGCGGTATAGCTAGTTTAGCTCAAGCTTTAGCTGCTCAAGGAACTTTACAAACACGTCAGGTTTCTGCAGACATAGCTAAACAAGAGGCGATGAATGAAAGATTACGAGCTCAAGGTGATAGCGCTAGAGAGATGGCAATGAGAGGTGGCGAGCAAATGGTTCAAGAAGCTGAAATGCGTAGACAAGCTACATTGTTAGGCGTAGCATATCAAGGCGCCGCAGGTGCTGCTTCAGGTGTTCAAGCTGCCTATGCTAATCAGATGAGTGCGGCAGCAACATCCGCGCAAATGGCTGGTAGTACAGCAGGTACTGCATTTAGTTTATTAGGTGATATTGCAGAATTTTAAGATGAATAATGGCTAAAACAGGATTAAATATAGGTGCAGATGCTACAATAGTTGCTTCTGCTGGCGCTTTAGCGAAGGCTCAGAACCCGTTTGATATGAGTAAGATTAATCAAAATCTTGCTGAAACTCACGCGGCGACTATGAAGTCTATTGGCGATACAGCTACTAACTACATTAATGGCGTTAAAGAGCTCAATAAACCTCTCAAAGACAAGTGGGCCGAGATGCAAACAATGATAGCAGACGGTACTGTAGAAAGTCAGCAAGAAAGAGATGAGATGCAAGCTCAGCTTGATATATTTAGGGAAGAGATGAGAGGTATTCCTATGGGTAAAAAAGGCCAAAAACAAAGAGACGCGCTTATCTATAAGGTTAACAGGTATATGAAATCGCATCAAGCTGATGCTTTAGCAGGTGAGTCTTTTAGCAACACGATAGTAGATGAGTCTTTATATAACGCCGCTCAAACAGAGCATGAGTACCCTGGATTTCACGCACTTTCAACCAACTTAGTTGATCACCTAAAAAATCCTAACGCGCCGCTACCAGAAGGTTTTAGTGTAAAGAAAAATGATCAAGGCGTAAATGAGTACACGTACCAACAAGATGGCATCGAGCTATCAGGCACGTTATCTGACTTAGATGGCATGTTATCTCGTACAGATTATACAGGTATTGCCGAGTTTGAAGAAGTGTTTGGAGAAGTTTACGAAAACGTAAAAGGTAATAACCTTAAAACAAAAGATCAAGTTGTTAGTGATTTACACGATGGAGCTATGCAGGCTCTTAACAAAAATCCTAATTTATATAAAAGCCAAATTCATCAAACTGTAAAAGGTGAGAATACTACTTTTTACAAAGCGTTAATGGATCCTAATAGTTCTACTGGTCAAAAAATATTTACAGCTTTAGCAACGCTTCACCCTGAGTTAGACAATAATGAACACTCAGGCAGCGGAGACGGTGTGATAACGAAAGAAGATTTTGCTACCGAAGAGAACTATAATACTCTTGTTAATAGACTTATAAATCCAGGCGCTGCAGATACTGAACTAGCTCACGAGCTGTTGACAGAGTTCTATATAGAAAGCGAAGGTATGATGGCTTATAACGAAGGTGCTAGCCATAGAACTTATAAGACAGTCGATGATGATAATGATGACAAGAAAGGTGATGATCCATTTATTGGAGACGTTTACCCTGTTGACGAGAGTGGTGAAACTAAACATTTAAAAGTAACTGAGAGTCTTGTGGCTGCTGCTGCAGAACAGTTTAAAAATGCCGAAAGAACCAATGGTTCGTTTTACGGTTTTGATGGCCACTCATATATGTTTGAGAATGGACAATGGTACCAGCAATTTAGGACGAAGTCATCTTTAACGCAAGGCGGTCAAACCGACAGGAAAGGTGTTTTAGGACCTAAGGAAAAAGTATCAAGAGAAAAAGTTTTAGGTAATTTATTCTTAAACACTCGTATGAATAAATACCGTATAGACCAACCGCAAGAAGTTCCTCCTAACTTAGAGGTTGGCGTAACGTCTCAAGGTTTAGGTCTTGGTAAAAAACCAGGCGCTGCTTCGGGTGGTTTTTTCAGCAATCTTTTTGGAAGTAAATAATTTAATAAAGTATGCTAGATAAGTATATACACGAAGGTAATATTTACGATGTTGAAGCTGAAAATTTAGATCAGTTTTTAATAGATCACCCTGGTGCTCAAAAAATGGAAGTATTAGGCGCAGACAAGCCTAAAGATCAAGCTTTAGACTTGACTCCAAAGCCTTTTGAAGCAGATATTACTAGAGTAGACACGCCAGTGTTGTCTAGTTTTGAAGAAACACAAGTACAAGAACTTGCTTCTCCTGACGATATAAGAGAAAAAAGAAAGCAAGAAGCGGATTTATTTTTTGACGAAGAAAAACAAAGAGAAAATAAAGTATCAAACGTTACACTTGGCGAGTTTTTTGGAAGCGCTTACTCTAAAGAGTCTAGTTATTTTGGAGATAAAGTAAAAAAAGCTTTAGGCTCAAACGCATTAGACGAAAGTGCTTTCGCTGCTTACGCCGTGCAAGATCCAGCTGGTGAAGAGCTAAAAAAGGTGTTTAAAGAGTATTACGAATACATGCGAACTACTCCTGACGATATTCCTAATAGTGGTTTCTTTAAAAGCATGGGCAGAGTTATGACTAACGCTGACGGTAGTACGGAGTATAAAAATATGTCTCTTTTTGATGTTGACACAATGTGGGATAATACCTGGGGTAAAATAACCAACCAAGAAAAAGACTCTGCTGAAAAAGATCAAGAAGTAATCGCTATAAACCAGTTGATGGGTAAGTCAGAAGAAGAGCTTACTCAAGAAGATACTACCAATTTTAACACTCAATTAAGCAATATTGAAGATCTTGATATTAAAACTTACGGAGGTTTATCTACAAGTGATGCTACAAAAGAGCTTAAATTACTTAACAAAAGACTAAGAGAACGCTCTATACCAGACAGCGAAATGGAAGCTGCTCTAGCTAGACACGCTGAGTTGGTGGATGAAGTATTTT
>CERN01012279.1_pt1 | contig 12578 bp, 10 predicted proteins | sample 530761 | NCBI WGS metagenome assembly CERN01 (sample SAMEA2620947, study PRJEB7988) | marine metagenome | isolation source: saline water (ENVO:00002010), including | reverse complement strand
TAGCTGAATTAACAGGAGATAGAAATTATAAGATTGCATTGATGAATGAAACTTATAAGTCTAAATTATTAAAAGAAAAAGAAAAAGAAGGAGTAGTTCCTTATACATATCCTGATCCAAATAAAGCATCTATGTTTGGAGGAGTTGAGCAGACAGGAAAAGATTTTATAGAAAGTGAGGTAGGTGCTGATATAAATCTAAACTCTTTCTGGTGGAGTAGTGAAAACACAGAAGAATTAAGCGGTACCGTAGGTAAGTATATCAAAGGTATGTTAGATGATAACGTTTATAATCAATTAGCAGAAGCAGGCGGTTTTGATGTAAGGTGGGAAAAAGGACCAGGAGGTAAAGATAGTCAAGGAGGAGGCATCATAATGACAGTAGGTGGTGTAGACTACAAGTATCCACCAGAACCAGCGTCAGAAAGAGAGATTGCTAAACTCATGAGGGAAGACAAAAATTTAACAAGAGAGCAAGTTGAAAAACAAATAAACGATTCAAATGGATATAACGAGTATACAGCACAAGGATTTAAGTCTCCTGGATTTTCCAGGGGAGGCCCTAAAACAACAAAGGTACCAGCTGATGTATTCTTTGGTTGGGTGAATAAATTTGTTTTAGACCCAGCAACAACAGGGGCTATAGCGTTACAAGAGCCGCCAGAAGCTCCAGAAGCAAATTATATAGAAACAATCAGTAAAAAAGGAGCAGGTAATGATATCTTTAATATAGTAGAAGTTGAAGAAGAAACTGAAGTAGAAGCTGAAGAAGAAACTGACGATTAATATGGATCAAAAAGAACAGCTTTACAATCTTTACATTAAAAATAATCTTATTACTGATGATGTCGTAAGTTTAAAAATGTGGAATCAAATGTCAAAAAGGCAACAAGAGGACATTTTTAAATTAGGTCTTGAAACAGGCTTGTTTACAAACGAAATTAAAGTAGAACAGTTTACATCACTCTGGCAAGATGAAGTAAAAAAAAAAGACGATTCAGAATCTACTTCAGATGGGGTGGAGACTACTATGGAGTCGGATACAATTACAACTCCAGAAACCACTTCTTCGGATACCATAGAAACAATAATGCCTCAGCAAACTCAAGAGGTTGAGGAAGAGGTTGATGTAAACATAAACATGGAAGAAGCTGTACCTACGGATACAGTAGATGTAGATGTAAATGTGCAGCAACCACAGGTATTACCCGCACAAGATGATAGTGTATTAGGTATTAGAGAAACACCGCGTTTTAATCAGTTTGGAACACCACAAAATTTATCAGTAGGAGAAAAAGAAACAGCTATAGAAAGAGCTTTTGGTAAAAATTTTGCTACAGATTTTTTAGGAGATTTGTATAGAGCTTTTGAACAAGGACAAGCTCAAGGATCAACATTAGATGAATCATTGGAGCTTTTTACAAAGGGTAATAATGTAACTGAACAGGATATTCAAGACTTTATAGAAGCTCAACAATCATTACAAGGGTTAGGTGAAAGTGATGAAATGAAAGAGTTTAACAGAATATACCAACAAGAAGGAGGTGGTCTCTGGGGATTTATTAAAGGTAATGTATTGACCAGGGGGCAAACTCTTCCTCAGTTATTAGTTTCATCAGTATCTCAAATGTTAAATCCAGCAACTATAGGAATGGGTGTGGCAGGAGGAGCTGCTGGCTCTTTTATACCTGTAATAGGAACTATAGGCGGTGCTTTAGGAGCGGCAACAACAACTTTAGAAACAGGAATAACTTTTGCAGAGTTATTACAAAAAGAGTTAACAGATAGAAATTTAGATTTTACAAATGAAAATGTAAGAACTATATTGGAAGATGAAGATGCTTTAAATTCTATAAGATATAAATCAGCAGGAAGAGGTATAGCTATAGGTATAGTTGAGGCTGCTACAGCCAAAATAGCGGGATCAGTAGGAGCTAAAATAAAAAGAAAAGGGCCAGCTTCTTTAGGTAGAAACATGAAAGCATTAGGTTCGGTAGCAGGAATAGAAGCGGTAGGAGGTTCAACAGGAGAGGTTGCTGGTAATATTATAGCAGGTCAAGAACTTGATGCTGCAAATATAGGTTTTGAAGGTGTGGTTGGTTTAACAGGTACTCCTTTTGCAGCAATAAAAACAATATATCAAAAACCTAAATATTATGTAAACAGTCAAAATGGTGGTAAAGACTTTTCTGAAGCTACAGCTGAGGAGGCTCAAGATCTTATTGACAATATGCCTGATGAAGATTTTGCTCCAGTTAAAATAGAGATTGAAAACAATCCTGAAATGAAAGCTCAGTATGATAAAAGAAAGACTGATCTTTACGAAAAAAAGGCAATTGAAAAAGGAATAAAAGAATCTTTTCCAGATATTAGTCAGGAGAAAGTAGATGAGCTACTCCCTATACAAAAAAAATTAAATGAATTAGGAGAAGATAAAGGAGAAGCTGCAAAGCTTAGAAGAAGTGAGTTAAAAAATCAGTATAACGAAATAATAAATAGAGAAGATGCCGTTCAAGAGCAAAGCACAGATGAGGTGGTTAGCGAAGTTCAAGCCACAGATATTCAAGAGGTGGAAGGCGGAGGGACCACCACCACTGAATCTACCAGAGAAGAGCAACAGACCACCGAAACCACCGAAGAGACAGAAACAACGGAGGAGGAAGTAAAGGTAGTTCAAGAAGATAAGGTTAAAAACATTACTCCTGAACCTTCTAAAAATAAAAAAGAACCTAAGACTCCTTTAGCAAGAAAAACTAAAAGAATAAAAATACCTAATAGCAGAAGTTTAGATATAGAAATAGATACAGAAGGTAAAGCTCAAGTTGTAAATAGAGAAACAGGAAGGCCTGTTAAAAATCTTAATAAAATTAAAAGTCAAAAGGTAAGAGACTTTATATTAAAAGAAGGTATTGATGTTAATGAAGGTAGAACTGCTGGGCAGATATATAAAGAAAATAATCCTGGTGGAGAAATAAGTGAATTAAGCGAAGACCAAGCTGATGATATTATATTAGAAAGTGAAAACGTAAGAGAAATAGCAGATGCTATTGAAATAGAAGAGAGTAAAACACCTGATGTTGATCCAATGGATTTGCTTGTCCCAGAGGAAGGTAATGTTCGTATACGAAACGCAAGAATTACTGAGCAAGAATGGTATGACCAAACTGGAGAAAAAGGAAAAGACATTGATTCTGACGTTAGAAAAAATTATATAAGCGTTAGTATTAGGCAAGAAGAAGCGTTTAAGAAAAAGGCAAAAGCAGGTAAGTTAACTACAGATCAAATTTCAAGAGGTGTTCCAGGAAAGACAACACCGTTTGATGTTTTAGCGCAGCAAGTAGAAGACAATCAAGGATTAGAATCTTCAGAAGCAAAGAATGATTTTATTGAATTTGCTAAAGCAAATCCTAAGGGTAGGCCTGAGTCTCCAAGAAAAGAACAGCTTGATAATTTAAAGTTAAGATTTGAAGAGCTGACTGGTTTAAGAGCTACCAAAAAAAATATAGAAGCTGTATTGGGAGTAGACCCAAATAGACCCCCGCTGGAAGTTGTTCAGAAAGATATAGAAACAAAAGCAGCTGCTGTTACAAAAGAGCCTAAAAGAAAATCAAAAAAGAATGTGTCGGCTAAAAAGATTGTTGAAGGAACAAAGAAAAAAACAGAAGTAACTGTTGATGAAGCTGAGGCATTAAAAGATCAAATAAAATTAGAGGGTAAGGCAGCCAAAGAAGCAGACGCGGCAGCTAAAAAAGAGGCAAAAGAAAGAGTAACTAAGAAAAAAAGATTAAAGGCTAAAAGAAATATAAAAAGTAAAATTGGAGCGGCACAGTCGTTAAATGTTTTATTAGGTAGAATGTTAGCGGTAGATGAAAGTATAGTTCCTGAAAGTGTTAAAAAACAATATAGAGATATTGTAAATACTTTAGCCGATAGAAAAGGAGCTTTAGACTTAGATCAAAGACAAGCTCTAATAGAGCAAGTTGAAAAAGTAAACAGAGCCTTAGATGATGAATACTCATTAGCTGGTGAATTAGCTGAAAGATATAATTATTTTAGAAATGTAACTTTTAATATAACTGATAAAACAACCTTTGAAGAAACAATAAGTGAAATGCTTAAACAGGAAATAATAACACCTGATGAAGCAAAGCTTATGAAGAAATATAAAAAGAATATAGCTCCTACACAAAGGGTTGAAAAAACAGAAGAACAAATAGCAGAAGAAAAAGATAAATTAATAGATGATTTAACAAAGGATAATAAGAAAGTAAAAGTTCCTACTGATTTAAGCAGAGACCAAAAGGGTCTTGTTTTTAGATTTAGAAAATTATTGTTAGATAGAGAAGCTTTAGGAAGATTAGAAACTTATCAATTAAAACTAATAAGAGGTTTATTAAATAATATTGAAAATGGTTTTGTTCCTCACTTAGTTCAAAAATTAACACAAAGATTAGAAGCCATAGAAGCATCAAGAAAACTGGAGTCGTCAGTAGAAAAAGCCAAGCCTTTAAAATTTTCAATGATGTATGCTAAGTTTAAAGATCTATTTACTAAAAAGGGTGCTGTTTTAGAATTAATAAGACGTAATCCATTAGCATATGTAGATCAAATTTTTGGTGACTTTGGTACTAAAAATATTTATAATACATTATTTCAACCAACTGCAAAAGCTCAGTCTAAATATGCAACTGCTACAAAAGAAATAAGAAATAAAATAAATGAAGCGAGGAATAAAGTTTTTAAGTCTTTTAACAACGATCCAAACAAAACAACTATATCAGCGTACAAGCAACAACTTTATTTACTACAAAGAGAATTTGAGAATAATCCAGGTAATAGATTCGTTAATCCTGCAATAGATGTTTTAAAGGCTACAATAGCTGCTATTGATGAGCAAAAAACAAGTCTAACCCCAGAAGACGCAACAGCTTTACAAAATATTTTAGAAAAGTTTCAAACTAAAGATGGTACAAGTATTAATAATGAAAAGCTATTTAATTCATTTAATGCTGCTGAAAAAGCAAGTATAAAAACAATGGACGAGATAAACCAAAGTAATGAAGCTGCTGCTGTATTTACAGCTTCTACAATTAGAGGTAATTCTTTTAATCCACTAAACGATTATGTTCACCACAATGTTTTGTTTACTCAAGATGCAGATAGCGATGCTACTCAACCAAATTTTGTAGACAATTATAAGCAAGGTTTAAAACCATCAACAAAGGGACAGTCTTTAATAGAGAGAACAGGTACTGTAATGCCATTAAATTTTAATGTTTATAGTTCTACGCAAAAAGGAGCTGAATATGTTATGCTGGACTACCACATGACTTCTCCTTTACAGACAACGAGAATGACTATTAATGAAACTAAAAAAAGATTAGAAGATAAAGGAAGAATACCACCAGAGCAAAGGGAAATGATAAATGCTTTAGAAAGAGCGTATGAAGAGGTAAACACTAATGTATTAACAGCTGATTTTGGAGAGACAACAATAGCGGATAGAGCAGCAGACTTTATGTCAAGACAAGGATATAGAACGGTATTAGCTGGAACAGGAAGGTTTGCTGCCGAGTTACTATCTAATATTGGTATAGCAATTTTTGTAGATAGCGAAGCTTTTTCTGATGGTATGCAATATCAAGACTATATCTTTAGTAATAGAGGGGCTAACATAATGGATAATTCTGGTAGCACAAATAAGGATAGGGTGTTTGCTGAAGGTTTAGCGGGTAGGTTTGTAGATCCTAATGTTGTTAATAGGCCAGACTCTTCTGCTGGTTCTCGTATTAACAGTGATATTAAAAATAAAATAAAACAAATTTACAGTTTTGTAGATCAAAAATATATAGGTAATATAGAAAGGATTGCTGATTTTCTTATATCTACACCTGATAAAATTGTTATGCGACCAATGTGGTTTGGTACTTTTGCAAAAGAATTTAAAAAAGCAAGTGGTAAAGATGTTGATTTTAATAAAATAGAAGCAAATGATGAGGCGTATATGCTTGACAACAAAGCAGCTATTGAGCAAGCTACAGCAAAAGCAGATGAAATTACTACATATATTGGAGCAGCAGACAATCCATATATGGGAATACTAAAAGGTACTTCAAAACCTAATGACAGTGTGTCTAAAAAAGCTTTCAATAATTTTAATAACTTTATGACCAGGTTCTTAATATTTGAATTTGTAACAGCTCGTACTGCATTAAATGCTATAGTAGCAGATAATAGTAGAATGACGCAAGAGCAAGGAGCTAAAATTTTAGCTGGTGTTACAACACGAATGATGACATATTCTTTATTATCAACCATGTTAGGAGCAGGTCTGTTAGGTTTATTCTTTGAAGATGATGAAGAGGATAAAGATTTAGACAAACAATTTGGACAAGCTTTAGGACAAACTTTTAGTTCTTTATTAATAGGAAGAGATTTTGGTAATGCTATGAAAGCAATACTAAATATAGGTGTAGAGAAATTTAACGAATCTCACTTAGAGTTTTTAAGAGATGGTGAGTATGATCCATATAAAGACTCTTTACAATATTCTGTACTCCCTAAGAAACAGCAAGGTCAACCAATAACTATGGGTGATTTACTGTTAAGATTTGGAGGTTCTTTCGGGCCTGCATTATCAACAGCTGACTTAATTGTTCGTAAGATGAGTGAGCCAGCTCGTAAAACTCCAGAAGCAAGAGAGAGACAATTGAATGAACAAATCATTCGTATGCCTTTGGAAATAGCAGGTAACTTAGGATTAATACCTATTTACAAAGATGTAAGAAAGGTAGCAGTAAGAGAAATATATAAAGATTTGCGTAGAGCAAACAAAATGAAAAGTAAAACTCCAAAGGATAAAAAAGCAGCAGCAAAACAAAGACGAATGAAACAGTACAATGAATTTAATAGAAATAGAACGTTGTGGAGAAAGAAAAATCCTGGTAAGCCAGATCCTAAAAGACCCAGATAATGGAAAACTTTAATGAAAAACTATGTATGCATTATACCTATTGTTTATTAACAGGTAAAGAGACATACCAAAACTTATTAGAAAATGTGGATACTTTATACCTTCTTTACAACCCAGATAGACCGATGGAAGAAATAGACGATAGCGTCTATGATGCCTTATTAGATTACTTTATATACACTGAAGATTATGAAAAGTGTAATGATGTGTTAGCTGCAAAAGAATTAGCTAAACTTATAACTCTAAATTAATTTCGTCAATAGATGTTATATGATCGTTGTGGTTTCTATTTCTATTATATTGAGCAACTAAATCACTCTCAAAATTTTTCTTGAAATTTTTTCTTTCAGCCTCTAACTTGTAAAAAGAAAAGGCCTGCATACCTACTACGTGAGCGTCAGTAGGAAAAAAATATTTCCAACCCTTAGACCTTCCTCTATTAATGTAGTAACAAAAAGCTACCGCTAATTTACCAGTGTTCTTTTTAAAATTAACTACAGCTGAATCATCAGATGTTGGTATGATTTCATCAACACTAAATGTTTCGTTATTTATATTTCCTTGTCTTGATTTGTTAGAAAATCTTTCTGCAACTGTATTGCAAAAAACATTTAATTCTTTAGCTCTCTCTTTATTCATAACGCAGTTCGTATATTTTAGCTTTAGTAGATGAGCTGGTTATTTTACCGTTAATGTTTCTTGTAGGTGCTTCGCACATTAAAGTACGCTTTACCTTTACTTCAGTTTCTTGTTTTTTCATGTACTTGGGGTTGGGTGAGTTTAATTTTTTTTTCTTCATGAGGGCCAAATTATTATTATGTTAATTGTATTATATTTCATCAGTTAATGACTGAATTAGATCAGCTAAAACCTTAATTAATTTTTGTGCCTCTTCTTTTGCTAACTCATGCTCCCGTTCCATTAAGTGCTCATGTAATACATCTCCAAAATCATGTATGCTTTCAGAAACATATCTAATATGGTTTATTGATGAGGTGTCTTCTGGCGCTACTCTTGGCATTTATATTTGGTTTTATCAAATATAAAAAAATAAACGACTTATCCTAATTCTTTAGAATTTTTTATATAACAATTTAAATTAATAAAATCTAAATACTCGTCCATAGTAATTAATGATACGTCTGTTAAGGTAGTGGGAATGGTTTTGGTGTTTACTATTTCAACAGCAAATGTTATAGGATCACCTATTGTATCAACAACAACGCCACCTAAAATGTAAGATGTAAATTCATTTTTTGGTAAAGTTTGTAAATTGTTTTTAATATAGCGACCAATTTTTAATGCGGTGTATAATTCTAATTCCTGAAGGCTGTCAACAAAAAAATCATCAAAGTCAAAATCAACCCCTATATATTTCTGTTTTACACCCATGATCGCTTAATTGTTTCATTCTAAATTCCTGAAGTCTTGATACCTTTCCTCCTGGTTTTTTTATTTCTGAAAACAACACGTTTGATTCAGGAGGTATAGCTAATAAATCAGGTATACCATTTTTATTAGTAACTATTAATTTAATTACAAAGTAACCTTGACCCTCCAGTTCTTTGATCCTTTTATCTTGGATCTGTTGCTCAGTCATATTACAAATCTAACAAATCTCTTTTAAAATGTGTAAGGGTATAATCTTTCTTTTTAACAACAGTTTTGTATATATCTTTCTCAATTCCTTGTTCGCTAAATATCCAATAAATTAAATTTGATTCTCTATTTTTTGTTGTCATACGGTCTCTACTTTGCCAATAAGAAGTAGCACTAAAATCTATATTGTAATAAACAAGTGCATCAGCTTGTTTTAAGCTTATCCCCTCTCTACCGCTAACAATTTGTAATGCTATAGATTTATTAGTAGAATTAAACTCATCTAAATCGTTAGTTATCATATCTTTGAATACAGATTTGATAGCATTAAACTCTTCTTTAAATTTATAAAATATCCCTATTTTTTTATTTTTAAAATACTTTTTAATATACTTAGCTTTTGAGTTATCAACAACCATAGACTTGCCGCTTTCAAATTTAACTGTGCCAGAGCAAAGCTGATGAACTTTAGACATCAACTTAACACCTGTGTCAGCTAATACTATTTCATCATCACCTTCAATAATACGGTCTTTTTTGATCTTACTTATTAAAGATAGGCACAACGGGGTCATCTTGACATATAATACTTTTTCGTTTATTTTTGTTTTAAAGCCAGCCATTTGTTGAGAGTAATTAATTTTATAAGGAGCCATATCATCAACAATACTTTTTAATCCATCACTATAATCATTAATGGTCATGCTATTAATATATTTTCTTTTTACATTAACATATGATTTACAAAAAGCATAAAAGTTTTTATAAACACCAAAAGGATTGTTTGGTATTCCATAAACCTGGTGATACATTTGACTATAAGATTCTGGAGTAGGAGTACCGCTTAATAATATTACAAAAGGATTTGATCGTCTAATTATTTCTTTTACTTGCTTGGCTCTTTTATTAGGTTTTGGAAAAGCCCCCATTGTATGCGCTTCATCACAAATAACTACGTCCCAGCCCGTTTGTTTTATTTTATGTAAGGATTCATAATTAATTACTTGTAAATTATAAGGAGGATCTAATAATTTATAATCATCTTCTATGCTACTTATAGCTTTTTTCTTGGTTATAAACAGTACATCTTTAGCTTGTAGCAAAGAGGATATGCCTAAACTGGTTAGCGTTTTACCAGTTCTTACCTCCATAGCTAAATATAAAAACCCGTTTTGTTTAATTATATCTAAACCTTTAGATATTATATTAATTTGGTAATCTCTAAACTTCATCATGTTGAGGAAATAATATCCATCTACCACCTAAATCCTTTCCTTCTTCTGTGGTCTTGTTATATTGATACAAACAATAAGAGTCTAACCATTTTTTAAACCCTATTCTTGATATAGTGTATTTAGATTTAGGAGCAAAGTCTGGATTTTCCTCAACAAAATCATTATATAAATCAGCTTTGTATATTCTGTTGTTAGGTCTAAGCTTTGTATTTTCAGTAGAATTATTTAATAAGCCGCACCACTCTACAAATTCATGTCTTGTTTCGGCAATTAAAGTTCTTATTCTTAAATTAACAAACGCGCTTTTTAATAACCCTGTTTCTAAATAACCCTGTAAACAATTAATCATATAATTATCAAACTGGCACCACTCTTCCTCGTCCCAATCTCCAAACATTAATCTGCCAAATTCAACCAGAGGTGTAAAATCTTTAGTATAATGTTGTGATAATTCTAATTCCCACTTTCTTCTTTCAAAACTTGTACCCTTACCTTTGATAGCATAATTTGTAGTAATAGCAACTTTCGGGGATTTAGAAAATGGTATTTTAATTGCGTCTTGATTTTTCTTTTCTAATGTTAAACCTTCTGTCACCACGCTAAACAATCTTTCAAAATCAAAAGCTTTTTTTACATCATCAAAACATAATATTTGTGTATCAGCAGATACTAATTGATAAGCAAAGGACCTTTCAAAGGTAAACGATTTGCCATCTATAACTACTAATTTTTTCATTTTAGCAAGCCCATTCATAAATAAACCCTTACCAGTACCTCCTTCTGGATTGTCTGATATAACCTCATCATTTAGTATTGTAGCTGGACAATAAGATAAATTTTTATAACCATGCATTAAGAAACCAATAGTGCTTTCCATAGATCTGATTCTACTATCATCATCACCACAAATATTGCTTATAAAAGTTTTGTAATCACAACTTTGAACATGACATAAAGTAAACTCTCTATCTATAACGTGGTCTTTCCAGACGAAACCACCTAAATCTAAATAATCAATTAAGTTTATTTCATTATGTGTAATCTTAACTGCGCAATTTAAAAAATATAAATATGCTGTATCTTTTGTATCTTCAATAAAAAACACGTTAATTGAAGATAATAATGTTAAAAAATCTTCTCTAAAGTATCTTGTGTTTTCAGCAAAATAATTATAAACGCTTATATCATCTAATTCAAGTAAGTGATTTAAAACAAAATCTTTTATTTCTTTTTCAGAGGTATGATCTATAAGATTGTTTATGACCCTAACAAAAACAAAATTCTTACTACCCGTTGGATTAAATTTATAAAACCCGCTATCTTCTAAAAAATTTTTATAATATATAGGTATGATTTTAACATTACCTTTTTTGCTTTTAGTCCAAAATTTGTTTTCTGTTTCTTCTTCTTGTAATCTTACAATAACTTGTTCTAAATTTTCATCTGATATTTTGTCATTTTTTATATGACATTTTATATCGTGCTTGTCTACCCCTTTTCTTAATTGTTGTTTTATAACATTAACCTTGTCTTCATCTTCATAATATTTTGTACCAAAATTATGTGTATTTGCATAGGCAGAGTTAATAGTTCTTAATATCTCAGCCCTACTAAAATCATTAGATTCAAAATTACTCATAACCATTATGGCTAAATTTTTATCTATACCAAAGTCATTGAAGGCAGCAGCTAAAACATATACATTATTGTTTCTTTCCCCGCTAACTAACCCATATTTTTTATCCCACCACTTTACAAGTATATCAACTATTTTATTTTCATCTGTTAATGGTATAGTTGGTTTGTCCTGGAGCTTAATTTTTTCTACATATTCTTTTTCCTCCACTTTATCCCAGACCTTAGAGTTTTTAGATATATATATTAATGGATCATAGGATTCATAACACACTCTTGAAACGTTTTTTGATGTTGTATCAAAGTAAGGTGAGCTTATATATTTTTGTAATGAATTAAAATAATTCTTGTGATTATCTACATTAGGTGGTATTTTTACCAAAGCTTTTAACCCCTTTCCGCTTGGCGAAATAAATACAGAATAGATAAATTTATTTTTAGATAGTCTTTCTTTTTCTTGCAACATTTCTTTGTTAAGCTTGTACCCGTCAAAATCTAAACAGATTAAACCGCTATGCTCAATTAAAGAACTATCATTTCTTTTATTAAACTTACCACTAAAACATATTGCTGGTAGTCTTTTTTTTAAATTATTTCTTTCTTCTTTATCTTTAGTCTTTCTTATTTCTTTTACTAATTCTTTTGATGACCCGTCTTCAATACGCTTTAGCACTACACTAACATCTCTGTAAAAAGGTTGAGACGTATCTTTTATATCTTTAAATATTGTTACTTGCATTAAATTAAATTGATTTAAAAAAAGGGAGGCGTTAACCCCCCTCTTATTGTTTTAGAAAGGTAAATCTGGATCACCAGCAGAAGCCTTAACTTCTTCTTTCTTTGGCTCTGGTTTCCATGTGTCTACAGCTACATAATGAGTCTTTCCATACTCATCAGCTTGTTTTTTCTTTTGTACGTTAAGTTTAATGTATTTTTTACCACTATACTCAAAAACGTGCTCAGAAGGTAAATCAGACAGACATAAGCTGCAAGAAACTAAGTTTCCGTCAAATTTTTCTGTACCACTACCTACATAAATTTTGTCTTCCATTTTAATGTATTTTAATTTGATGTTCCAAAATTTCTAAAACGTCAGCCATAAGCTTTTGCTTATGTTGTTCGCTCTCCATAGTAGTT
>CERN01049864.1_pt1 | contig 12636 bp, 25 predicted proteins | sample 530761 | NCBI WGS metagenome assembly CERN01 (sample SAMEA2620947, study PRJEB7988) | marine metagenome | isolation source: saline water (ENVO:00002010), including | reverse complement strand
ATATTTATAGTTGTGTATCTCTCAAAATACTATTACATATAATATTTTGACATATATATTGTCAAGTTATAATTTTTCATGTGTCAACATAATTTTTCAAATTTGTTATGCGTGAAATATGGATTTTACGAAAACTTATTTGTGTAAATAAAAAAAAAAATTATGAAAAAAGTTCAAGATTTAGTTATGGCTATGTTGCCAGTTGCTTTAGGTGTTGCAGGAGGAATGTTCCTTTATGACCAAATCCAAAAGTCAATGAGCAAGTAGTTCATACGAACTATCGTTAAATGTTAAATTATCAAAAATTAGAAAAATGAAAAGTTATTTTGATGAAGCAGAGTTCTACGCTAATGAAAACTACTCAAATGCATCTGGATGGTCGAATTTCGATACATACGATTATTTTGATGAGTACAATTATGCAGGTGGAGGTTCGCAACACAGTAATGCAAACCCTGCAGGTTCTTTACCATACATCATTAATATCCAAAATACAGCTACAACTGACCAAGCTAATGTGTCAATTTTAGGTGCTAACGTAAATATTAATGCTGCAAATACTGGTAACCCTGCAAACATTGTTATTACAATGGATAATGGTGCAGTAACTTACATTCAGTTCTTACAATCAATCATCTCTGAACCATTTAGAGTTGGTTTAATGTATTTACAGTCTGCAAATGCACAACAACCATTTAGACAATTATTAGTAGAGTACACAGAACCAAATGGTAGAACTGTGAACACACCAATTACTCCTGCATTAGACCCAATGCAGCAGCAGTCAAATGTTACAGTAATTAGGCATATGTTCCCAGTTAATGCAAACACAAGTATTGCAACGACTATTTTGGCAAGTGCTACTTTAACTCTCAGATTATATCCATCAGAAGTTCTTGATATTTCAAGAAGTTTAGTTGGTCGTTCTGTAGCTAAAGATTTTGCTTCTCCAAGTGAAATCAATCAGCAGAAGCAAGTATCTGGAAGAATGTAATAACTGTTTTAGTTGATACACAAACTCGAAAAGAGGGGAGGGTAAATATTCCCTTCCCTTTTTTTTTTAAAAACAAATTATGACAATTTACGATTATTGTGCTCACAAAAACCCTCATGGTTCTGCTAAAGTAGTTGCTTCTTTTGGTATGCGACCAATTAAAGACGTTGATGAACTGGCAAAACAATTAGCATTTTGTGCAAAAAGAAATGGAGGAGAAGTTTTAAGAAGAATAGTTCTTATTCATCCAGATAGAGCTTTATTTGAGCATGAAAGACAATTAAAAGAAGCAAAAAAATTATCCGCATCTGGAAATGAAGAAATACGACATGGATTACCAGAAAGTGATGCATTAAAACAAGAGCTTGAAAAAGAAAAATTAGCTCAACAAGAAAGAGAAAGGTTAAGTCAAAAAAGTGAATCGGAATCAAAACTTTTATCTCAAAATAACCTCATCATTGGTGGTGTAATAGTTTTAGGTTTAGCTCTAATAATGAAAAAATGATATATCCAAAAAATTCGACAATAGAAATTTATTCAAATGCTACTGGTTTAACAGATAAGCAATTTATGACAAGTGTATATTTAAGTGAATTAGCTACGTTAATAAAAGATGAGCCACAAAAAATAATTAGTGCTTTAAAAAAATCTGATTTTTCAGTAAGTAAAAACCCAACAAGAAGGGAAATAACAAATACATTAGTTGATGGGATGTTTCAATCTCCAGAACTACGAAATAAAATAACCAACTTGTTAGCAAAAGAAAATGCTCAAATTAAATCTAAAGCATTAAGAAGATATACAGAAAGCTATTCTGGAACAAATGGAAGTTCAAGTACTGGAGCTAACTTACAAAATACTGCAAACAACCTATTAGAAGGTGGAGCTGCAGGTGCTCAGGCAGGTGGACCAGTAACTGCAGTTGTGGGGGTATTAGCAGGATTAACAGAATCTATTTTTGATTGGAAAGCATCTGAAAATAATGCCGAAGTTGAATCTAATAAGTATAAATTAGAAATATTAAATAAAATCTCTGGAGGAGATAAAAAGAATTATGTACCATTAATAATTATTGGAGGTGTATTATTAGTGGGTACTATTGTATTAATATTTGCTTTAAGAAAATAAATGAAAGCAAGGGTAGTAATACCAGTTAATGCAGTAAAAAGAACTGGAAATGGAACTGGGGTTTTAAAAAGAAATTTAAAAGCCAACAGTATAATAGAAGGTAAATTTGTTAAGCATGGAGCATTACCAGAAAATTCGGTAGTGCTATTTATGACAAGAGATGGTTTTTTAGTTCCAACTCATTGTATAATGCAAATAAGAGAAAGACAAAGTGATGGAAGTTATGATGGATTTGATGAGGTAGAAGAAGTAGAAGAAACGGACTATATAGATAAGGAAAAACTAAAAGAAATAAAAGATAAAGGAATTTTAGACATTAAAGGAATTATAAATGGTACTAAAACAGAAACAAAGTATATTACTAATGGTGCAATCGCAGGAGGACTGGTTATGTTAATATTAGCTATGTATAAAGGTAAAAGCAAACTTTTATTTTCTGTAATTGGTATCGGAGCAGGAGGATATTTAGGAAAATTATATAATAATCATTTAGCATAAAATGAGAAGGTTACATAGATATAGTCGAGCTGAAGGTAAAGCAACTGCAACTTTGGATTCCTATAAAGGAAAACCGAAACAGAGTTATTACTATTTACCTATTTTACCAAAATTTAATTGTTCTGCATTTAATAGTGGTACAAAAGAAAATAAAATTGAAGCTATTAATAAATACATAGGTCAAGTTAGTTCTCAATTTGGTAGATTATCACATAATATTAAAGCTAATGATGGTGAAAAAGAATCATTTTATAGACCTCATTATAATTATAATTTAGCTCAAAGAAATTTAGCATATCAATGTAAATCGGCTATTGAATATGGACAAAATGTAGAGAGTATAAAATATAATGCTCCTGCACCACCACCACCTCCACCAACACCAACACCAAAGCCAAAACCTTCACCACCACCAAAAGAGGATGAATCTAAACCAAAACCACCACCACCACCACCAATGGGAGGAGGAGGAGGAGGTTTTATTCCACCATCTTTTTGTGATATTAATCCAGACAGTCCTAAATGTGCTGAAGGTGGAGAATCTACAACTGGTGTATCGGCTACAAGAGCATCTGAACCAAAAAAGGGTGGCAGTAAATTATTATTAATTGGATTAGCAGCAGCAGTAGGGTATTTAGTATTAGTAAAACAATGAAAATGACAATAGAACAAGAAATAAGGTTTAGGAATTTAGCTGAAGCAGCTAACGAAGGCAAAATATCAATGAACCGAGCATATAAAGAAGCTAAGAAACCATTTTTAAATGCAAATGGAGATGAAGAAGCAGGATTTGGAAGTGGGTTTAAAGATTGGGTAACTCACGCACAAAATGAGGGATGGATAGACCAAGCATTTTCTGTATTAGGTGGAATTATAGGCAATAGAACACCACCACCTCCACCACCTCCACCACCTGCACCAACTAAAAGTGCTGCCAGTCCATTATTGTGGGTAGGAATAGGTGCAGTTGTAATTGTTGGTGGTATAGCATTATATAAATTATCAAAAGCAAAATAAGATGAATACAATGAAAAAAAATGATGCAATTATGCATAGAGTTTGGAAAAATAAAGGTTTTTCAAATGCAGTAACTTCTCAATCAGATATAGACAGAATTTGTGAGCCAGTATATGAGAAGTTTGGAGCTATGGGAGAAGGTGGATATAATGCTTGTCAATCTGCTACGAGTTTATGTATGAACTCACCTACACAATGTAATGAATCTATTATTTGGGAAAATTATTCACAAGCATTAGCTGATGGATATACTGCTGATTTTCAAACATTTAAAAAAAGAAGTAAAACTGCAGGTTTTTTAAGTGGATTACTTCAAATAGGTCAAGGATTATTCGGCAACCCACAACAACCTGCTACCCAACCTACTGGAGGAAGTGTACAACCAATGAAAAGCGGTAACAATACTGCTTTATGGATTGGTGGGGGATTATTAGTAGTTGGATTAGGAGTAGGAATCTACTTTTTAACAAGAAAAAAATAAATTATGAAACAAATAGATACATTTTTAAATGTTGAGGGTAGCGGAGGTTATGTTGCTCAATACAATCAAACTATATCCGATTTAACTAAGGATATTGCTGCTTATAAAACAAGTGCCGCAAGTTACCAAACTGCTTTCAATAATTGGGGTAAAATAGCACAAGAAGATGCTGAAAAAGTATTTAGAAACTTGAGTTATGGTGAATATGTAAAACAATGTTTTAAAGCAACATCACCATGCTATGGAAAAGGTAAAACTGGTAGAGGAAATAGATATGATGATAGATATGGAAAAGCTATGGGATATTGGCTTCAATGGCAATCAAGATTATCTACTATTTCAACTTTAGAAGGACAATTAGCCGCAGCAAAAAAAGCTAAAGAAGATGCAGAAGCTGCAGTAAATACTGCTATATCACAAGGAACATCAGCAGAAGATGCAGAAGCAATAGCTAAAGCAGAATTAGATAGAATTAAGGCAGAAACTGCTGCAGCACTTGCAGCTTCAGAAGCCGAAATCTCACAAGCAAGAGCAGCAGCCGAAGCAAATCCAAATACTAAATATTATTTAATAGGAGCTGCTTTATTAGTTGGTGTAACTGCATTTATTTTAATTAAAAGAATGAAGTAATGAGTAAATCTCTTGAAAAAATATTAACAACCAGAAAAAATCAACTTCTTGAATTTTCTAATGCTAATGGAGAAGATTCCCAGATGGCAAATCTTCAAAAAGAAGTAGATGATATTCGAGATGCTATTTTAGCTGCCATCAGCACAAGAGATTCTTATTATAATGGAACAGTAAATAGATGTAGATTAGCTCAAGAAGATGCATTTAAAAGTTTAAGACAAGCATCATTTACTACATTTTGGAATGATTGTGTTAAACCTTCTGATAATCCATGTTTGACTAAAAATGAAACTTTTTATAAAGATAGGTATCAAAGAAGATTAGGAGAATGTAGAGATAAATATGCAACGTATTTAACAAAGGTTAATGCGGTTACAACATTGGAAGGTGATTTACAAGATGCAAAAGATAGACTTGATGCATATCAAATTACAATTAATGATGCAGTTGCATCTGGTTTAAGCGTAACCCAAGCACAAGCTCAAGCTAACATAGAATTAGCGAGAATTTTAGCAGAACAAGAAGCAGCAAAAATAGCTGCAGAAGAATTAGAAGCAAGTTTGAATGAACAAAAAAAATATTCTCCATATACACCATTATTCATTTTAGGTGGATTTGGGTTAGCTGCATTGACAGTATTTATAATATTAAGAAAAGGTAAAAAGAAATAATGGATAACAGTACTGAAATAAAAGAGCCAACAAATTATGGTGTAAGTAAAACATCCGCAAATTTAAAATTTGGAATTATGGTTGCACTTTTTGTAGGTGGTTTATATTATGTAGTCTTTAAAACGTAATGAAAAAAGAAGTAAAAAGCATATTAATTGGAGCATCTATTCTTCTTGTTTTAGGATTAACATTAGGATTTGCATTAAAAAAGAAAGGTAAAGCAAATTCTGGATTTCCATTACAAAAAGGAAGTACTGGTGCTAAAGTAAAAGCGTTACAAACATATTTGAATGATAAAAATAAAAATAGTGATATTTTAGAACCTTTAGAAACTGATGGAATATTTGGAGCTTTAACTGGTTCAAGATTAGCAGCAGCAGAAGGTGTAACGACTTTAAGTGAAAAAAAATATAAAGAACTAAACATCAAAAAATATGAATAAAAATTTTCAAGCCATATTGATTGTAGGAGGTGTAATTTGTGGGTATTTTATTTGGAAAGCATCTAAAACTCCTAATGATGTAAATTTAGACCAACCATTACCAGATGAAACTGATGCAGATGGAAACATAGTGGGAGGTAAAGTAGATGTAGCTGCTCCTATACCTTGTCATACACCAGAAATGATTTTAGAAAAATTAGCTTCTGAATTTGAAATAAATAATCCAGAAAGAAAACCAGACATGATGGAGCTTAAAGAAAGAGCAAAAGCCATGTATGAAGAATGTAAAAATAATCAGTTTAGTGGTTTCACTAAACAAAAAAAAATAGATAAATTTATAAAGAAATAAAGTTATGGATAATAAAAAAATAATAGAAGGATTAGTTGGTGGAGTACTGTTTGGATTTACTGCAGGAATTGGATTCATTTTAGCCACACGATTAATGACAAAAAAGATAGTCGTAGAAGATACTTCTAAAAGTGGATTAAGCACAAATAAATCAGCTCCACAACCTGCTCCAGTAGAGGAAGGTTCAAGTGAGTTTAGTGGCTTTAATGATGGTGTACAATTTTCAGTAGATGATTTTGTAGAAAGCAATAAACCTCAAACACAACATAGACCAAGACAAAATGGTTCATGGAGTGAATCACCATCACACAATATGACAAACAGAATGTTTGATTTTACAACTGGAAGAATGGTTTAAAATATTATAAAAACTACAATAATGGATAAAAAAACACAACAAATTTTACTAATAGCAGGTATAGGTGTAGTCGCTTATATGTGTTGGAAAAAAAGCAAAACAACCAGTTCGTTCTCAAACGCTACAAGCAGAACTCGTAGGAGTAGAGTAGGTGGAGATTGTTCACAAAGGGTTTGTCGTTCATGTGGAGTAACAACATCAATGGTTTCTGATGGTTCTGGAGGATGTAAGTGTCCAGACTATGTAAACGATAAATGCGGAGGTAATGTAACCCAATAAACTAATTAAAAAAAAAAAAGAAAAATGGATAAAAAAACAAAAAATGTGCTTTTACTTGCAGGATTAGGAGTATTGGCATACATGGTATTTTTCAGAAAGAAAGATGCTATTGAAGATGCAGTTATCGTAGAGGATGAACCTATTGATGATGCAGAAGTTATTGATGAAGAAGAAGAAGCATCTTCTTTTTCTGGAGAGGGCAGACAAAAACATTATGGATTTAAAAGTTAAAAAATAAAAAATAAAAAAATAGAAATTATGACTAAAGGAAAAAAACAACTATTATTATTGGCAGGAGCAGGAGCACTTGCTTATTATTTCTTCGTACACAAAAAAGCTGAAGAAACATCAGAATTTTCAAATATCGGAGGAAGAAGAAGAAGAAGAAAATATGATGATGCAAAAAATAATTTAGATGCATATTGTAGAAGGCATCCAAATAAACCTGCTTGTCAAGGTTATGTATTTAATCAAAATACTGGTGGTTCAACTGTAATGGGAGGAAGCTCATTTTAAAATATATAAATTATGTTTGATATAAAAAATGAAAAGACTTTTTTAGGAGGTCAAAATGTTCATAACTTGTTGATTTTAGGAGCATTAGGTTTTATAATATATAAACAAATGGAAATGCAGAAGAAATTTGCTTCCTTAGAAGGAGATATGTCTGAATTTTCTAACGCTGGAGGTGAATGTCCTGCACCATTAGAGTGGTGTGCTCGATTAGGAAAATGTCTTTCACCTGCTGCGGATTGCCATATAAAAGACCAACGTAAAAGAATGTAAGTGATTGAGCAAATTGTAAATACAAACAAAAAGAAGTTTAACCTTGTTACAGAGCTTTATGCAAGTTCTCCTACTAAGGTTAGACTTGTTGCGTTTGACCCTTACAAAAAGGGAGCTATTTACATGGATAGATGGAAAACAATAGATGGTAATGAAAAGTTAGAACTTCGACTACCTCAATCTCCTAAAAGACTTATGGTTAGAATAATGCCAGAATCTTCGGATTTAGAAGTAGTCGGATTTAAAGCTAAAAAATTACTTCAATTTCCTGCTTGTTATTCAAGACAAAAGAAAATATTAAATTTTGTCAAATTTGCTCAAAAGTTTTCAGAAAATTTATTTTACTTACCTACTGGTACTTATTATAGTGATAATAGAAAATATAGAATAGATTTATTTAATGTTATTACAGATGATGAAACGAACAGACCACTACGAACACCTGCTCGAATTAGTAATAATAATGGCAGAATAGAAGTATCAAAATCACATTTTATTAAAATGACTATTCCAATGCGAATGGCAATTTTATTACATGAATTTTCTCATTTCTATTTGAATAAAGAAACTACTAATGAAGTAGAAGCTGATTTAAACGCTTTGAAAATATATTTAGCTCTTGGTTATCCTTACATAGAAGCACATAAAAGTTTTATCCATACTTTTAAAGGTAATCAAACGCAACAAAACATAGATAGATATGAGCATATTAAAAAGTTTGTAAAGACTTTTGAAAAAAGTAAATATTCACTTTGTATGATTTAATTATGGAAAATAAAGAAGGAATAAATTTAATTAAAGTAACTGCAGTAATAGTAGGTTCTGTTATTGTATTAGGATTAGGATGGAAAATATCTAAATTTTTAGGGATAATTCCAGATTTTTCTGATGATAGATTGTTGAAACAAAAAGAGCTAACACCTCAATTTTATATAGATAATCCAAATTTAAAAACAATTTCTGGAAGTCAAGCTCTACAATTAGTTAATGATTTTTATAATTCTTCAAGTTGGTATAATGATAGAGAGGAAATGTTTGTTGGTGCAATACAACAAGCAGGGAGTAAAGCTAATTTGTCATTTGTTGCTTATTTATATTATGCTGAACACAAAATGGGGTTAGCTAAATTTTTAGATGAAATTACAAATGCAAGTGAAAAGAAAGAAATAATAAAAGCAGCTAATAGACTGCCAAATAAAGTATAAGTATGAAACATAACATAAATAAAGAATTAAGACTTCCAGTAATAACTAAGCAAACTACTATTAATTCTATAGCAGCACAAGGATTGCACACTCCATCCATTGGTGGTACACAACCTTTTGATGATAAAGCAGCATACGATAAACAATTTTATCCATCTAATGCTCCAGTTCCAGATATGTCTTTACAAGGAATGGATAATGAAAAAACTTCTTGGGGTGATAGAACTGCTAAACAAGCAAGGGATAGTTGGAAAATACCAAATTTATTTGCAGGAAGTTATAGTAGTAAAGAAAAAAACTTTGAAGTATTAAAGGGAACATCACCTGCAAGGGGAGTTAGGATTAATCCTCCCAAGAAAAGCAATATGGTAGATAATGCAAGAGAATACCATTATGCGACTGTTCCAAATGAAGTTGCAAATCAAGCATTAACAGAATTAGAGGAAAACGAAACAAAGCCAGAAGTAGAAACAACTATATCTACAAGACCGATGAGCATTGAACTTGAAGATGATAGGTCAGAAAAAGATGATGGAATAAATAAAATATTCTTTGTAGGAGGTGGCTTATTATTAGCGTATGTATTATATTCAGTAATTAAAAAATAAACAATTAAAAAATAAATAAAATGGCAAAAGTAACAGAAGATGGTTTTACACCAAGTAGTCCAGTAACAGAAGGAGGATTTTCTGATGAAGGAGCAGGTAAAACTGAAACATCACCAATAGATGCAATTATTGATGGTAGTAAAGAAGTAATAGGAACTGGTTTAGAAACTGGAACTGGAATAGTAACAAATTTAGGCGAAGGTGCTGAAGGTATTGCAGATACTGCCTTAGATACTGTTGGAAGTGTCGGAGGAAGTGTAGTAGAAGGATTAGATGCAGGTTTGGATGAAGCAAGAAAATTTAGCGTTAAGGACAATATGTTGCCTTTACTATTAATTGGAGGTATGGTAGGTTATGCTGCATATTTACAATTTAAAAAATAATGAGCATTTTATTTGATGTAATAAAAACAGTAAAAGGAAAAAACATAGATAAGGTTACTCCTATTACTCATAATATTAGGTTAGATACTTGCTCACAATGTAAAAAATTAATGAGAACTGGTAATTGTTCTATTTGTGGATGTTTTGTCATGGACAAAGCAAAATACAAAGAAGAAAGTTGCCCACTTAAAAAATGGTAATATGAAGCCGAAAACAAAAAAAATAGCTATAGGGGTTGGAGCTGCAGCAGTAATAGGTGCAATTTTATATTTTCTATTAAGAAAAAAAGATTCATCTGGGGATGCTACAAGGTCAGTTGGTGGATTAAGTGTTCCTACTGGAGGAGCAAGTTCTGAACCAGAAGTAGAAAAGAAAATTTGGGTATTTACGGATAACTATTTTACTGGTGGATTTTCCGATAGTGGAAATTTAGGATTTGTAGGTACAGATAAGCCACCATTTAGTGTAGGTGAGGTAATTTATGTTACTCAATCAGATGGAGCAAAATATCCTCAATATGATGGAATGACAAAAATAGATGCTATAAAAGAAGTAGATGCAGGATGGGTAGTTGATACAACAAAATCCAGACAAGGTAACACACCAGTTAATTCTGGGATAATAACTAACTATAAAACTGATGCATAACGCTAAAACATATTCAAATTTTAGTTGGGATGATTTATTTTCCTCAAACTATTATCCTGCGTGTAGTGGTTTAAATTATGATAAGGATTCTTGTCAAAAAGCAACTTATGAATGTAAGGCAAAACAAGGGTTACATTGGAGCAAAGAGGGTGGAAAAGAGTGTTGGCAAAAGGAATATGACAAAGTAATGCAGGGAAAACTACCACAAGCTCCAGTAGAACCACAAAAAACTAAAACAAAATTAACTAAAGATGCTATGGTCGGAATAGGAGTAGGTGTAGTATCATTAGTAGTAATATTAGCAGTAATAATAAAAAGAAACATATAATGGAAAAGAAAACAAGAAACATATTAATAGCTTCTGGAATAGTCTTAGCAGGAGCAGTTGGTGCTTATTTTATATTTAAAAAACCAAAAGGAACAGGAAGTGGTGATTCTAATTCAAATTCAAATACTGGAACTGGTATTGATTCTGGAAGTACTGGTGGAACAAATACTGGAAATACGCAAGTGTCTGGAAATTGTGAAGCAGATAGTGCAGTTGGCAAAATTGCTCAAGTTAAGGATAGTTCAGCAAACACAAGAGAAGGAGCTTGTACTGATACTGATTTAGTTGTTACTGCTAAAGATTCTGGAACAAATATAGGTACAGTACAAAAAGTTCAACTTGGATGTGCAGATGCTTCTGGAAATTTTTATTGGTATTATGTGCGTTTGACTGAAGAATTAGAAGATGCAAGTGGATATGATTATGGATTCTACACAACTGAACATACTCATGCTTGGGTAAGATGTGATGTGGTAAGATTAGTTTAATAAAATTACTATGGAAGATAAAAAAGAATCATATGGCAAAAGAGTTGGCAAAAATGTCAGCAGCTTTTTAAATCGTGTTAATCGTGGTGTAAACGAAGATACAGAAGCGAGAAGAAAAGAACGAGATGAACTAAGAAAATTAGCCATTGATGCAGGTATGACTTATGCAACAAGAGGTACTAATAAAATAGGAGCTGCATCTGCACCTAAAAAAGCAAAAGGTGGTAAAGTCGCATATGATTATATTCCACAAGGAGATATAAAAGAACTAAAAGCTATAGTAAGAGGAGAACACAAAACATATAAGACTAAAGATATTTTAGATGGAGCTTATGTAAAAGCAACTGGTACAAAAGTATCTGCTATGAATACTGCGAGTGCTGATAAAGTTTTAGAACTTATTTTAGCTTATGGTAGATTCCATGAAGAAGATAAAAAGGAATTTGATATGGTTGCGAAATATATCAAATTATCAGATATAAAGTATTTTCAAAAATACTTAACAAATGATATGATTGTTGCTTTTTATTGCGGTGTTAGAGCATCTTTTGATTTTAAAGGAGATTATGAAATGTCTGCGTTATCTGGGTTATTCAGATTAGGTGAAGATTACATACAAGATTTTATAGACAAGGGGAAAGAAGCGTGTAAGGATAAAGAATTTGAATTAGGTTTAAAATATCCAGATTATGATTTTGAAAGACTTTTAGGTAAGCCAAAACAAACCAAAATAATTAAGGGTAAAAAGAATCCTAATTTTAATCAATATACATATAAAGTTTGGATATGGGATTCATGCGTTGCAGGAAAAATGGTCGGAGCACAAAGATTCAAAAATGGTAAGAAAGATGGGGAATATTCTGATTACACTTATGGTAAAGGAAATGCAAGTGTAGAATTAAAAATGGGATATTTAGGATTTGTTTCTTCAGATTCAAAAATGTTAGATGTACTTCTTATTTATATGCAAAATGATGCAAATGGATATGTAAAAGATGTAGAAGCCATATACAACGGATTAGGTGGAGTTCCACCAGAAGCACTTAAAGCAGCTAAAATTAAATTTGAAGATGGTGGAGTATTAACTAAAGAATACAAAGATTATTTAGATGAATTAAGAGATAGTGGCGAAACCAATATGTTTGGTGCAGGAAGATATTTACAAGCAGAATTTGGATTAGATAAAAGAGAAGCAAGACAAGTATTATCCGAATGGATGAAAAGTTTTGCTAAAGGTGGTTTGATAACAAATCAAAATGAAAAACATTTAATGCAAGTTCTCATTGGTTTAGGAATGAAAAGCAAGTCAATTTATGATAAAAACAAACCTTACTTTGATGAGG
>CERN01000044.1_pt1 | contig 12665 bp, 20 predicted proteins | sample 530761 | NCBI WGS metagenome assembly CERN01 (sample SAMEA2620947, study PRJEB7988) | marine metagenome | isolation source: saline water (ENVO:00002010), including | reverse complement strand
GCGAGCGCGACTCCGGCTAACGCGACGGGCAAATACTCCGCGAGGGACTCGCGGTAAAGCGCGAAGTATTCGCGCTGGTATTCGCCACGCGCTTATGCACTATGTCGCATTGGAAACGGTCGCGCAGTAGCGCGTTTCGCGGTTGCTTTTATCGCGGGTTTCCGGCGCGATTCCATCGCGCCTCCAACCATACGGTTGTCACGCGTTCTTGCTCTCCTTTTCGCGGCAAGAGCGCGAAAGGCTGACAACCCGATTTTGGCTCGACCCCTTATAAGGGAAGCACCAAACCTTACTGGAAAGTCAGCCCAAGAAGGGTCATGAGGTAATAGACATGGAAAAAACAAGCATGAGGAATGAACTGAACAATACACTTGGTGTAATGTGCAAAGCGGTAGTTGTCGCTAAAGACAACGAGGCTTTCTATAATACATTGGGGGAGAAAATGAACGAAGTAAAGACTGTGAAGAACAGCGGCAGTGCGAAAGCAACCAACAACGCCACTTTCATCATCCGTTTGGCAAAGAATATGGGTATCAAACATAGCCGTATCGACGCTTACTACAAGAAAGGCAATACCACCGGTATCAATGCCAAGACTGACAAAGTGAAAGTCCTTGAAGTATTCAAACTGATGTTGACAGAAGCAAAGAGCCTAAACAACTTGTGCCAATTGGCATTCGACTTTGTGGCTTCGCACTTCGATGAAGAAGAAGAAGAAGAAGAAGATGCGGGAATTGATTTCAGCATGACTTCGACTGAATCTGCTGGCATTGATGACGATGAAGACTTTGACGATGAAGAAGAAGAAGAACTGGCAGACGCTACCGAGGTTTCCTTTGTCCTTGATGATTGGAACAAAGGTGTCAAACTGGCAATCAAAGGTGTCACCGACAAAGAAATCAACATGGCTAAGGCAGTCCTTCACAAGACCAACAAGAACGGTGACGGTTATGAAATGACTCTCTCCGGTCGAAAGGAATTGAACCCGAAGCAATTGTCGAATGCCATTGACTGGGATACTCAACTTCTCAAGGCCGCCGCTGATATTCTTTGTATCGCTCCAAAGCGAAACAAGAAGTGGACTGATGAAAAGACCGGTAAGACATACAAGACTCGCTCTTGGTTCCCCGAACTATGTGGTGCTGGCAACTACCAAGCCGCTAAGAGATTCACTCTTCAAATGGCCGCTTATGTTGTCCTTGAATCCGAGAGAAACTTTTGGACAGCGCGATTTGCTTGGTCTGTATCCGATGACTTCCGTGAAGCGTTCCGAGCATTCATTGGTATCAACGAAGAAGTGGCAGACTCAAAGGTGATTGGTGGTCAAGCACAGTCTTGGCACTGGCCTTTGGTTAAGAATGACTGGACTCCTACATCATCCGGTAGAATGACTGATGAGGACTACAACAACCTTGACATTGGTTCACTTGACACCCTTTGAATACTCACTTGATTAACCATTGAGTTATCAATCACACTCGTTTGAGGAATCGTAATCCTCACCCATTCTTTGGCGTGGTGCATAGTCGGGTTGGCTATGCATCGCGCCTTTTTTTTATACCTCGAAACCTAAATGAAAGTCATTCACGGTTTCTCTTGCTGGTATAACCAAAGACTCGATGCAACGCCAACCATACGGTTGAGTGATTGATTCATCAGTCAAAATTATCCTATTCCTTTGTCGAGTATGCGCGATTACTAACGCTCTTGACATATCACCCGTTGCTCTTGAATCAATACATCACATTCACCTCGCGTCTATCGCAACAACTATGACACATGCATGGTTGTGTTGTGATGTTGAGTATCTATCTACGCGCTAATCTACACATTAACACGAATGATTATCGCGAATATCATATTCTTCTAATAAGAATAATAGTTATATCTCTATTATAATAAAAAGATAATATCAATAAAAGGAAAGTGGAAAAATGAAAAACGAAAACACATCGAACAGTTGGGTTGAATGGTATTCATCCCTTAGTGAAGAAGACAAAGAGCGAGCAGGTTATACCTACAACTCAAGCACCGAGGCTTATGTCACGGCTTGCGATGAGTGGATTGAAGACCTTGAATTGATTAACTATCAATGGCTTGGTCTTGACCCTTACCACATAATCGGTCAGCGATTTACCGATTGGTTCACACCAAGCGACGCTGATTGGATTGATACTCGCGCTGAACAAATTGATGAGGGATTACAATGAATGAAATAATATTTGACATGAATGTCGAAGAAGAAATAGAGTTTGATATGAATGAAAGCGTAGCAAGCACAGTCTTGACTGCCGAAGACCATGCTAAGATGAAAGCATCGCTACCAAGCAACCGAACAGGTGAACAGTTGGAAGAGGGTGCGCGTCTATGGCAAGCAAAAGCATACAACAAGTGGCTCGGTCTTGAGAAGCCTCGAATGTGTGTGTCAGCCGCGACAGGTGCAGGTAAGACTCGCCTTGCTATTACTGTCATGCACAATTGGCTACACGACGGACACCTTCGTTCACCAACAAGAAAGACAGGCAGACCCGCTATCGTATTTGTTGTGCCATCCAAGCAACTACTCAATCAAACGCGAACCACTGTTCGTATGTGGCAACTCACATGCGGTCGTATTGGTGGTGGATATAATGAACGCGCTCCTCACAAGGATGTTTATATCACCACTTACCTTTCGCTCAAGAAAGTGAAAGCACTCAATCACTTGAAGAACAGACCACTGCTAATGGTTCTTGATGAATGTCACCGAGCAGGTGGAGAGGTTGCGCTTCGCACACTCCGAACCTTTCAAGGTGATGGTTGTCTTCTACTTAGCGCAACACCAAACCGTAGTGATGGTGTCTGTGTTATGTGTGAAATGAATACATCTCCTGTGGGTTCTGTTTGTAGTGGTGAAGACTGCGATGTTGGTATTCAGTTTCACCTCAAACTAATCGAAGGTATCGAACAGTCACGCAACGGTGATGATGCACTCGACTTTACATTCCATGTCGTTCACATCAACATGACTCAATCCGAACTGATTGAGTATGAAGATTTGACAGAACGCATATCCAAACTCTATCACAAGTGCTACAAGTTAGTGAGTGAAGAAGGTGGCAACGCGAACAACCTCTTTGCCCGAACCAATTGGGGATTGAGTGGTGAGGCTCGTCAAGCATTAGGAATATATCAAGCGCGTTGTAATGAACGCAAGCGATTGATGAATGAGATGGAGAACAGATTCGACGCGGCGCAACAAGTATTGACAAGCAACATCGGTAAGAAGTATGCGCTGTTCCATGAAACAATCTTTGGTATCGAAAGACTCAATGGTATGTGTAAGAACATTGGTATCAACCCTCATGTATATCACAGCGGTCTTACTACACTACCACCACATGTCTATCAAACATACCCCGAACTCAACAACCCAGCATTCAAGCGACGACTTGCACAGTATGGAGAAGACGCAACGAAAGAACTCAAGCGATGGGAGAGGTCAGCCTCCGACATCTTACTCACATGTAAATCATTGAAGGAGGGTTTCAACGCACCCGACATGGATGGTGTCATCATGATGAGTGGCACAAACAATGTGCGCTCTCGTATTCAAACGATTGGTCGTGTCTTCCGAGGCGCGAAGCACAAGGACATTTGGATGTTCGTGTATAACGATTTAGAAAGCGGTGACTATCGCTCGTTCTTTAACCTCATTCATGATACAGGAATACCTCATGAGAAGATACGATACCACACTAACGGTATCAACCCAGCACACATAGTCCACAAGCAAAATGCTTGATGACACAAAGGAGAAATGAAAAATGATTAACGAAACCTTAGCAGAAGAAAAGCCAACACATGAAGATGCTCTCACTCAATTGAGAGAGAACATCAAAGAGAATAACAAACCGTGGGGATACCGCGACCAACCAACAAGCATTGAGTTTGATGGTGGCAAAGCATACTTGAGCAAGTGTAAGAACTACATTCGCGTCAAGACAAAATACGGAACAGCAAACTACATGCTAAAGAGAAAAGTAAGCCGACGCGTATCTCAAGTAGATAGCATCAGCATTTACTCTAACATGAAGAACGCAGTGCTGAAAGAAGTATGCAAATCTCACGGCTTGAAAGTCAGTGGCACTAAAGCAGAATTGGTGGCACGAATCGACGCACACATGTTGACATTAGTAGGTGAAGAAGAATGAGTGAACAACTCGTTGTCAAAATCGAAACCGAAGAGTATATCTTTTGGGAATACACTGATGGAAAACCACAATCAAACACGCGTCTTTGGACACGCGCTCTTCAACAAGAAGAAGAAGTCCAAACAAACAAGGAGGATTTAAATTGAATAATAAATTTACAAAAAGACCAAACGAAAAGAACTACGAATTTGTGACACGCATCATGAAAGGTAGCACAATACTGAATGAACGACTGAATGCCAAGCAAGTTCACGCTCGCGTTGACAGAAGAGGTGCAGGTAGGAACATGACTTGGATGCAAGTGCAGTCAAGTTTATACTACGCGTCTAAGAAGACTGGCAAGATTGTTATACACAAAGATTCATTCCCTATTGAATATTCATACAACGATACTCTATCACACAGCGACCAACACGCACTGTTAGATGACTCGAAATTCTTTGACGAGAACTTGGTTGATTTCTACACACCACCACAGCACAAGAAAGACGCGGTGAAAGACTTTGACCCCGAACTGTTTGTCAAGAAGATGACCCGCGACGGAAAGTTTCTTGCAGAACCACGCGATGCTCTTGTGTCCACAGTCAAGCATGAGTTCACAGCAGAACAGTTGCTTGAATCACTTGAAGCATTGAACCAAGACTTGCATGACAATGTTATCGTTGCTATCTTTGCCGCGCTTGGTAAAGATACCTACTCACCAATGCACCATGACTATCCCTCTTGGTCAACCAAAGCAGAACCGCGCAAGACTGCATTGATGGACTGGCACTTTGAACACGGAAACTTGGTGGTGAAAGAATGACTGGATATGAAATAAAGTTTCCAAAACAAAAGAACGAAGATGGATTCCTTAACTTTGTTATACACCCTAACTACATTACTCATGTTGATAGATACACTTCTAATTCTTTTAGAGAAGAAGTAAAAGATACAGCGGCGCGTCTATACTTCATCACTAACTTACTACCCAACTTGAAGGGGCGCGACCTAATGCTGATTGCCGAAGGTGATTACTCACTTGTGATTGATGAAGTCAGCGATGCGGATTTCTACATTGCTACATTAACAACAGGAGGCGAAGACTAATGAAGCCAACACCTATCCCTCAAGATGGTTGGACAGATGAAGACATTGGGCGCGAAGTTATTCTCAAGATGCCTTACGGCACACTTGTTCATGACCGAATCGTGTTCATCAACTCTCCCGATGGGTCACAACTCATCGGTCCCGCGACAGAACTTGGTGCGCTTGCCGCACGAATGAGTTATGTCATTCCTATTCTCCACGCGCATGATGAATACATCATGAGTATGGATGACAACACCGAAGGTGGAACAAATGAATGAAGAAGAATTGAAAGAAGACAGAAGACAGATGGCAGTTGACAACCTCAACGCAATTGACAATGGAAATACTGACAGCAACAGCCTCATGCGTGAGGCTATGGATTTGATGGCTAACTACGGCTACAAAACCTACGACCAAGCGATGGAAAGAACGCTTGAGAAATACCGCGCTAATCCAAACTATTACAGTGACAAACCAAGCGCATACTGCTACATGAATGCAAAGTGGAGAGAGATGCAACCCGTTGTTGAAGATGCTGATGTGACAGCCGCAATCAATCAACTGATGCATGAGTTGGCATGTGACTTGCTTGGCTTTGAACCAACGGGGGATTCACAATGAGTTTCAGCACACAAGATTTTCACACGCTACTTGACGACAAGCACACAGTCATCAGCATGGCTACCAATAGTCTTGGTGATGGTGAATACATGATTGTCATGAATGGATTTGTTCGACCTCAAAGCCCTTTGAAGGAGAAGTATCTCAACCCGCACAGGAACATGTCACACATACCACCACAGTATGTTCGCGAATGCCCTCGTTGTGGTGGACAATGGAAAGCATTGTCTTACAAAATTCAACAAGGTAAGATGGAGAACACACACTACTGTTGCGATGACTCTAATTGTGGAGTAAGCATTTGCTCACTTACCTTTGACAAGTTTGCTCGCAACCATACACCCGAAGCGATTGAACAACTCATCGCTGAACAAGACGCTCAAGATATTCAAGACAAACGCATGACCGAAGAGGATATTATCTTCTCGGAGTTTGAGTTTGACATGCACGATGAGATTGCAAATCTAATAGACGCGGATGAGAATGTTCTTATACCGTCGCTCGAATCTGATTCTATGGCGCGCGCCGCAGAAGAAGAAATCACATTCGACATGGATGATTTTGACATGAGCGAAAGCCCCGACATCGAAAGCGATGTCACATCACAGTCCAACGGACACAAAAATAAGGAGGATTAAATATGAAAGACCCTAAGAAAAATGAAGCCCCGCGCACCATCGTTATTGGTGTAGCGCAAGATGAAAAGAACGACATGAAGGTGATTGAATCTAACGCATGGGAAGGACAGAAGTTCGTTCCTAATGCGTGCATCAAGCACACCATACAACACGGTTCAAACTGGACTGTGTTCTTGTTGGAAGACGCGAAAGTCAACAGTGTTGATATTAGTGTAGCCTCAAACTACACTTACGATACTGACGGCGACGCTGTGCTGAAAGTCATTGCTGACATGTGGATTGAGTTTGGTGAAGTCTACCAAGCATCCGACGATGACGACCTTGTGTTTGACATGACAGATGCGACACCAAGCAACGATGACACCCCTGTGTTTGACATGACAGATGCGACACACGACGATGAAGTGCCGAACTTTGGTGACGCGCTTGGTGTTGACCTCGCAGACTTTGTTCTTGATGAGAATGAAACCGTTGAAGAAGCCGCAGAAAAGACTGCCAAGAAGAAGACGAAAGCAATCTTGGATGCTGAAAAGGCACGCCAAGAACGCTACGCTGAATCCGAAGCAATCAAAGCAACGATGTCAAGCGACATCAGCAAGGCTATGGTTAGTGGAAAGCGACATGAGAATGTTGGTGCATGGAACTTCCGCACCAAGACATACGAATTGGTTGCGCGTAATGTGACAGTTGACCCAACTACTGGTCAATCAACAACTACTTACCACGACATTACCACAGCAAAAGGTGACAATCGAATCAACGCTATCTTCAACCCAACTCTTGCGACAGAAGATGAACCACTTGGACATTGTATCAACCGCGCCGCTGGTGCTGGTTTTGAGGTAGTTGAACACCCCGATGTATTCAACCCTGTCATTGATACTTGCCGAGGCATCAACATGGCTAACGGTTGCGTCTACAAGAAAGTGGATATAGGTGATAACAAATTCAAGTATGAACTTGAGTCGGGAACTGAACTCATCAGTCACGACGCGTTCGCTTTCAACAAGGGTGCGCGTGCTATGCTCAACCTTGACCTCACTGCATTCAGCACCAAGACACGCAACGAATCTGCTAAGTCACTTAGCAACTTTGGTTATGTCAATCTTTCTGCTAACAGAATCAGCGACGCGCTTGTCGAAGAAGAAGGTGGACATCGTGTTGGTGTATCAATCATCAACGCTCACGATGGTAAGTCTGCTCTCCAAGCATTCATGACTGTTCTCCGCACTTACTGTGGCAACCTTGCCGCACGCGGTGGAGTTCAAGCACTACTGATGGCTGGTGACCGAAACAAGATTCGACACATGAAAGGTGTTGTTTCGGAGTTCGACCCTCAACTGTTTGCTGACCAACTTGGCAATGCGCTTCTTGAATCTCGTAAGAACTTGATTGCTATGCACATCTTACGACACATTCCTATCGAAGCAAATGTGTTTGACAAAGTGATGACCTCATTCGCCAAGCATGGACTTGTATCTCAACCTAAGTTGACTATCAAGGCTGGTGACATTGACCAAATCCCGAAGGACAAAGACGGAAACTTAGTTGTGACTGCCGCAATGATGACCAAAGATGCTGTCAAGGTTGGACACGGACACGCTTACAATGCTATGATGCAAGGTTGGATGAACCCCGATGTTAACTATGTCGCTTTGGATAAGACCGAAGCAGACAAAGCCGCAGTCGGTAGTGCATTCCACGCCGCGCAAGTTTTGACTGGCACGATTACTCACAACCCTATCTTCACTGATGGTAAGAGAGTTCTTCACGGAAGCAAGCAAGGTATTGAACTGTTGATGAAGAAATCGGACAAAGCCGCAAACCTTCTTGAAGACATTGCTATGGGTGCTGTCAATGCTTACGCCGCGCACACCGGTGAACCTGTTGATGACTTCAATGCTATGGGTCAATGGTTGAGTGATAACCCCGACCAATTCAAGATTCCTTACAGCGCAAAGACAAATGGTAAGAAAGTAATGACTCCAATCACAGAAATCCCTGCCTTCATGGACACTTGGGAATACAAGATTGAGCAAGTAAAGATTGCTAACAAGAAGTAATTTGATACTTACTAACTCCCCTACCCCTGTATGAACCACACTCGTTTGTTGATACCGTAAATCATCACCCTTCTCATGGGGAGGTCGGTGCATCATGCATCCCTCGCTATTCATCTTTTCACTTTCCTTTGAATAGATGCACCCCTCCCCACCCCCTTGACTGATGTTGCTCATGGAATGATGAGCGCGTTTGCAAGAACGGAGTGTTTTACATGACCGAGAAAAAAATAAATAATAACATGCAATGGAAATTGAACGCGCAGAACCAAGACACCAAAGATGGTGAATTGACACGCGCAGTTCAACAAGTCATAGACTTGAATGATGAAAACAGAATGGACATCCTCATGGATAAGTTTGGTGCAGAAGTATTGAACTATGTCATTGAGATGTATGGTGAACCAACACGCGTCATGGGTATCGCTATGCTTGACGGCAGACCTGTCATGCTTGGTGACTGTGCCTGTGGTGGAAGTAAGTGTCGTGCCAATTGGGGTTGGGTGTGGGTAGCACGCGACCTCAACATGAGTGGACACCGTGGTAGCCTCAAGGCTGTGCCGTGTGAAGATGCAACCCCTACAATCTTTGACCCGAATGTAGGTATGCTATACCCTGCGCCTTATGGACAAGACCCCGAACAGTTTTACCGATTCCAACGACCTCATTGGGGCGATGTTGATAAGATTGGTTTGCAGAATTTCATGAATGCAAATGTGGCAACCGCAGAAGGTGGCCGACGCAACGCTGGCGATTGGGTGGTGGATGAATGACTGAACTGATTACAATTGATGGACAACTTTACCTACGCGCCTTTGGCGAAGACAAGAAAGTGTTGAAAGGTTGGGGGTCATGGTCGGGCTGGTATTGGTTCGCGATTGAACTCGGTGACGATGGACTACACTTTGGATATGTTCAAGGCACTTATCCCGAATGGGGATACTTTCACCAAATGGAACTTGACAGTATGCCGGATAAAGTTTGGCCTATCAAAGACATAGACCTACCATACGCTGGAAGGAGGAATGCTTGATGGGATACACGCACTACGCATATATTCCTCTTGGTAAAATTGAAGACGCGCAATGGTCATACTTACAAAACCAAATCATGGCTTTGACTATCAGCGATGATTGGGAAGAAAAAGAAGTGAACATTACTGCTGACCTCATTCAAGTGAAGGGCAACCATGAATGGTTTGTCATACCACGCGAATGCGATGACAGGGCAATCACTCGCGATTCATTCTTCACCTTTACCAAGACAGCGCGTAAGCCATACGACTACATCATTGTTGCTTGCTACATGGCATTGTATCGTGCGGTTAAAGGTGTCAAGTTGTCAAGCGATGGTGACTACAATGAACTCGCTGATGGCCGACAACACTACGCTGATACATTTGGATTAGACGACGCGCAAATCCAAGAAGTGTTCATTGATACTATCCATGACCGACGACCCGAATGGTATATCGGCGACCCATGCTATGCAATCAATGACCACTTTTGGTATGAGTTTATTGAAAATATACCAAATGATGACAGGCTTGAAGGAGATGGTATTGAGTTTGAGTTTCATGGACACAAAGCCTATGTGTATAACAGCGGTCTTGGTGGCGATGGTTCATTCAATGTTCATGGTCGCAAGTTTTCTGTTGATGCTGGATTAGTTTCTGTATTACCTGCCGCGCTTGTTTCTAAGAATTTGGGTTGGGATGGTGTCGCAGGTGGACACATGGTTCGCTCGCGACTACGACCTGTCTTTGACATAGACACATACAATTTCCCGCATATCACATTGACTCTCGACGGATATACTGCTCATGATGACATGGGTAAAGTCGAATGCGATGACTGTGATGAATGGTGGGATGACAACGACATGCAGACAGACGCGAATGGAAATTATCTTTGCTATGAATGCTACGAAGAAGTCGAAGAAGGAGATGATGAATGATGAGAGTTTTAACACAAGACTGGATTAACGCTGGATTTGAATTAACATCAAATGAAACGCCCCTAAGTGGACTCGTTGATGCGGGTCACACAGTTGCTATTATCCCTCGTTCCGATGAGGCTAAGATGGATGCAATGATGAATCATGGTTTTGTTTTAGATGATGAAAAGAACTACACGCAATACAACAACACGATGAATACTGTTGGTTCTATTGACGCGAAGATTCTCAATCAACATTGTAAAGGTCAAGGTATGCTTACCATTGGTGGTAGCGACTACGACAAGAAGTTGTTGAAATCTTTTGCGAAGAAATACAACCGCGCTAAAGATGTATTCTCTTTATTGAATGGCTCACTACCTTCACCACTTCGACTCATCACACCTCGCGGTGGTCATTGGTGGATTCTTATTGCACCAAGAGTTGAACAAATTAACCCAACACCAAACAGCAAACAAACATACGGCACTCCGGTAGGGCTTGACCCTTTCCCGATGGAGGTTTTAGAATGATGAAAACAGAAGAAATATACGCGCACTTGCGCACGATGACGAGAGAAGAACTGATTGAATTGAACAACGCGGTTGTTCACGAAGTCAAATGGAAAAGAAAACAAGACACTGCTGACAAGAAGAGAACACTCAAAGTTGGCATGAGAGTTTGGTATGATGGTAAGCATGGATACACCGAAGGAACGATTACAGAATTGCGCAGAACAAAAGCAAGTGTAGTCACCGACGACGGACAAGGGTGGAACTGCCCTATCACTATACTGAATCAACTTGTTGAGAAGAAAACTTTCAATCCAGCAACGGGGGAATTTGAGTGACGCGCAAAATCACAGATGATAAACATGGTATAAGAATCATTGATATGATTGAGTTTGAAGAACACGAAACCTTTGACGGCTTCGTAGCAGAAGTGTCGGAGTTATTGTGGGGAGATAGTGGTGCATACGAAGAACCGAATGGTGAGATTGTATATCCACGCGAACCATACAGCGTTGATGAATCAGTTGATAGATTGAGAATGTTCAGCGATGAAGCACTTGCATGGAACTCACTTGCTATGTGGTGCGGTGCGGGTGACCATCCTATTGATAATGGTGAAGACACAGATGAGAAGATGGATTTGCGCGACTTAATGAACAGTATAATGAAGGAAGTGAAACAATGACAAGATACTACCACGCTACACCAAAAGACAACTTAACTTCAATCATGCAACACGGAATCCAAGCAAGGTTTGGTGAAGTCTATTGCTCAACCAATGAAGATTCTGCCGCGCGCTGGATATGTTTCACACGGATGGGTTGTAAAGAAATAATCACGCTACCATTCAACAGACCTCAAGGCGACAAGCGAATGCGCTTAGGCACAGACCATTCACCTATGATGACAAAGATACTTGGTATTGATGAAGAAGGTGCATCCTTTACATCAAGCGAATCTATACCACCCGAAGACATTGAGTGGGGTGCTGTCATGGTGTATCAAAATCCACACTACACAGCCGAAGCGGAACAAATGATGCTCAAGATGTTGAAACAAAATCAAGACGCGCTAATGAGAAGAGGCGCAGAAGCAATGAAGAATGAAATAGGAGTTGAAGAAGAATGATTGATGAAGATAGATTGAAATTGATAGACACAGGTGATGGTGTTCCGCTAACCAAGTGTGAACAAAACTTGTATGAAGTATTAGCGTGTCAAGAAGATGGTGTTTCCTATGACCCTCAACGAATCTATGATGCCTTTGAGGACATGAACGAATTGGTTGCAGAAATCAAGCGGCTACGCTTCATTGTAGACAGCATACCCGATGAAGTGTGGGAAGAATTGAAGGAGATGATTGAATGAATGACACAGACGAATACGAAGGACACAGCGGGCCGTGGACACTTGAGCATTTGGAAGATGATGAAGGCCAACAATGGTTTGAAATCCCTACTGTTCACTACACGACGAAGCAAAGCGGTGATGGTAGTCAGCAAGAATACGCCGACGCGCGACTCATCGCAGACGCTCCACTTCTCCTTGCAGAAGTCAAGCGGTTGCGTGAAGGTATCAAGGCTTACTTAAACTTAGAAATAGAAACACATGAATTGAAGGAGATGATTGAATGAAT
>CERN01019670.1_pt1 | contig 12724 bp, 8 predicted proteins | sample 530761 | NCBI WGS metagenome assembly CERN01 (sample SAMEA2620947, study PRJEB7988) | marine metagenome | isolation source: saline water (ENVO:00002010), including | reverse complement strand
TAAAATCTCTTGGCAAAGTAGACGAGTGTCTTGCGTTGAACAACTTTAAAAAGTACTTTGTACCAGTTGGATTGTTATCGGCATTTATTTCATTTAAGTCAAATTCAATAAGTATCCTTGCTTTTTCGCTAGAAAGGCCACTTGAGTTTGAAACCTGAGCATAGATTGTAAATGCCTCAAGAACATCAGACTGGCCCATATTAGACCCAGTACCGCGAGTGGCGAGTGAACGATCAAATGCATTTGTGATTGTATTATCTTTTAGTGCGAAGTATCTTTTAATCATCTGATAATTGTTCCTTTAATGTCTCGATCAGGAAACTTAAGTTCCATAATGACGTTTTTTGGGGCCTTGATGAAAGATCCATCTCTAGACATCATATCATCAAGATTAATTCTGTTGCTTGAATAAGAAGAGCCGGATCGTGGGAGGATCTTCAGATGACGAACCTCTGCTACGCCGTCAACCTTACCTAGAACGGAATACAGTCTGTTAACGTATACAGGTTCACCAATGTATAGTTTGTCCTCAAAATACTCTTGAATTTTACTTATTGATCTACTTAAAACATCTGCATCTGTGAATCGATTATCTATCCTTAATTTAAATTCAATTCCAAAATTCACAATTTTTGCATCAAAAATGTCAATAACATCATTCATTGATTTATAATGTGTAATCCAGTTTTTAACATTTGTTTTAACTTTTTCATTAACATCTTGAAGTTGGCCGTCTGAGTTTAGACCAGTTACATAAAGCGCCATTCTTCTATTGGTCGCACTTGGGTCATTAATAATAGATGCTCTTTTGATCTCTCCAAACTTCTTTGGCATATTGTAAACGGCAGACTCATAATCTTGTCGAGTAACTGCTCTATTTTGCATCGCGTAATAGGCCTTTGCTCTTTCTTTTATTTCTTCATTTGTAACTGTTGAGGCATCACCTGATACTGGGTCTTCATTTGTTACCTCTAGAGAAGTAATAACACCCTGAATTAATGTTTGTGTTAAATTTTGCGGATCATCAAATTCAATAATCCTTCTAACTACCGATTGGATCGTGTTTGAAGCAGCGTTGACAGACTCTGTGGTGTTGACTTTAAACACTATTGTCAACTCTGTGCCTTGTGGGGCAAGTCCTAATTTAGATGTACCTACTAGTTGCGTTGGATCAAAACTAAGATCTGTCACTTGTCTTTGGCCATGCATACGCAGGAAAACTTTGGACGGATCTATTAAACCGTCTGGTTCGTCATTCTCGTCTCCAAAACCAAACTGAATGTATGTTCCTGTGTCGTCCTGCTCCATGACGAATCTTCTAGCGGCAATAAATGGTTTAAGTATGCTTCTGACACCATCAGATGCGGCATCTTTGTTGGTTGTTTCATTGAACACAACTTCTTGTGCTAAATTTTCAACTTGATAGTATTCATTTCCGTCTGTGTCAATGACCGAAACTATTTCTGATACATTGTCTCCGCCAACTCGTATTCTACGAAACTTTTTAAAAGTTGCACTTGACAAATCAACTGTCGCTCTCTGGAAGATTCCGGACGTAATTTGTCCGTAAGCACGGACTGCAAAGAATGTGGTCGCACCAGTTGTGTCATTAAATCTTGCAGCCACAACTTCATTATCAGCATCATCAAACCGAACATCTTCTGTCAGGACATAATTGCTCCCATTTGCAGATTGAAAGGAAGTACCTCTTTTTACAATTGGTAAATAGGCTGTGTCCGGCGCTGTGCCGTCACTAACAGCAGGCACAAGCACATACATCGCAATAGTTCCATAGGAACTAGGTGTTCCAGAAAACCTATAACCAAGTGATCTTGCGTGTTTTCTCACATTCTTTCGTTCAAGAGCCGTATCCAGAAAAGACTCGTTAACACTGTAATCTAGATAGAATGATAAAACATCACCAACATAAGCAACTTGATCCATGAGCAGGGAATTAACTGTACCGACAGAAAAGTCTTTATACTGTTCCGGGTAGAATCTTTTTGCGTGATCTATCAAATCTTCCTTAATTGTAGAGAAGTCTCTAGAGGTATATTTGATAGGAGTGTTTTTTGTTTTTGGCATATTAAAGGGTACTCCTAAAACTTAAATAGTTTTTTGATCAAAAGTTATATCACTTCTGTTGCGACTAATTCAAAGTATTCAACTTCATTCGTACTATCAATTCTATATTGAATTTTAATAACCATGACCATTTCATTCAAAGCCAGAGATATATCAAGAATAGAAAGATATGGCAAATATCTCCGGCACTGATTTAAAATTTCCGATTTGGCCTGACTCAGAATACTGGGTGATGCTAAACTAAAAAGATACTTCTGTATGCCAACGCCAAATTGTGGTTCCCCAACAAATGTTTCTGGTACCGTTAACAGTAAAAATTTTAAGTTTTGATTAATTGCTTCAGTGGTTTGATCATCTGTGTAACTGAGAAAACCTTCTGGTCCTATCTCTATTGGAAATTGTATACTAATTGGCATGATTAACCCTTTTTGTCAAATAACTTTTGAAATGCGTTTTTGCAATCTTTACCATCCGCATCAAATGGATTTTCTTTAACAATTCTTCTTCTTTGCCACCAAGAAATGCTGCTGTCTAAATTTATATATAATTGAGGAAGAATATTTTCAAAAAATTTCCTTTTTAAATCTTCGCTGGAAACTCTATTTTCTTCTGGCTCATCATCATCAGAGCGATACACTGAATTAAACAGTTTCCTACATGTACTCTTTGACTCATTAAATATAAACGACTTCCAGAGATCCGGTGCGATGCCTCCTAAACCTATACCGGAGTCTATTCTTTCACTTGGATCTTTTCCAATTGATTCAAAGAAATTATAAAAAGAGTAAACACCTATAGAAGAAACATACGTCTTTAAAGGGAAACAGTAATCAACAAGAACCTGGTACTCTTCTGTTTGCACAAGATTATCTATGTAACACTTTAAGTCTTCTCCCATGTTCTCATCTTCAAAATTGATGTCTTTTATCTTCTTATCAAGAACATCTTGCTCAAAGACTGCAATTGGAACTGTTCGTGCCGTTAATTGCCAAGGCCTTTGACTAGTTTCAGTTGCTAATTGTATCATGGCCGGCTTGTGAGAGAATGCTCGGTTTGTCTCTGCATCTAAATCATTTAAGTCATAAGAAAAAGCCGAAGGAGGACAATACATTAGTCGTACCCCAAACTGTACCCCTAAGGAGCCGACTAGAATTCTGTCATCGCTGATCAACTCTAGGTTGCCAAAATAGTCTGATAGTTTTGAGTTCTCGTCATAAACGGCCCTATCGCTAAGTAATTCCTGTAGTTCTTTGATGTTGTAAACTTGTTCCAAGCCGTCTTTGTCGGTGGTTCGAATGTACCTCTCGAGATAAAAAACACCTTTTTCATTTAATTCCTCAAGTTCATCTGGTGTTAATAAAGCATTGTCAAACACATTTTCTTCTAAAATGTTCCGTGGTACATCAAAAATAGATCCATACCCAATACCAGATTTACCACCGGTCACAGGAGCCTCAATTTTGCTCTCTCCCGCTCTTAAAGTTGAACCCCTCATCATACCATTCTTAGATAATAAGTACTTGCTTATGTCGTAAACATGAGGTCGAGGGCGCATATTAAAATATAACTTCTCAGATAATTGTGTTATTTCCCTTTTCACTATTTCTCTTAAGAATACTTTCGCGGCATCTCGAGCCTTCCATATAGTATTTATGCTGTTTGCCAAGCCTAAGCGAAATGGTGATAACGGAATACCTGCTGCTGCTCTCCATAAACCTGCAACATCACCCCAGTCCATCTTCATAGAATCATTTAAAACTTCTTCCCAATCTTCGCCATAAGCAATAATCGCTGAGCCTCTGGCTATGTCATCGCATGCTTGGAAGAAATCCTGGCCTAGTGAGGCAAACTGTTCCTTTGCTTGATCTATTTGTTCTTTTGCTTCAACAAGCGCTGGTGTCATCTCAAGCATCCCATCCAAGATCATTCTTTCAACAGATTGCACTGATTGCTCTAAGAACAATAGCCAATAAGTATAACCTTGTATAACATTGAAAAGATTAAATTGATCCACCATCCCATCTTTCATAGCCTCAATCAAAACATCAGAAAAAATATCATCAATGTTTCTATCCGACATTTCAACGCTGCTAAAAACTGGAAGTGTTTTTAGAATAAACTCTGTGGCATATACTCTAACCGTTGAAGTAACAACGCCATCCATTAATCCGTGGTTTATAGGACTAAATTGTCTATCAAATGGTATCTCTACCCGACATTCCGGCGGTAATGATAAGCGCTCGTCGAATGGCAGGTTGTCTTCAATTTCTTTAACTCGATTGGTGATTTGAGCGAGATCTAAGAAATTAGTTGTATTCTCATCACAACTAGAAATCTCAGGGACAAAAGTGCGCATCATCCCCATCCAACCATTATAAGTTGCAGGCTCAATGTAAATCTTTGGTCTCCTATAGGAGCCACCGTGAATATCCGGGTCCAAAAAATGCACTCTTGGATTCTCTGTTGCACTTTTACCAAGTTTTCTATCTTCCTCATCAAAGGTATAACTCCAAGTACCTTCATCATTAGGATTAGCGTCTGGATCCACATATATTAGATCTCTAAATTCAATGGCTTGGCTTGCATCATAACCAAATTTATAACCTATAGGGGTCCCTCCATCCGGATCATTTAACATGGCATCCCTAACAAATGTAAACATTTCTGAGTTAATCGCTTCGTAAACTTTTCTACTCTCTATACTATTGATTTCTACGGGCCTGTTGAGGCCACGTTTTAGTAAATTTTCAAAAACTTTAACATATCCCTTAGTACGACCCGCTACGGGAAACTGTATGCCCTCTAAGAAGGAATCATCATACGCAAAAGGCTTAGAATATTTTATTCTATCCCTTTCAATAACAGGATCGTTACTAAATGCCTCATCTAAATCTTGACCAGGTCTAAAAGAATAGAAAATTTCCTTGATGTTGATATTAAATTTATTATCTATGCCGCCTTTTCTGGTTATTGACATTTCCATTTCATAGTCTGGGCCTTCACCATTTGCATCGTTCGTAAAGTTGCCACTAATCTTCACCTCTCCGTCGGTATTTAAGAACGAAAACATCGACATCTGTATTTGTTTCCTCATATGAATACCAACTGTTGCAGGAAACATCCCGCTAGCGTTCTCTATATCAGGCATACGAAAGTCATTTGCGTACCATATAGAGCCATACTCTTTTCTAAATTCCCAGTCTGCTTCTGAGTTAACATAATTTGGAATGAATATCGGCAACCCAACAAACAGTTCGTGGAGTTTTAATGAATTATCAGCAGTGTCTGTTAGGATACTGGCCAAAACAGAATGATACTCTCCAATTAAATCATCAAAAAATCTTCTTTCAAGCAAACTAAAGAAGTCATTAATTAATCCTTTCTTTTGTTCACGGCTCTCTGGTGTTTCAAGTAATATAGCGCTTTTATTTACAGAACAAGTTGGATCAGCACGAGACAACAAATCATCGATTGCCTGCTCCATTAATCCCTGTGGTCCCTGTTGCATGATTTTTGCAACATCACCTAGGTCGTCTAGTACTCTTTCGTTCGCCTTGTCAATCATGTCTCTGGCTGTTTCTTCGTCTAAACCATTTGCAGTTAGCAGCCCCTCTCTATCTCTGTTAAATTGATCCAATTCTTCCTGAGTCAAACAAATTGATTCATATATTGGCCCATCAGGCGCCCTGTTTACTTCTTCTAGCAGTTCTTGCAACAGTTCTGGTGGGCAATATGAACCACAATTGACATAAACTCTCTCTACGTCTTGAGGAGTACCCATGACTCCACCATATTCTGGACAAAATGTATTTACTGCCTCTGCTATTCTAGCAGATACATGCGGCTCTCCTTGGCCAGCCATTAATTGCACATTTTCTTTTCGAGACGTGACTGAATTAAGTGTTCTAAAAAGACAATTAATATCTCCCCCGAACCCTCCAAGATTACCAAAAACTCCATTCTTAGCCGCTGCCAGATCATCTTCGTCTCCATCTGGGCACCAGGCATCTCTAAGTGCATTATCAAAACCATCCCCTGAAAAGTCACCCTCTGCCACAAATTGACCGAGAGCATTAAGGCCATCACAAATTCCTTGCTCAATTGTTTGTAGTAATTTAAACATTAAACTAACCAAAACTTTTGTAATTGTTTGTGAAAATGATGCTATGAATATATTGGCCAGTTTTGTTAGCAGCGCAGTGTCAAAAAAGTTTGGAACTGTTGGGATTTTAGGCATCCTCAGTCCATTTTGTAAATCCCCACACACATCTAGTGTTAGAGTGCTAAGAAAACTATCAATTGGAGGTTCTGATGGACTCTGTGCGGCACATTTTACGCTGGCTAATAACCTGGGCAATAACTCACCTACAAGCGGCACCCTATCAAGAGTCTGAAGTAGTACATCAATCTGCAGAGAGTCCATCATATAGTCAATATAAGCAGAAGTAATTGTCTTTTGAAGAGACCCAAGTGCATTACCATAAGTCCCAGGAGGGGTGTTTTCTTTTGCTTTTGACTCCCTATTGGCAGCATCCGCTAATGTTTTCTTTTCCTCTTCCGGTAGATCCCTCCAGATTTCCAAATCAGATTTTTTTGCGTTAGGATCAGATGTCTCCTTTGATAATTTTGATATTTGTGCTTCTAAGTCTGTGGTACGTGCCAAAAGTTGTTCGTATACCAACTGTTCACCAGCAAGAACTTTGTTCTCAGATTCCAATTGTTTCATAAGGCCTGCGATAGTTCCTTCTTGCCATGGATTATATTCTTGAGCATTGACTTCCGCAATTTCTCCTGAGATCTTATTGACTCTTTTTAATTGATCACCAACTCTGTTCAATTGTGCGGCCTGATCTTTGATTGATTGATCTAATTCTGCTTTAAATTGCACTAATTTTTTGTTATCGTCTTGACCCGCTAACGCTTGCTTAATAAACCCATCTTTGTATTTTTGATAAGGGTTTGAGTTTGACATTGAGCCAGGATCATATCCTGCTTCCCATGGTAGTGGTAGATTGCCAAAATCTTTTTCATATTGCTGACGGATCTTAATCTGATCTTCTGGTGGTAGGTTTTCAATGAAAAAACCAATAACATCAATATCCATGGACTCAAGCGCCACACGAACAATTTTAGACATTGCATTTTGGTAAGAAGTCCCTGAGAAAAGACAGCGCATTGCTGCCATACCAACACTATTGATGTTACATAAAGTCAACATTTTAATGACGTGATCACTTTGAGAACCTTTGGGTTCGTCCTTAAGAGACTTAAGTGCTGAACTGTTAGGATTTGTGCTCATTGATCTTAATGTATCTGGTGGGATTAAAGACTTTAAAAAGGAATCTTGGGCGAAAAATTTATCAAATTGCGCCTGATATACTTGTTGATTAGCAGCATTAATAGCATCTTCATTTTCTAAGAACTTTGGCTTTGACCCGGGCCTAGAACATGACACATTGTTGAACTCAAATTCTAATGCTTTCATTAAATTGACTGAATCATTTAAGATAGTGTCTCTCAACTCAATAGCATATTGGTTCGCGTTGTTTACTATGCAACTACCAACGTCTTGCTCAAGATTGTCTTTGCTAAGGCGACCGTAAACAACAGATATCTGTGGGTATGTGTATGCTACTAAAAAATCTAACCATGGATAGGACTGTGATGCACGCAATGACATGTCTATCTTCTTTAAATTAGCAACATAGTGCATTGTGGTGGGTCGATTGTCACACCAACTTTTGAAATTATCAAACCCGTCGGTTAATTTGCTATACCCGCAACCATTAACTTCTACCTTCACCGCCTTAAGTTTGTAAATCTCTCCTTCTAAAAATTCTAGTTTAACTTTCCTTACAAGGTTGCCTATACCAGAAAAGAAACTATTGACTTCATAACCATTATCTCTTATAATCTGCACAATTTTATCTTTAAATTGATCAATTTTGACCTTTTCTTCAGATGCATAATAATCAACAGGCTGAATGTCCTCTGCGCTAAGCGCCTCTACGTCTTGAGTATCAGAAAATATTAGATAACCATCTTGGTTTCTCCAAAACAATGATTGGTATGTACTATAGATACCCAAACTAGTAGACAGCCTAGTCAGTTGAGGAGACAAATCCTCGGATAAAAACTCAACTGAATTATTGGCATTAAGTTTACTTACTGTATCGGATCCACCAGGAAGTTGTATTCTAGGCTTGCTTGGCACTTGATCAAAGATAAATGCAGGGACAGTAACTTTTACTTTAAGATAGTTTCCTATTGGATCAATATCAAAATCTTTTATTACGGCATATAGTTCTAAAGCGTAAGGGTTTGTAATCTCAGGATACTCTCCTGTTGCAAACTTGGTGGCATCAAACACTTCAAAGGAGTCGCCCTCTTCAGTTGTTCTATTTTCTCCTGCATAAATTGAGTTGGTTGCCTCTGCTATTATTTGATCAATAGGTGGGCATGAATTTCTCTGAGACAATGGAATATCTTCCAGGCTTCTCTCGTCAAAAACATCAGTCCCACCAGATTCGATATGCCTCGTATAGGCCAAAGTATAGTCACTTTGAAGTTCTAGTAACTCATCCGGGGCCAACCCTTCAAGTTTAAGTCCAGGAAATGAAGCGCAAATTATTGCATCAGCCTCAAGTTTCCCAAAATGCCGCAACATTAAACGCAATGCCGGCTCGATATATTGTCTCAAAGCCACCTCACGGCCTTGAGGAGGGCTTCTAAAATCAGCAGCAGTAAGATATTCCCCGTATCTATCAAGACTAACTACACAAGTATATTCACAAGTCCCTTCGTTTAGATATGGACGATTAACCATACCAGTCCAGTCAGGCTCAATATAGTTGGGGTTTACAATACAGGTTGGGCATATTTTTTTTATCGGTGGTGGTGGTGTAATATCATCACAAACGTCTTTTTGAAATTTTGAGAAATCTTTTTCGGCCATGTTATTTTCCTATGAATACTGTGCTGCTGCAAATGTCGCCGGCGCCCTGTATTAACTCGTCTGTTTCTGCACTAGTTGAAAAAGAAGAAAGTCCGAGCGACTCTAATTGTTCAATGTTGGTATTTACATTATCCAATATGTTTGATAACGTATCCTTAAAGAAATTCGGAACACTACCGCCAGTATGCGTAACAGCATTGACTGCTGGGGCTGTTTGAATAACCCCTACCCCAGCACCCTGATGGTTGTGGACAGCATAAGATATTTCTAATTTTATTAATTTTTGTTCAAGAGTTTGAACTTTTGAGTGTATTTTCATTATCTTTTTTACAAGTTTTCTAAGGTACTCTTTAAGGTTTCCACCTAAGACTGCTGCTTGAATATCTTTTTCTGTTGTTCTTGCCAAAGTAATCTTGGGTTTAATACTTCGAATACCAGTCGCCAATAGGTCAGAGGAATCTTTGGGTGTAAAATTTGCGGACCCAACTAAAATTCTAACTTCTTCGCGCCCTATTGCATATGTATGATCTGCTTTGATGCCAATACCGGACTTCATATTAGCAGCAAAACAGGTGTTTGGTGTACCTAAGCCAAAATAATGTTCCAGGGATCCCCTCTCGGTAAGATAGATTCTGGCTGCATCAGAGGCAAAGTTTGCTCTCGACTGTATGTCAGAGGTATAAACCCTTGACTCATTACCAAGTGATCCTACAACAATATCTATGGCCTCACACTGAGTGCCTCCGGCACCTCCTAGGCCAGAATGAACAGGTCCGTAATTATCTTTTGTAAACAATATACGGCCACCTGTGGGACCATTCTGGTTTTTAGATCTAGAGACGATCTTCTCTAGTCCCATAACTGGTCCGAAACTTGGCAAGTCTTCATTGTCTTTAATGAGAAAGACCCCAGACTCAAACAATTCTGGTTTTTTCTTTACCAAATTGTCGTTAGACTGTTGAATCATTCTTCTTTTATCATACCCAACTGAATAGGCTGAGCCTAAGGTTATCATTTTGTTGTTTTCAATACTCATTATATCCCCAGTATCTCCTTCACTTTTGCATTTGATAGAAAAGTGTTTTTCCAACCCCTGAGTCTTTGTGCAACACCTTCTGGGTTTTTGCTATCTTTTTTTGCAGCAGCGTTATTACCAACCCCTTTATACACACTTTGTCCCTTATTGGCTCCGTATTGAGATGGGTAAGATGCCCACTCCTCCGCTATTGCATGTGCTGCCGCGATGGCATCGTCATGCTTGTCAACCATATAGCCGTGCAAGACCGGTCTTTTGCTGCTCAAGATTAAATAAGCACCCATAGCATCTTGGATTTCTTTGTTAAATACTTGGCTTTGATCAATATTCAGAGCAGCAATTGTTTCTTGAAATGTCTGTGATCTTTTGTCAAAGGAGCCTACAAGTTGGTACCTTCCAACTGCAAAAACTCCAACACCCAGATTGCCTGCGCTTCTTTTATTTTGAGATGCTCTAATTTCTGCTATGGTTTTGGTTGATAACTTACCGGCGCCATTTTTCCATCTACCAAACTCTTGAACAACAGTGTCATTACATTCACCCGTTGCGCCACAATTGTAAGCATCGTAGGAATCAGGACCAGTACGTCCAGTCTCATGGGAGGAAATATCATCAAGAAAGCCAGTAAGTGCCGGAACAAAGTCCTTGTATTGCTGTAGGGTATAAACAGTCGATACATTGTTGGTAGATTTTCTTGGATTTGTAGATGATTCTCCAATAGTTGAAGGTGCCGAGTTTGAATCGGCAAAAGCACTCATTGCCAACTGTCTTCTTTTTCGAAGAATTGTAGCAGAGGTTGTTCTTTTTGTGATTCTTGTAGCAAAAAGAACTGCTTTTTGACCATTTGACTCCTTGATTCTTCTGCATTCGATCTCATCTCCAAAATTTGGTGCTTCGAAATCGTTGGTTACCTCAAAAACACATTGTGGATGCATATTAATTAATTTACGAGCGATATTTAAGCACGCAGCATCAAGTGGATCTGGGTAGATTCTATTGAGTGCTCTAGTTGGCCGAATCCTTGCAAGGATATAAGATTGATCATCTAATACAATTCTCGTACCATCGCTATCTGAAGGGTTATTATCCGATAACACCGTGGCATTAAATACATCTGGTAAGTTATCAAAAATGGAATCAATGAACGCTTCTTGAAACAAGTCTGCACGACTACTTAAACGATCAGAAAAACTACGTACCTGTTGGGGTGTGAAAATGCTCATTTATCTTCTTTCTCGGAATTCTGTATTGCATCAAAAATCCCTGCGAAGTCCTTATCGGTCAATTCGTCAGAAGTGTTTTCACCTTTTTTCATAAGGCCACACAACTTGACCAACTGCTCGTTGGACCTCTGCAGGGTTTCTACATACTTTGCCAAAACGCCACCAATTTGATTGTGTCGGGCCTCATCAACAGAAAGCCACTTGATGGCATCATCAAGCAACTCTCGTGTGATTTGTCGGTCTTCTTCAATGTTTTTAATGGCTTCTTTAATATGTTTTTCGCTATTACTCATACATTTAAATAGGTTTCAGTTAGATTTTACCGTCATCCCAATCTACCTTAAACTCTCTGTACCTTTCCCTCATTTTGTTGAGTTGAGTTACAATTTGCTTGGTATTCATACCCGTGATTTCTCGTAGGTAAAGATAAATTGCTTTCTTGTTAAAGATGTCGATTTCCTCAACAGATGACAAAACAATTTTTACGGCTTCATAAACTTTTCGCTCTTGTTCTTTCTCAAAGTCAGAGTCCCAAGTGTCAATCTCTACCCATAAGTTGTTCCAAAACTCAGTGTTTATGGACTCCCTTATAAATTGATCCCCAGGGTCCACAAAGTTAGTTTGAAGTTCCAACTCTGCTTCCTCATAAGGCACCTCACGCTGTAAACGCTTAGTGTTCTTTTTTACTTTGTGAATAAACCAATTTTTTGTGATAACTGAAAAGTACGAGAACGCTTTTGAGCCTCTGTTCGGATCGTACTTGTCTAAAATTGTTGTTAACCATACCTTGCACTCCATTCTAAGTTCGTCAATGTTTGGGAGAGAGGTAAACTTGTACGCGAATACAATTTTATCAACCATTTCGTTAAAGGCTGGTTGAATCCAATCTCCATATAATACCTCTTTCTCTGCTCGGTCTTCAGAGACACAATACTTAAGAATTGCGTTCTCGTGATCCTGCGTAAAATACATTCTCCCCATAGGGTTTTTGCTCCTCGATTTCTTCTTCACCATCAGACTCCTCGGAAAATTCGATCTCTAAAGCCTCTGTCAACGATGACACGTCCGCGTACTCTTCTTCCAAAATAGTAATAAGAGAACGTGTATGGGCGAAAAGGTGTTGGATGTTTTCGTCCCCATAATACGTATCAAGTTGATAGATAGCCTTAAGATGATCACGATAATTAGCAACTAATTCAACTAAATCCCCAATATTTTGAGAAACATAGGTAATTCTTGTTGATTGCTCTCGTGAAAACCAGACCAAAAACCCATTAAGAATGAGTGAGATTGTTAATGCAAATATAAGCCATAGTTCTAATGTCATGTGTTTGGTTCCCAATTATTGTTGCGTGCCCTCTTTTTTTCTTGTTCAAGAATCGCTCTATTTTCCTCTATAGCGTTCTTAACTTCGTCCCCTACCTT
>CERN01043081.1_pt1 | contig 12757 bp, 13 predicted proteins | sample 530761 | NCBI WGS metagenome assembly CERN01 (sample SAMEA2620947, study PRJEB7988) | marine metagenome | isolation source: saline water (ENVO:00002010), including | reverse complement strand
TAAATCAAATGTAAGAAGAACACCTAATGTGCCACTCAACCATTGAGCATGAGTCCCATCATCCATGTCAAGCAAACCTTTGCTTGCAAGCAACGTCTGATGAATCTCATCTTCAATAGCTAAACCTTCTTCGGCCATCCAAATAGCCCAGCTATCTTCAAGAGGTTCTTCTTCAGCCACGGGATCACCGCCCGAGGCGAGCCTTCGCAAGAGTTTTGAGCGCTGCAATAGCGGCAGCAGCAAACGCTGTAGCCGCAGCTTTAAGACTTGAAACGTCGGTAACAACAACAACAGCAAGCGCAGATTCGACACCCGTCCAAGCTGAACGTTCAATCCAATCACTCCAAGAAAACTTTGTTTTAGCTGTCTCTTCAGTCACTTCTTACCTTTCTTACTGCGGTTAGCTTTGTCGTAAGCAATCGCCGCAGCCTTATCCTTTTTGTATCCCTCAGCTATTAGCTTCCCAATGTTATGAGAAATAACAGCATCAGAGTTACCTGCCTTTAACGGCATAACTAATACTTAACGGGACGACGAGCCGTTTTACGGCTCTTCTTCGGTTTCTTGTAACCTGACTTAGTTTTAACAGGAGGCTTCTTCATTTTCCGAACGGACGACCACCCTGGTTCTGGTTACCCAGACCAGTAGAACGCAAATACGCAGCATCAGACTTAGCTTTCGCTGCCATATCAGCCATGTTGTCCGCAGAAGACGAATCATACGGCTGTTCATCCGAATCACCGAACGTATCAGCAAACGATCCGTAACCTTTACCTTTAGGCATTTCAAGACCTCCTATAGAGTGTTGAGAGTGGCCCACTAACCAAACAATACATCCCAAGTCCTGGCACCCACAATGCCATCGACCTTAAGAAATGAACAATATTTAACCTGAAACATTTTCACAGCACGCTTCGTGTTGTATCCATAGATACCGTCTATACCCCCAGGCTCATACCCAAGGTCCTTCAGACGCTCCTGAACGGCTCTCACAGCCTCTCCACGGCTACGCCTACGCTTAGACAACGGACTATGGGATACAACCGCCTTCAGGCTCTCCAAATGAGCTTTGATCCCATCCCAATCCACCTTGTTGGGATCTCCAAGTTGCGACGGCATCCCTGACTTCAACCAGTTGTACAACCAATTCCCAGGGCACGTAGAGTTCCCTAAATCTCTGTGTCCTTTGACCCACAGCTTCCCTCCATAACGACTATTAATGTCATTAATCAGCCACTTAATAGAATCCAAAGCAGCTTCAGGGGCTTCTATCTCTCCCCAACCCGTGAAACAAATCGACTCACTACGAGAATTCCAACCCTTAGTAGCACCAGAAACGACACCAGGCCCACGTCCTGCATAAATAACTCCTGCTTCGTCAACCAACCAGTTGTAAGCAATAGCGTTCCAACCACGAGAATCCATATGGAAACGTTCATAAGCTTTCAAAGCAGACAAACCCTTAGGACCATCCTTCACACCACTGTGATGAAGAACAACACCTTGCACTCTTGATGCCCTCAACTTAGTGAAAGGCCGTTTAGGGGGACGGGCTTCCCACCCGTCCCGAGAAATAATTGTTCTCTCAGACATATCCAAATCCTAGACCTTGCGGAATTCTATATCTTTCTTATTGCGAAGCTCTTCAGCAAATTCTTTCTGCATACGAATTAGCTCGCTACGTTTAGCCGAAGGAGTATTTTGTCTTATGTTTGTACCAAACAACGTAGACAACCAAGTACTAGTAATACGTTCTTGCTTACTTTTTTCTCCAGGGAACAATCGACGCATCCTGCCAAGAACAGGATTGAACTGATCCAAACTGTAAAGAGTTTTATCAGTTACTTTCCATTCCCCTTTACTATTCTTCTTTGCAAGTCCAAGCCCACCAAGTACAGGCAGCAACCCAGGGATAGCTCTGTAGCTAGGAGGAACCTGTTGGTATCTCCCAGTAAACGGGATATCAGCAAAATATTGTTTGCCAAAATGAAGTTCTATTGGAAGTTTGTACAAAGGAAACGCTGATTCCGCAATCGGACGCCAAGGTTCTTTGCTATCCAAAACCTTTGCCCATTTAGCAAGATCACGGAACGGCAAATCAGGCAACGCATAAGCACGACTACCACCAACATTAAACGGTAAACGTATACCCATATTCTCTCCGAACCAGCTAGGCACTAGCCCTTCTTCGGGAGAATGCAATTCCATTTCTCTCTTTACCTGCTGCAACCGACCCCAAGCCGTAGGTTTCTTACCAAGGGACTCAACAAGCACAGGCAAAATGTTTTTCTGCCAAGTCCAGAACGGAATAACCTGCTTCATTTTGCGTTCTGTTTGGGTGAGATCCGCATAATCAAAGTGGTATTTATTTACAAGTTGGAAAGCATCATCAATACTTCCACCACCCATAGCTGTGTGATGAGCCACAGCGCCACGCAACATAAACTCAGCATCTTGGTTCCATGCACGCACTTGGGCAAACGGAGCAAACTCTGCTTTGAACGGGTTAAAGGTTCTTTGACCGCCACCAATAGCATCTAACGAAGACTGAACTTCCTGAGACACCTGACCACTACTAGCCATACCAGTTTCATACCACTTCAAAAACGTTTCAAGCTCATCAGAAGGAACAGCAGCCTGCATTTGAGGACCACCAAGCCTGCCTTTCAAACGAATAGGCGCACCCTCATCTATAAGAAGTCGTAACCCATACGCAATATCTTCAGGTCTGCCAGCATCTGCCGCTGCTTGTCGAGCGGCTCGACGAATCCCCAAAACCCGACCATGCATGCCCATAGGCACATCAGCAATCTGGTTGTTAATCCACATGCCACCCAGCATGTTTCTTGCAATAAACCCAGGAGTAGCGACAGCCCCAGCTTTCCACCAGTTCAAAAACTTTGAATACTTCTGCATGAAGTCATTCATCGCTTTAACATCAGCGGTTCTAGCAGCAGCCTGAACCGCAGCAGAGAACAGTTCTACTGTTCCTTCTCCTGCGCCTCCCACCAAACTGTATCCACGTAACAAATTGTTTGTTCTATTGGATACATTATTGACGTTGCCAAGACCCATCATGTTGACCATGTAGTCGTTTAACCGACCCCCATAGGCGTCTGACAAGTTGTGAAGGTTGCGTACTTTGCGAAGCTCTTTAACAGCAGCTTGCTGAGAATCAGCAGCACTCATTCGGATAGTTGTTCTATCCGAATCCATTAACCGCATCTTCTCTAATTTCAATTCGTCAACAATTCTTTGCTGTTCCCCAATAACTCCCATCATTCGAGACAACTGATCCTCAGTTAATTCACCAAACTGTTTACGTCCCAAAGCTTCAAGAATTTCTGCTTCTGATTTACCTAAACGTTCTAGCTGTGCACGAGTAGCGTTTGCTCGTCCTTCCCACTTTTTGCGTAAACGAGAAAGATCAGCTTCAGTTGCTAAAAGCTTTTTCTGAGCACTGCCCATAGCTACTTCAAGCTGTTCAAACTTTGCACCAAGAAGATCAAACGTTTCTTGCAAAGCTTCATTCGCTGGTTTAGTAGCTTGCCTGCCAAGCCCAAGAGTCAAAATTTCTTCTATCTCACGCAACTTCGCATTCAACAACTTGCGTTCTGCTGCACCTATATCAGAAAGAAGATCAGCAACATTTTTTCCAATAGGAGACTTCCCATCAATCAAAGCATCAGCGCCTTTGATCGTCCTATAACGATCAAGGCGAGCAAGAATACCCATGTCCCCTTCATCAAGCCCAGCTATAAGACGCTTAAGCTCAACCAACTCAGGCATATCCTCAAGCCACTTCTCCCACTTAGGATTACCCTTAAAGATCTGACCCAACCGTTTAGAAATCCGACCAAGCTCATCTTTGCGAGCCTTGCTCGCAAGCATCTTCCCATTCCTAGCGAAATCAAACAACTCGTCAGCAGACATCGCATTCATAAAATCTTCTAAATCATCTGCTGCCCGAACCGTAATATCGTCAGCCATACGGCTAACAAACGTGGACTTAAAGTTACGCAAACCCTCACGCAAACTATTAGCCAAATCTTGCAGTTCTCTATACCCATCAAGCAACGGAATAAACCCTTGAAGCTCAGGATCAATACCCTGAACCGCTTGAATCCGTTTCAACATTTCTTCAACTTGTTTAACTTGATCGTCAATAGCGTGAATCATTTCCACAGCATCTTCACGGGCAGCGTGCAAACGAGCAGCTTCATCAGCCGTTTGCTTAACCTTTTGACTGATGTATCCAACACCTCTACGAAGATCATAAGTTGACCCAGGACTAATGAAAGCTAAAGCGTCGTTACTTAACCCCTCAATACCTGAACCATTGGCAATGGCTTCCATCACAGAACCAACAGTTATCATTTCCGCTTCAATAGCAGCCATCTCGTTAGCTGCTTTCACCGCTTTATTAAACCTAGGACTATTCTCTATCATTCCTTCGGTGTAATAACTAACCCACTTAGCCTGCATGGCTTCTTTGACTTTTAGTTCGTCACGTCTAGCTGTTTCTCTTGTGAGTTTCTTACCTGCTGTAGTGCTCTGAGCAGTTAAACGTTTCGCAGCAGCACGAGTCAACTGACCATTAGCGCCACGAACAATGATTCCACGTTGCGCTAAACCGTCAACAACATACTGAGAACGAATGTAACGAGCATGAGAATCAATGTAACGAGTTAAAGATTTAGTCATATCCGTATCGAATATGTCAACCCAACTATCCCCGTAACCTTCTTTACCCATTCTTGAAAGCTGATCTCTAATAGAGCCAGCTTTATCAATGTCCTGAAACGTTCCAACATGCGTTTTGTTGGTGTATACAAACCCGTTCGACCCCGTAATCTTGAAACCATCGTCAGCGGCTTCCTCGATAGCAGTTATTAACTCTCTTTCTAGCTCCGTGCCAGTAAAGGAAGGATCAACACCTAAATCATCAATCAGCTTCTCGATATTGATTGGTGCATCAGGATCTCCACCTGGCTGCAAGTTCCGCCTAACAATTTGTTTCATCCCCTCAGGCGTAATCCAGTGACGCTTAATAAAAGAATTACCTGGAATAACTTGGTCAGGATTATCGGGAAGCAACGTATTCTTTAAGCGTCCAAGTTCGTCAAGCTTCTCCGCTCCTTCACGACTTATGTAACGCATCAAGTAAAGCTCGCCAATAACTTCTGGCAAATCGTCGCTGAATGGCAAAGCCTCGTTGACTAGCCTCCGCAAATTGTCTAAGTACTCACGAGCTTGCTGCCTCAAAGCAGCAGCTTGTGGGTCAACATTCCTTGACCCTCGAATTTTCTGCCACTCATCAGGATTATTTCTAATCCACTGCTTCAACCGCATCTGAGCTTCCCATTTGGAAGGAATCATAACGTCAAGCACTTCAGACTTGTCCATGTTTTTTAACTGGATGTCTTGATACTCAGGCTGTGCCCAAGCTTTCATTTCACTTCTAGTTGGATCTGCTTCATCCCACTGACGGAAAAAAGGAAACGCATTCTCATCAGTAAGACCAACAGCACGCCGAGCCTCAGGAGACAAAGAAGCAACATCATCCATGTCCCCCCATTTCAATAGCTGCTCAGGAGTTATCTCTTCTAACCCAGCTTCCACCCGACTAGCGTTCACACTTTCAAGAAAATCTCTCAAAGGAGTAGGCAACACCCCTAAGCTTTCATCCCCAGCAAATTTAGACCCCTGAGAAATCAGATAACTAGTGTCATTCTCAGCCGCAAACATCAACTCATCGAAATCAATACCAGCATCATCAGCAGCACGTTTAAGATTTTCTGCACCAACACGAGCTTGACTAGCAAAAGTAGAAGATCGTGTGTTAGCAGTCTGAGCAATCCGTTTAATCCAAACACCGTTAACTTGCTCATTAATATCTTTAGAACGAATCATCTTATTGATGTCAACGTTCGTATTAAACGCCTGACCAATTTTGTATCCCATTTTCGTATCAGCAGCGTTAGAAAACACTTTCCCAGGACCCGAAGCGACCGCTGCAACAAACGCAGTGTTCCCAGGAATCTTTGCCAACAACTGGGCACTACCTGGCATTTCTACAGGCATCCGCATAGCCAGTTTCGCAGCCGCATCAGCTTCAGTCCCAACAGCAACACGCTTTCTGTTGATAGGAGCAACAGCGCCTTTCTGACCACGCAACTCAGCAACACGCTGACGGACAAGATTCAAATTATTAGGTTTAGTTAGATCTAAAGCCTCATTAGTTTCATCTCCCCACCGAAACCAATTCCCAGGTCCCGCTTTACCACCAGAAACAAGCTGGTTGACACGCATGTCATCCAGCTTCTTACCAACAGCAGGAAAAATAGTTCTTAAAGGCTTCTCAATAATTGCTCGACCAAGACGACCAGTACCAGGAATTGTGAAACGAGCACCAGATGAAATACCTATCTCATCTAAATACTTACCTGCAGACAACACAGACTTAGTGCGCTGCACCTTCGCAGCAGCAGCACCTAACTCATCAGCTTTCTTAAAGTTTTTAGCTTGCCTTGCAACAGTTTCAGCTTTACGCAAACCATTAGCAACCTCTTCCCATTTGGTGAAACGAGAAATTAACCCAGCCCCAGCCATATAAGTCAACGGATCAAAAGCAATATCAAGACCCAAACCAACAGCAAAATGCAATGGCCCAGGAAGCTCAACTTCCCAATCCCGTAACACTTCACCCATCATGATGTTGTCGCGAGTCTGGTTATACCACTCGCCTATAGAAAAACTTTGACCATCCTCAAAAAGATCACCAACCTCTTTAATACCTGAAACAATGGCAGCACGAGGTGTATCAATCGCATCAATGATCGGACCCAAAATAGGGATATCAAATACCCCTCCACCTTTTTTACCTTCCTTCTTTTTTTCAGGAAGAAAATTAGGAGCAGGCAACGCAGACTTAGAGGTTTGCCTTGAATTTCGCTCTAGTACCTGATTTGTCAGACCTAACTGATCCATCATGTTTGACCGTTGTTGCGGTCTAGGAGGAGGAGGAATCGCCATTGAAACTCCTAACCCAAAGTTTCAGATTTAGTTTTCGCAGTCTTAGCTTTAGTGTTCTCCGCATCAATGAAAGCTTGATAAGCGGATAACGGGATCTCAAGTCCAATATAGTTATCAAAAGCTTCTGGCAGCATATTAGGACCAATAGTTACAGTTTGTCCTTGCCTAGCATTAGCGTCAATAAACTTGTTCATCGACCCAGGAACAGCAGTAGTAGCCGCTGCAGCTTCAGGACTCAACCCAACCTCTTGACCTAGAACCATTGCAAGCATTGCGGCTCTTTGAGCTTCTTGAGCAGCAGCATCAATCTGAGATTGAGCTTGCTGCGCTGTAATCTGACGATTAAGCAAAGCCTCATTAACATCTTGAAGCTCATACGACAAACGCTGAGAACCCTGGAACAAGAAGTCAGACATTCTTGAATCAAACTGACGACGTTCTTTAGCCATACCCGAACGAGCACGACCTATCCCAGCCTGAGCACGTTCAGCGCCAAGCATCGCCATACGAGCAGCTAAATCAGAACCAGATTGCATCTGAGCACCAAGCAAAGCACCCATTTCCTGACCAACCACATTCGTGTAACCAGCAGGATCAATCCCAAGATTCTTTAATCGTTCAGTTGCAGCTTCAGTACGAACATCAAACTTATTCTGCAAATCATCAAACGACTTTTGTCGCTTGTTTGTATACATCTCTTCGCCTTGACGCCGTTGAGCGTCAGAAGCTAAAAGCTGTTTAACGATTGCTTGTTCGTCGTTATCGAACTGAGCGCCACGAGTAGCACGTTCTGAATCTAAATAACTAGTTAAATCGTTGTAACGACCCTGAGCAGATGATCTTCCAAGATCAGCAAGCGCATCTGACGACCCTATACCACCGCCACTGCCACCAGCAGCGGCACCAGGAAACATAGATTGAAACCATTCCATGTCTAAAGTTTGAGGCTGTTCTTGTATTAATTGAGGTTGTTGAGCAGCCCGCCGCATAGCAGCTTCTCTAGCCCGATCCATCGCAGCGCTATAACGTTCATCACCTATGGCCGCCATAGAAGCAGCCCACTCAGGGCTATAACGCCCACCAGGATTAGTTTCCGAACCTTCAACTAACCCAAACTGGCTAGGAACATAAGACTCTGTAAAAGGAGCTTGAGGATACTCACCAAATAGTTTCCTATCTAAAGCTTCTAAAATATCTGAAGGAGCATCTAAAAGATTATTACCCCCTTGCAGCAAATTTCCTATGATTCCTTGGTCAGAATCCCACCACTCAAAATCATTAGGATCTTTAGGCGGAGCTTTCTCAAACTGCCCTTCAGGACGAGCGGGAGATCCACCGCCATATTGCTGTTCTGCAGCTAGACGTAAATCTTCTAAAGCAAGTCGTTGGTTATGTGCTGCTCGTTCTTCAGGAGTTACAGAAGACTGCTCTCCAAGCGAAGGGCCATAAGCAGGAGATTCCAACTTTGCTTTCACTTTCTGTATATCAGCCATAGTTGCATCTCTACCAGGCACAAATTCTAACGTTTTAAGATTAGGCCGATCAGGCATAAACCGTGGAACACCATTAGCATCAGGAACAAGTCGCCCAGTACCAGGCATCGGACTTACCTGAGGTGTTTCCTGCCACGATTTGCGCTGCGGATTGCTTTCAGGATAGTCACCAAATAATTTTCTATCTAAAGCTGCTAAAGCATTTGTAGGAACATCTAAAAGACGTGAATACAAGGGTTGATTCATAATAACTCCTAGCCCATAGCCCGAATCTGTTGGGCAATACTTGCCCTCAACTCATTCGGATCAGAAACATTTGCTGTATTAGCAGCCACATTCAAAGCATCAGCAATCGCATCAGAATCAACACCACGATAATACTGTTGCTCCTGCGCCAAATCGCCACCAATATCAAGACGCTGAGAAGACAAATCATACTGACGAAGCATGTCCCCAATCGACCTCAACTGGTCAGACTCATACTCCCCCATCGTACGATCCATAATCCCACTATTAACAACACCACGCTGATTCAACCTGTCCCAAATAGGACGCTCCCCACGAATACGATTCCTCTCGGCTGTATCCAAACCATAAGCAAGGTTCTGCCCTAAAAGCTCACGGTTATATTGATTGCCGCTCAAAGCGTCAATCAAATTAAAGTAATACTCATCAGCCGCAGACGTACCAAACGTATCAATATTCGTATTACCCACAGAAGGCTGTGCGTAATACCCGTTCGGATCAGAGCCAGAGGATACAAACGAGCCAGGAGCAATCTCCCCAGCAGCTTCAGACAAAATTGCTGACTCAGGAGTAACTGTTGCCCCTAAAGAAGCAGCATCAATAGTCTCCCAATCCGCAGTAGCTTTAGGAGTTACCCCAAAAGAACCATGATCGGCAGCAGCATAACCACTCTGGTTACGTGCTGCCCGAGACTCAGCACGACTAGGACCACCTACCCCGTATTCTTTACGGTTGTACATGGCCTCAGGATTAAGAGAAACACCACGAACTTTCTTGGTTTTCCTAGGCGCTGTCATATAAGGCTCTATCATTCCGAACGCCATAATTCCTCCTATATTTAATCCTCGGTCGTCCCACAACAACAGTCGCAGGTACAAGTAGCTTCCTCAAGCTGTTTAATGTGAACTCGCATCAAAGCGATTTCCCATTCCATTTGTCCACGCTCACTTAAAGAAGCAATAACTTCTTCTATCCCAACGTCGGTCATTCTGCAGGCTCAGAAATTTCACCAGGAAGAATTTGTAACTCTTTATCTGCTGGAACAATCGCAGCGATCTCTTCAGCAGTTAAACCCATGTCAGCGAACTTGTCGCGAGACGACTGCAACGTCGCATTATGTGCAACCGCAGCTTCATTGTCTATTACGATTTGTGCTGTCTGAGCTTCACGCAATGCTTCGTCTTGTGCATATTCCTCAGGTGTTAATTCACGAATAGTTTCTTCACCAGTTGCACAATCAAAGATATGCACCATTCTTGGTGTGTCGGACATTATCTTTCCTTACGTTTGGCTATTGTTGTTGTGCCACATGTAGAGCGTGGCAGTAGTTCCAGCGTTAAACGACGCACTGCCAGACCATGTGTTTGCATACAGTCTGAAACTGTTGACATTGGCCTGCGGCGTAGAACCGTTTGCGGAGTTGAAACTGGAGGTTCGCCATTCGCTGTTAGACGAAGAGCCAGAACTTTGTCCACCACTCCCAGATATAGAGAAAGAATGCCTATCTAGCGAACCTGGCGTATTGCCTCCTGCGTAGAACGGTCCAACTCTCAGGTAACTGGAGTAATAAGGTACCGTCCCCCAATAAGAGGTGTAGTTCATTGGCAAGTCATAGATCATGCCCCCACCATTACGGTTCTGGGCTCGATCCACATTCCAAGCTCCACCCGTAGACAGAGCATTACTAGTGCCAGAATTAGAGCCGCTCTGCATCCTTAGCCACGTATAACTGTAATATTGACTAACTTCGCTGCTGAGGCCAACGTTGGCGTGGCGGTAACGATTAATTCCTTCTCCTTCAAACCATTCTTGTGATCCACTCGTGTGGTTGATTTTGCCGCAAAGCTCTACCTCAAACCACCAGCCTGTATATGAGCCAGTGGTATTAGAAAGAATAGGAATATTCTGCCAAGTGATATCTGAAGAGGCTCCTGTCAGCGTTATCGTCGAAACTTTTTTTACAGAAAAACTCATAGCAGCCTCATGTCATTTTTGAAATGTTGATTCGAGAGCCAATGACGAATGCGCCTAAAGGGAGAGAGAAACGAATCCCGTTGAACACAGCATTTGCTTCAGTTGCAGCATCGTTTTGCCGTATACCGCCAACTCCTTGCCCAATCTTGGACACTGAAGAAGGGGTGCTTGACGAGATCCCCGAAGTATTGTGATCTTTGCCCATCCACCCAAACTCCCAAATAACGTTTTTGGGTTGTGACCCATTTGGTTGCATGCAATAGCCTCGATAGATTCCGTTTGGCGCACCCGACCCACTTGTCGGGCTTGCGCCATCGGCAGGGGCACGATTGAAAGCGTTTTTACCTAGTTGCAAAAGATAGAAATCTGAACCCCCAGCCGAACAGTTCGCTTGGTATTCGTTGCTGTTGTTTGCTCCTAGGGTCATCGAACCACCCCAATGTTTGCTTGCCGCAGAAGCATTAGGACCACCAGCCCAAGCATGTTGGACTTTCAAAGCCATAGGAATCCAACCCTGAGATTGGTTAGTGGCACAACACAGTTCCATCTCGAAACGCAACGATGTGGCATCAGTTGTGTCTAAGTTTGTGAACTCAACAGCATTTGCATTCGCATCGTCGTTTACCCATGAGGCGATAGAAAGATAACTCATACTGCTTCTCCTGCTCGTCTGCCGCCCCAAACGCAATAATTCTGGTAGGAAGAGCTGCCGCTACCCCAAGGGTTACGCACAAAGAAACTATTCATTACCGTGGTACGGGCAACAATCCCATGCGCCCACTGCGTGTACAAATAACCTCCTTGTTGATTCCCGCTATATGCGTGTCTTGCATAAAACGGTTTGTAGTCAGTAGTAGACGCACAGTTCGTTACATAGATCCATATGCTCGCGGAATACTGTGAAAGCCCAGAATGAAACTCCAGCGACGAAGAGGGTTCTATACCGTAACTCCATCCATCGGTTTGGCCTCTCTGCCACCACGCTGACCCACCAACCCCATAGCCACCAGACTCAGAGGGATGACCAAGATAAATAGACCCAGCACCTGCCCAGTCGTTGTTCTGTGAAGACATGCACCAGATCAAAATTTCGTCATACTTAGGTGTCGCCGTGTTGATGTTATCGACACCATAGTTGCCGCTTACGCCGTTGACGGGGGAGGTGATATATGTCCAACGCTCCATCGGATCTTGCCCAGCACCACCAAAAAACCCGCCGTTCAACGCACCAGACATCGCCTTGCCTGGATAGCCCTTTAAGTATTCAGACCTACCCTGCCAATTACTGACGTTTGTACTCGGATTAAACCGCTCCTGTTTCATGGCTATGCGCTGTGCCTGTTGACGTAGCCAACCCAGTTAATGGAAGAAGCAGAAGCAGCAAAGACATTCACAATCTTTTGTGTACTGGCGTCACCTTGGAGAACCAGACCTGGGGCCATTAAATATAACCCAGCTTTGGTAGGAACCGTAAAGACACTATTACTAGCTGTGTGCCCTGCTCGTCCCCAACCAACAGTTGCTACAACGTCAGCAGCACCAACGTTGCATGCCCAAAGCCACACTTCGTCAATGTCAGTAGCAGTCGAAGAAGCAGTATGAATCGTATAGTTGTTGGTCCCATCTGACTGGAATGGTTGGCTATAAGCGCCAGTACCTGAAAGACAAATTTTTTCAATCGCCATAATCTGTTCCTATGCCGTTATGTGGTTGACGTAACCAGTGAGATTGACTTTGCCGCCTGTTGCTGCATAAACAGTGACAATGGGCGCTGAAGCATGGCCTTTAAGAATCAGCCCAGGAATAACAAGTACAGAACCCGTTGAAGCAGTAATTGTTAAACGAATCTGGTGCGCTGTATCCGTTCCACCCGAATCTCCCCAACCAACAATTATTTCATGGTCAGTAGAGTCAGCATTAGCGGCATAAATCCACACTTCGTCATACGAAGTAGTTGCTGTTGGTCCCGTATGAACTGTGTCGTGACTAGTGGTAACAGAAAATGCTTG
>CERN01029108.1_pt1 | contig 12811 bp, 21 predicted proteins | sample 530761 | NCBI WGS metagenome assembly CERN01 (sample SAMEA2620947, study PRJEB7988) | marine metagenome | isolation source: saline water (ENVO:00002010), including | reverse complement strand
CCATCAAGATACACGGTTCCTTACCATACACATACTATGGAGCACAATGGATGGACAAAAGAAACAGGAGGTCCAACTAATATGAGAATGACTAAACCAAGACCACCATTTTTCGGAGGAGGATTTATAGGCAGACCAAGACCTATTCCACAGGTTCCTATTCAACCAAGACCGGTAACCACTATTAAACCGGGAATGAATATACCGGCAGTACCACAGGCACCAATGATGAGAAATGCAAGTGGATGTGGAGCAGGATATTCTAATGCAAGTGGAGATGAGTGTGGATTATGGATGTGTGCATCAGGACACTAATAATAAAAATAAGTAATAATAAATTTTAAAAAAAAAATAAAAATGACTGCAAATCAAGTTTACAAATTATCAGGTTCAGATACACCATTCAGCGAGTGGGTAGGAGAACAAAAAATTAAATACGGAGAAAAATTCGTAGAAAATGAAGAGTTTATCAATATGAATGGAGAGGGCTTTGTACAAGAAACTCCACCAACTGCTGCTGATGTAGTAATGCAAAATTCTGATGAGAATATACAATTCCCAAGAGGTGCTGCAATAGGTGGTAGCGTAACTTTAGGAGGTTCAGAATTAGAAGGAAATGTTAGTGTTTCTAACTTCCCAACTAAAAAAGTTCTTTTTGCGGCAGGAGTAATAGTAGTAGGGCTTTGGGCATATAATAAATATATAAAGAAGTAGAGTTATGGCGAATACTAATAATATACTTATTGGTGTTGGTGCGGTTGCGGCTTTAGGTGTCGGTGTATGGCTTTTAACTAAAAAGTCAAATACAACTACAACTACTACAACGGGTGGAGGTCAAAATGACCCTTCTACAAATACAGTAGATAGTTTAGGAACGACTCTTGGAAATTTATTTTCCGAAATTTTTGCTAATAAGACAAAAAACGATAACAATACGACCTGTAATGCTCCGGCAGACCCTTATTCTTATGATGGTATAGATAAAGATGACTATTCATCAAGTGAGATTGAGAAAATGCAAGAGAAATTATCTAATATGAGTCCTGAAATAAAAGCCATTATAGATGGTTCAGGAGGAGTAGATGGATATATAGGTCCGGGTTTTAAAAATGCTTATAATATGGCAAGAAAAGCGTGTTTAATAAATGGAGTTTCTAATCTGACATAAAAATAAAGTATGGGATTTATAAATAATCATTCAGATAATTTTCTAAAAAGTAATTCGGCTTGGGGAGATGATAATGTGACTTACTATAATATACCTCAAGGTAGAGAGAAGTCGCAGGGATTTGACCCAAGAGATATGAATTATGAAGATATAGAGGATATGATTTCTCAAGTATCTTCTGTTGTTCCAAGTAATCAGCAAGATGCTGAAGTTTTACAAAGAAAGTTAAATTATCTTGAAGAGGAAAAGTCAAAGAGAGATGAATTGGAAGAGGTAACTCGTATTGAGAGAGATGATGCTTTTGAGCCGCATAATACTTTAGTAAAAGAGGATGTGGTAGATAAAAAACCACCAATAAAAGTAACTGAAAGACCATCACCAAAGCCAATTGAACCAAAACCGGTAAAGCCAATAGTAACCGGTCTTGAGGATATGTTAGAAGAGTCGGATATGGAGTTAGAAGAAATCTTAAATGATGATATTACAATTCCTGAAGTTAATACAACTACCGGAGATGATGATACTACTAATTTTTTAATAGCGGCATTAATAATAATTGTTGCAATAAAAATAATGGATTAAAATGGAAAAGAATACTAAAATAATCTTAATCGTAGGTGTGGCAGCAGCCGTAGGAGCATACTTTATGTTTGCTAATAAACCTGAAGAAAAAATTGGTGATACCGATGATGATTCGGGAGATATACCTGATGTTAATACTGACCCATTAGATAATCCTGCGGTAGGACCTTATCAAGGAGATAAGCCAAGAAGTCAAGGAAATTCAAATACTATTACAACAACTGTTGAACCTTATGGGGATTTTGCTATGTGTGTTCCGGCAATGGAATCAGAAGGAGGTGGTAAAGGTAAATACATTAGTGTTGATGACCCTTATACACCAAAAGCAGTTGAGTCAGAAAGAAGGCAATTAATTACTGATAATTTAAGCGTAGGTGATACTATTGATTTAGATGGCAGGGCTTGTACAATTAAGAAGTTTTGGGCAGATAGTGCCGGAAGAAATGCAGCAATTCAATGTGAAAATCACGAGAATATAACATATGATAACAACTCTCAAATTTGTTGGTCATAAAAATTAAAAAAAAATGGATAAAAAGAAAAAAATAATGATAGGTGTAGGAGTAATAGCAGCAATAGGTGCATACTTCTTATTTTTCCGTAAAGGAAGTAATGGTGATGTAGCCAAAAGCGGAGCATCAGCCGGATTATCAATTGGTGTAAATCAAGCCAAAGGTAAAGGAGATGGAAAATGGCTTGGTATTAGAAAAATGTCAGATAGAGATATTGCAAGTTCTTCACTATCATTAGGAACGGTTGCTTCATATAATGGTTCTCCTTGTACGGTAAGCAAATTTTGGAAAGATGATAACGGAAGAACGGGTGCAGTTCAATGTGAAGAAATATCAGCAGGAAATTATAATGTGCCTGAAGGAAGCAGTTTATCTTGGTAATATATAGGATATGAGTAGTAAATCTTGTCTAATAATACCTACAAATTCAAGCAGTTATGCTACTTGGATAGAATGGCATAAGTCATTAAAAAAGTGCGTTGGTAAATCTAATGCTAATCAACTTTGGATGATGAATTATGATAAAGAAGTTCCGGGGGATAGTGTAGAGGTGCGAGAATATATGCGTACACAAGGGGTTGATTTAGACAGAAATGTTGCCGAGAGATTAACAGATTTTGGTTCAGGAGTATATAATTGGTTTGGAGGAGCAATAGATTTTACATCCGGAATTTCAATGGTTATTGTATTAATAATAGTTGGAGGGGCGGGATTAATGATATATAACATTGTGAAAACACCGGAAGGTTCAACAAGATTAGCAGCCGCAATAGGAACAAGAGGAATGTCAGAAGGAGTTGGAGCAATAGGAGGAGGTTCACAAAAACAAATAGCAGGATAATGAATAGAAAGACACAAATAACATTAGGAGCATCCATCGTAGCATTGGGGGGAGGTTACCTTATAGTAAATTCTATTCGCAGAAAATCATTGTTTAATAAGATAGCAGAAGCGATAGGCGGAGCAGCAACTAATTTAGGAAATTATGATGCGTGGTTTAGCCCTTCTTATTATCAAGATTTTACAAATGGAAACTATATTCTATTAACAGATGGAACGACTTTGCAAAAAGCAAGAAAGATAGGAGATGCTTTTGGGGTTATATGGAATGATACAGATGATATAATGGGGGTTATGAGAAGCATACCTGATGGGGTAGCATTAAGTCAAGTGTCGGCAAAGTTTCAAGAAAAAGGATATGGTGATTTAAGAACAAAAATAGGGGAAATGGGTAAAGCAGAATCTAATCAAGTTGGTCAGATTTTATCTCAAATTCCTGCATATAGACAAGTATAATTATGGAAAACCAAGGAATGTCAAAAGGAGTAAAAATAGCATTATGGTCTGTTAGTGGATTATTATTAGCGACAGGTTTATTTTTTGGAATCCGTGCAATAGTTAAGGCGGGAGGTAAGAAAAATAATAAATTAAGTGATGCCGAAAGAAGAGAGTTAGAACTTTTAAAGCAGAAAGAAAAAGATGGTACACTAACAAATGAAGAACAAATTATTTTAGATGATTTAGAAAAAGACACCCCTATATACACTCCTAATCCGGGTGAAACAACTACTCCGGGAGGTTCATCTTTTCCAATTAAGGTAGGAGATGGTAATGATGATATAGCAAGAATTCAGTTGGCAATGAACGGAAAGCATTCCGGCAAAGTAGTTCCGGGATGGTGTTGTACTCCGGGTAATGGATTCACAAATACTGATATAGCAGTAGATGGGTTGTTAGGACCTGAAACTGCGGAAGTATTAGGGGCATATGAAGATTTTTGTAAGTGTGGAGGTTTTGCGTGGAGTTATTGTCAATGTAATGATATTAGTATAAGCGAAAAAAGATACCAAGCACTTATACAAGGAGTTGATACAAGCGATGCTGCACTTGCTGCTGCGGGATATACAGTTCAAAATCCTTCAACAAGTTCATTTGCAGGATTTAATGGATATTCAAACGCAAAAGGAAGGGTTGATGAAAGACCTAATTCTTATTATAGAGCAAGAAAAGGAATGCAAGATTGTCCTCCGGGACAAGTATATGAAGATGGAATGTGTAAACCAATTGGAGCACCTTCAGCAAGATTTTCAGGATATTCCAATTTTAATTTACCTGAATATGGAGCAAAATACGATAGTCCATTAGGTAATTTTTATAAAAGTCAATTTGCATTTACTAATGATTACCCTAATCAAAGTCCAATGCAACATAGTTATGGAATGGGTAAGGGATTTGGATTTGCAGGGGCTCCTCACTTTCCTTTTGAAGGAAAAACGGGTTCTGAAAGTGAAATACAAACGGTACAAGAATTTATAGATGATGTGCCATAAATAAAAAAGAATTAGGAGAGAGATGACTCTTACGAGTTATGGGGAGGGTGTGTCCCCTTTCTCTCCCCTTTAATATAAAAAATAAATAAATTAATAAACTAAAAAAAAATAGTATGGGATTTTATAGAGATACAGAAAATTACGCTTGGATTAATCAAGCAGGACCGGGAGTTGGAGCAGACCCGGCAGGAGGGGCAGTTGTAGGACCACCTGCACCACCACCTATTGGAGGAGGAGCAGCAGGAGCATTTCCTTCGTGTGCTTCTACAATGAACCAATGTCCGTGTAGTTACGGAGGGTGTATGGATAATTCTTATATGGAGTATGATGCAAATGCAACTTGTGATAATGGAAGTTGTGCAACACCTATTGTTGCAGGATGTATGACTCCTTCAGCAATAAACTATAATCCGGCTGCAAATGTGGATGATGGTAGTTGTATAGGTGCCATTTCAGGATGTACTGACCCTAATGCTACAAACTATAATGCTCAAGCAAATACAGATTGTAGTGGTAATATAGTTCAAGGCGGAGGTGGAGCAGCCCAACCACAACCGGGAGGAAATATAGGTTTTAATGGATATTCTAATGCATCAGGTTGTGGAAACACCTATTCAAACTTCAATCAACAAGGTTTTGGAGGATATAATGACCAATTGTGGTTTAACGACTAAAAAATAAAAAATATGAATAATTATTATAATATGGGGGGCTGCGGAAACTATTCTAATGCAGTAGGTAGAAATGCAATGATTAATCCAATGCCACCTATGCCACCGGCAATGTCAATGGATGAAAGACCAAATTCTTATTATAGAGGAAGAGGAGGTAGACCAAGTGTTTCTCGCCCCGGTCAAGACAGAAGAAAATGTTCGGTAACCTGTGGTTATGGTCCAAGAGCAGGAAGAGTTTGTAGCGGTGCTTGTAGTTTAAATTTAACAGAAGGAATGTGTTGTTCAGGTCCGGGAGTATATATGGAAGAAGGAAGTCGCAATAGTAGAAACTTTATGGGATTTGATGGTTCAAATAGGATGGGATATGATAATGATGGAATGGCATCGGACATTTGGTTTAACCAAAAAGGAAGAGGAAATTCAAGAAGTTGGTCAGGCGGATGTAGAACAAGTGGAGATTGTGTAAATGACAGACCGGCAGATTGTGCACCTTGTTGTGAATCAATGTGTGTTTCCGACTCAACAGGTTATGGAACTTGTGAATACGAGGGTGTTCCTTGTGGAAGTCAAGTTTATCAATCAAGTAAAAGTAGAGGTTTTTCAGGAAACGGCTTTACATCTTATTAATTAAATAAAATATATAAAAAATAAAAATATGCAAGAAGGTACAGGAACAGATAGTTCTACAACAACAGAAGAAAAAGGTTATACATTATTTACTAAACAATACTTTATAGGTATTATAGTAGGTGTAGTTGGTTTAATGGCTTACCAAAAATATATTAAAAAATAATGAGTTTAATTGGAGGAATAAATGATTGCGAAACTGCCGTAACTACAATGAGATTCGCTTCAGAGGCGGATAAAGATGCGTGGTTAGAAAATTGCAAGGCATCGGCTCAAGATGATACTGAAATTACAAGTTCAGTAGAGGAAACGGGTACAGATTCTTCTAAAAAAAATTCAAAAATCTTATTATATGTATTAGTGGGAGTTTTTGCGTATTGGATATATAGTCAGAATAAAAAAATATAATTATGAAATTAAGTTCTTTTAGGAATAAAGTAAATAAGTTAAGTTGCGACAGGTTGAAACCCATACTTTCAATTTTAGTTAGAAAACTTAAAGCGACTCCTGCTTTTAGAAGAAGAAGAAGAGAGCAGATAAGAGTAAAAATTAGAGTAATTCAAAGGGCTATAAATCGTAAATGTATGCAGGGAGGCGATATGAAACAAGCAACTGATGTGGCGACTATGTACGGAATGTATTTAAATCAAAGCGGAAGGGCAAGTGCTTCAATTCAACCTACAAAAACATTTAAGGACAATATGATGAATGGCTTTAAGAAGTTTGGAGTTAGTTTTCTTAATAATAGAAAGACATCAAACCTTGAAACCTTAAAGGGATTAGAAAAAACAGGTAGAAATCCTCTTTGGCAACAAAAAATAAGAAATAAAATTGCTTTTATAGATTCTATAATTAGTGGTAGAGTAAATCCTACATATTATAGTGCTTCAGGAGTAAGAAGAGGGGCAAGAAATTCAGCAGTTACTTCAATGCCGCAACTACCAATGGCACCAACTGTACCATCGGCAGGAATTTCAACAACACCTCCAAGTACATCTATTACAGTCCCACCGGTAAATAATTATGCAGAGGTAGATAAGCGTTGCAGAGAGTATTCAGCAGCATATTTATCCGGCAATATGGTTATAATGGATTCTATTGCTTCACAAGTAGCAGCAATATATAATACAAGTGTAGGTCAAGCAAAGATTTTACTTGCAGAAAGATGTTTATGTCAAGGATTAACAATAGGTGATGACCCTTGTCCACCATCAGACCCAAATTCACCATTTTATACAACAGATAATTTCTGTACTTCAGATTGGTGTGTAGATGGTCAAGGAAATCCAAAGCCAAATGCTCATCCTGATTGTGAGTGTTGTCCAACAACGACAACCGAAATACCTTGCGATGAAATTTTCCAAAACCCACAAATGCAACAAAGTTGGTGTCAAAAATGGACACAAGCACAACAAAGTGGTAATTCTATGCAAATTCAGTCAGAGATAAGTAATTTAGCAACTGCTTATAATATAACAAATGCACAGGCACAAAGTGTATTTTTAAGATGTTGCCCGGGAACAGGTGATGACCCTTGTCCACCATCAGACCCAAATTCACCATTCTATACAACAGATAATTTCTGTAACTCTGATTGGTGTGTAGATGGTCAAGGAAATCCAAAGCCAAATGCTCATCCTGATTGCAGATGTTGTGATGATGGAACAAGCACCGGTTCGGATATTCCGTGTAAGTATGTTCGTGCAGAAGGTATATGTCAAAAGTATTGGATGCATATGAATAATAATGATGCTCAAGCAGCAATGCAAGAGGTAAATCAATTTGCTTTAAATGAAGGAATTAGCACACCGGCTGCCTATGCATTAGTATTAAAATGTTGTGATGATAGTGGATTAGGAGAATTCTCTTGTGAAAGAGTATCTGATGATTGGTGTACAAAATTTCACGCAGCATTCCCATATGGACAACAATCTCCAAATATGCAAGGAACCGTAAATCCATTTATTGCATATGCAAGTGGCTTTGGCTATACATTAACTTATAACCAAGCATACGATATTTTATTAAGATGTTGTGGAGATGGAACAAGCACAGGAGATAATCCTTGTGAGGACCCTAATTGGACTAATTTACAATGGCAAGGAACTATCGGTCAGCCAAATTATCCGGGAGGTAAACACAACTATTGTGATAGATGTGGAACTAATAGTCAGGGGGCTAATTTCCCTGTTATTTGGATGAATGGACAATGGCAGTATGACCCTGTAAATGGAACTAATTACTGTCAATGTTGCCCTCCTCCGGTTACTCCTGACCCTGATTTGCCTTGTGGCTCATTAAATGAAGAAGCAGCAATATGTTCTCATTATTTACAAGCACAAGCGACTAACAATAGTTTGATGCTTAATAATATAATAACAACTGTTTCAAATCAATTAGGATTAAGTAATTCTCAAGCAGTATCATATTTAGATAGATGTTGTGGTTCAAATACTTCTCCTTGTGATGGATTCCAAGACAATGGATGTTGTGGAAAATGTGATGCTTGGGATGGCGACCCAACTACTAATAATATGGGAGGTTTACCTTTAATGGGACAAAATGATGGTTGTTATAATTGGTGTCAGCAAAATCAACTTTGTTGTAATCCACCTACAAATACTACAACAGGAACGGGGACAAATACAGGAGTTGCAGTTGGCGGAGTAAATCAAGCAGATGTAGTACCTGCTGCCGACTCAAATAACGGAACAGGAGGATATAATCCTGTAAATCAAACACAAACTAATATAAATAATACCGGATATACTACTCCGTTAAGGTTTTCAGGAGCCAATGGAGAGTTTATGTTTGGAGATTATTAAAAAATAAAGATTATGGAAAATAAATTATGGTTTAATCAGGCAGGAGAATCTTACAATGGAATACCGTGTGATGACATATATGGAGGATGTCCTGTAAGTCAAGCGGGAACACCTATTATAGATACTAATCCTCCTGTACCACTTGCTATTCCGGCACCTAATGCTACTGATGCTCAAATTGCAAATGACCCGGGATATTTACAGGTATTGGCAGATGGTTCAGTAATAGATGCTAATGGAAATATAGTTTCCGAGGGAACAGATGATGGTTTAGCACCGGTACAACCTATGTTACAAGCGGGACAAAGAGTTAGTAAGGTATTTTCAGCATCAGGTCAAATAAGTGCTAATTTAATGATAGGAACGGTTACGGGAATAATACAAAAAACATTACCGGCTAAATACGAAATTATTTGGGATAATGGAACGAGTTCTTTTGATTTAGCAAGTGATGTAACTCCTATGCCAAATCAACCTGTGCAACCAATAACAGAACCTATTTATTCAATAGGTCAAGAAATAGTATATAATTCTTACCATAATTGTCCTGTGGGTGGAGGTCCAATTGCTCCTAATGACCCTTGTGTAGTAAGCGGGAGAGGTGTTATAGTGGGAATGGATGAAACAAGCCCGGTGCCAAGATACCAAGTTCAAATGGTGAATGGCGATATAAAATTCTTAATGGAAGGAGAAATGCAACCATTTCAACCTACCGGTGAAGAATTATCATATGAAGAAAAATTTTGCCAAGATAAAGTGAATGGTATGTCTTGGGCAGATGTAGACCCAAATCCGGATAAAGAAAATTATTATGCAACTTGTGTACAAGAACAATTGGCTCTTGGAGATGGAACAGTATTTACTCCTCCATCGCCTGTTGTGGTTGAGCCACCATCAGGAGCAGACAGTTGTGGAAAAGATAAATATGCTTTACCTATACAGATAGGAGAAGAAAAGTGTATAGATAAAACTTTAGCATTAGTGTTAGGTGCACTTGCTATATATTATATAATGACAAAAAAGTAATTGATTATGGAAAACAACGATAAATACTTAAATTTCTTTGGGGATTCTCAAAATTATAAACTCCATAACCCACTACCTAATCCTTATGGATTAAGAGGTAATCCGGATTTGAATGCAAATTCTGCTGACCACGGAGATGGATTAAATGGAACTCCCGATTATAGAAGTTTTACGGGAGAAGTTCAAGATGATGCTTGGAGTAATCACCCGGGATTTATAGCCGGTTTATTTGGAGGAGGAAATAATAATGATGAGCCAAATACTTTGAGTGATGGTCAAGTAGATGCAAATAACGATGGATTGCCTGACTATTTAGAAGTGGGACCGCAACCTGACCCTAATGCAGCCCAAGAGAGTGGGGGCGGAGGATTTATTTCTGCTTGGTTTGATGGCAAAAGAACTTATTATTCTTGTCAAAACGGACAAGTTATAAGCCAACAATTTGAGAGAGGTTCTCAACCTTCGGGATGGGGAACAAACCGAAGTAATGCTTGTTTAAATCCTGACCAAATAGCACAAAAACAAGCAAATACTTGGAGCACTATTGGAAATATATTTAAAAGTATAAATACAGGTTTTAAAACGGGTTTAAATGCAGGAAGTCCTAATACAGGAGGCGGAACAGGCGGAGGAGTTATAGACCCGGGAACAACAACAACTACAACTACTCAAGCAGGAGTAGGAGGTGATACTTCCAAAATTATTGGATGGGTATTAGTTGCAGGAGTAGTATTTGGATTGGGATATATGGCGATTAAAGCGGCAGGAGCACCAAGACCTGATTTTTATAACGATTAAAAAATGGAAAAGAAACATTTAATATATGCAGGATTAGGGGTTGCCGTAATAGCAATCATATCTTATCTTAATAGGCAAAGAAAGTTGCTTCAGGGATTTGGATATGAGTTATTAGCAGTCACTTATTTAGGCACAACTGATAATGTTTCTAAATTAGAAGTGAAAATGAAATTCACTAATACTGCGGATTTTAACATAGAAATAAAGGGGTATAAATTTGATGTATTAGTAGACAATAGAGTAGTAGCCAAAGCAGAAGGTTCGGAGGTTTATAGTATTCCACCAAAACAATCAGTTATTATTCCATTTATAGGTAATGCAGATACCAAATTAACTTTGACTTTAGGTATATCTTCTCTTATAGAGCATTTTGTAGATAGCACACAAAGTAATGCTACATTAAGGGGTACTGTAAATATAAAAGCGGGTGTAGTAAGTATTAAAAATTTACCCTTGGAATTTTCTGCAACAACCGAGGAGTTAATTAATGAGTTAAAAACATAGAAAAATTAGATAATTTTATTATTTTTGAAAATAAAAAATAGAAGATGAATAAGGCATTAAAAACACAAATAGTAAATTCGGCAATTGACATAATGAGCAATGCCCTAAAAAGATTATCTGCAAAAAACAATTGTGATGCAAAAGACATTCAACTTGTAATTAAGTTTAATGGACAAAGTGTTTTATATTCATATATGAAGGAGTATCAAGAAATTAGCGATTTAACATTTAATGAAATTTTAGATGTAAAGTTTGATTTTAAGCAAAGAGAATTTTTAACGGCTCCATTTTTACAAAAAGCAATAATTAGATTAGCAGAGGAAAAAAATGTTGATGCAAATGAAATATCATCAGTTATAGTAACAAAAGATAGTGATGCTGACAAGGTTTATATTTTAGCATACCACAATAATGAATTTTTTAAACAAATATCTTTCAATTGGTTGTTTGAGAACCCGGAGGAAGTATTAGGAAATATAGGATAATATGAGTGCAATTTTTACAAGAAGATTAAATGCAGCAGATGTGGTAACCGTAAGTGAAGGAAACGGTGCCACTTATGTTTCCGTGCTTTGTAAAACGGACAATAGTGGAGCAGCAGGGATAACCATACTTGGAACCGGAGGTTTAGGAGGTTTGACTTCTAACGCTATAACTCTATTAGCCAATGAAAGTATAACAATACAATCTCCTGATGGAAGAAACATAGGTGATTTAACAATAACTGCCGGAGCAAGTAGCACCGGAATAGTTGTATCAATGTAATTTATGGCAACACAAAAAGAAAATATAACTTATATTAAGCAAGAGATAAAAAAACAAGGTGTTTTGTTAGAAAGATTAGCAACTGCCGTGTGTGGAGATGCAGAGTTTGGTCAAAAAGGATTGATTGAACAAGTTAATGAGCACTCGGACTATATAGCGGAAGATAAAACATTTAAGAACAAAATTATGGGAGGAATAACTGCCATAACAACGGTATGGGGTTTAATAATAACCGCAGTAATAAAATTTTGGAAAGATTAATAATTTAAATAATAAAAAAGAAGAATTATGAATGCAATGCAGAAAAAAAGAATGTTCACTCATTATGAAGAATTAGGGTGGAGTCAAAGAGAAATTGTTGCTTATGGAACAGTAGATTTAACAGGAGAAAAACCTTCAGAATCTAAAAAGAAAGTAAGTAAGAAAGAAAGCAAGAAAGATTAATTAATGAAGAAAGCACCAACATTATATATCATCGGGGCTTTTGCGGCAGGATTTATCCTTTATGGGATATACAAGAGCCGAAAGCAAGAGGAAAGCACAAATACACCTTTACCTTCACAAGAAGGGACTACTCCATTAGAGAATAGTCAGGCAGTAGAGCCAACTTCTACCACACCTGTTTCCGGGACATCGCAAACAATCCTTGATGGTTTTAATGAAAATGATGCACAACTTTTAAAAGAAGAACTTAAAAATTAGATAAAATGGATAAAAATTTATTGGGACTAATAGGTGTCGGTGTGGCTGCCTATTTTATTCTTAACAAGAAGAAGGATGAGGAGGTTGCTATAACCACCAATGAACCTACCACACCCGTAGACCCAATTATTTCTGATGTAACACCCGTTACACCAATAGTAGACCCATATATAGACCCTAACACAGGAGTTATTGTAGACCCTATTGTACCACCTGTAACAGATGTAATAGGATGTATGGACCCTAACTCAATTACTTATAACCCATTAGCAACTATGGAACCTGTTTCAGGATTAGA
>CERN01001929.1_pt1 | contig 12836 bp, 8 predicted proteins | sample 530761 | NCBI WGS metagenome assembly CERN01 (sample SAMEA2620947, study PRJEB7988) | marine metagenome | isolation source: saline water (ENVO:00002010), including | reverse complement strand
AAGAATTTTTCTGTCTCTGGCCAGTTTGAAACATCTACCCTTTGACCGTCAGGCAATTGATAGATAAATAATTCTTCCATATTTAATTTTAATTTGAAGGATAATCTCTTTTAAACTGTTTTTTATAAGCAGCTTTCATTCTAGCAATATATTCCTCCATAGTTTCGTAATTGTCTTTTGTTCTTGCTACACCTTCAGCAGGAATTATTTGCGGGTTATCAACTCTCCAATCAGCAGCCCATGCCAATGCTCTAAGCGAGCTTAAGTTTTCCATTTTCTTTCTTTCAGCAGAAGACAAATTGTTTAATACATATTCAAATCTATCTTGAGCTTTTGATAAATCATAATCACCTATACCAACTACACGTCCATTTTTAACTTCAAACAACTCACCCTTCATATCCATTTTATTAAATGCTTTTCTAGGATCTTGTTTTTTAAGATCGTAATAGTCTTTATTAGTAGGAGCATTAGTTTTAAGCTCAGCAGCTGGAGCAGAGTTTAACCATACATCATAAACCTCGTCTTTACTAAATAATTCTTTATTAGTTAGTTTTTTCATAACAGAAGCTATAGCTGAACTAGGTTGTTTACTATTAAGTGTTATGACTTCTTGCAACGTATTTACTCTATAATCTAGAGGTCCTTCAGGTCCGGATGAAACACTTGGTTTAGTAATATTTTTATTAGTCTGCATAAATATATTACCATTTTCGTCTTTAGTAATACCATCGTAACTAGTTAAATTTTCTAATACTGTATTAAATAAAGCTTCTTCCATAGTAGCATTATCTGGTAATAAATTTTGATAAGAGTTTTCAAAACCTTTATTTAAATTTTTTAAATCAATGTTCCAAAAATTAGCTAATTGCTGTGGACCTGTAGAAACAACACCACCAATTTTTTGCTTTATTAAACCTATCATATCTTTTCTTAACAGATCAATATTTAACTGTTTGTTAACAGCTGTGGAAACATAACCGTCATTTAAGTTAGTTGTTGTTACAGCTTCACCACTCCAGTATTTATCAGATAATACACCTCTATCATTTAAAATACCTAAACCATCACCTTCTGGTGTTTTAGTACTAGGATATAATTTTTTAATAGTTTCATTAACTACTTGAGGTACTGTTGAAACAAAACCAAAATCTTTACCTTCTCCAGTTCTAGCATTAAAAGCTCTAGCACTCATAATTTTTTCTCTATAAGCACCTTGTACCATTTTACCATCTACTAAATCATGTTCATAGCCAGAAACTTTTATCATTATATCGTTGTTAGCTTCATCATATAACATTTCAAATCTAGCATCGTCATAAACACCACCTAATGCATTTACAAAATATTGATTATTTGCTATTTCATTTTCATCATTACCTATGATGGTTATAGCTGAACCAATAGTTGGAGCTTTTTCTTTCCAATAAGAACCTAAAGCACCAAAATTAGTTGTAGTTTGTTTTGTTAAAGTCAACAAGTCATAATAATCATTAATAGCTTTTTGTGCAGACTTTCTAGCTTCTTTATCTCCAAATTGAGTTTTTAAATAAACTTGTGCTTGAGTTGCAATATCAAGTCTTTTTTGTAATGTAGCTTGTAATTGATCATCTATGGCTGAAGTTTGAGGCATAGTGTTCATATTACTCATCTGCTCTAAGTTCCAAAGATCAGCATTTGTTTGAACCTGCTGCATCCTGTTTATTACTTGTTGCTGTTCTTGTCTTTTTCTTTCTTCTTCTTGTCGTCTAGCTTCTTCTTGTTGCTGAGTTAGTTTTTGACCTCCTTGTAGTACATTTACCATTGCAGCTCCTGGAGCTACAGATCTACCTCTTCTTGGTTGAGAATATTGACCGTAGTTTACGTTAGGTAAACTAACTCCTGGTAAGGGATAACTTGATGATTGTTTTGTAGCCATTTTAACTTCCTATTAATTTACCAATTCCGCCAACTACTTGACCAACTGAATTATACATATTTGCTTCAGCAGCAGCTTCAGCTGCACGCATATCTCTTAGATCTTGGTTAGCATTGTCTAACATACCAGCAGTTCTATTCAACTCTGCAACTTGTCTTTGTTCCTCTACATTAAACATAAATTGTTTACCCATTACATCTGCCGACTGTAATCTTTGTTGCTCTTGCATCCTCATGTTATTTAATCTTTCTTCACCTTGAGCATATAGTTTTTGATTTTGAGCTTCTTGTAATTGTATGCTAGCAGAAACTTGTTTTTTACTTTGTAATGCAGCTTGAGCTAAAGCTGTAGCACCACCAGCACTAGCACCTGTTGCTCTTAAAGTGTCTAATGTATTTGCTAAAGATATATCAGCTTGTTCTGCTTGAAATTTAGCTGCTTCTGTTGCTACACCTAAATTAGCATATGTATTAGTTAACTCACCACTAGTATCCGATATATTTTCATAAGGATTTATAATAGGCTGTCTAGTATTTTCTAGTGTAGTTAGTTCACCTTTAAGACGTTGTGTTTCAAGCTCCGCTCTTTTTCTATCATCTCTCGCTCTTCTTTGTGCGGCTCCTGCTCCAAGTATACCAACTGCTCCGCTGATTACTCCTGATGCTGCTCCCATATTTATGAATATTTATATATTATATCGTGTTTTTTATCTAACACTTTGTATTTTAGTTTTTTTACTTTGTCTACTATGTTTTTATTAGATGTTGTTGCCCATACAAATTTACAACCTTTTTTTAAAGCTTTATTAACCATGTGATCAATAAGTGCTGTAATTAAATCGTTTCTATTTTTTTCTCTATAATTAATATTAGATATAACAAAATCAACATAAGCTATTTTAGCATTAGTATAATACAAATAACCTGCTGCTACTTTTATATTATTATAGATTACAACATAACCTTTTTTAGGTAGACATTCTATATCTGGAGTTTTTAAACCCCAGTCGTTCCACCAATTAAGAATATTTTTTTCTTTATTAGTTTTAAATTTTTTTATTAGCATTTAATTTAATATGATGATTGCTTGTATTCTGTAGATACAGCAAATAATTCGTTTGTTTGACTAGATCCTGCTGAGTTAGTGGCTTTAAATGTAGCTACTGCAAAAAATCCTTTTACACCTGATATATCAGCTCCAAAAATAATTTCACCAGGATTTGATGGACTAGTATTGATTAAGTTAGCAAAGTATTTATTTTCTTTTGCTTTAAAAGTGTTTGCTAATAAATCTTTTTCCATGTTAAGCAATGACGTAGGCACTTGATAAACATCTATAGGGTGAGCTGTATCTGACGTATCATTTAAAAATGTTTGAAAAGTTTCTAGTTGCCAATTACCATCTCCTTCATAATTAATAGTTTGAAAACTTTTACTCATAGATGGTTGAGCATTAAAAATAGTAGTTACAGTTGAATCGTGTTTTTCTTCATAAAACTGAGCTCTATTTACATTTTCAGAATAATGTTGATAAAGATCTCCTGTTAAATTAAAAGTATAAAACCTATTATCTACGCTAAACATTTGAGCAGGAACAAAATCAAAAAAGCTTGTCCAGCCTCTAACTTTTTCATCAAACCCTAAAGTAAAAGCTCTAGATCCATCACTTTTACCAATAGTAGGTTGTATTGATAAAACATATTGTTTACTATGAATATCCCAACCACCTACTAATTTACCTAAGCTACCTAAGTTGCTTAAACTTAATTGATCTCTAAAATAATCAAACATACCATAACTAGATATTTCTGTTAAACCATCTTGAGATAATCTCATTACAGCACTTTTATTAGCGTCTGTAAAATATTTTCTATAACCATAAACAGCAAATGATTCAGGATTTGTTGCAATACCATATTCACCAGCATAAGGTTGTATTTGTCCAATTACTAAATTAGTGCTTGTTGTTATAGGTTGACCTTCAGCCGTATATATAGCGTCTTTATCAATTAAAGCTCTATTAACTTTATATTCTTGAAATATATTTAAATTAGTATCTTCAGCATATAATAGTTGTATTGTACCTTTTGCTGGATCTACTGTTCTTGTTATGTCATTAGCAACTGAAAACTGATTAGTTTCATTTACATCTGTTCTTGAATTAAAAACACCAGAGTATATTATAGTATTACCAAACTGCTCTTGATATTTATTTTCTGTAGCTAAATAAGCTCTTGGTGCAATACCAGAAAACTTACCATTAAAATCACCTTTTATTCTAGACTCTTCAACATACCAATCATATTGAGCATTTGTTCTATCCATAGTACCAGTTGCAGAGTTCCAAGTTTGGTTTATCTTCTTTAAAATATAGGTATTATAGTATTTTATTTGTAATGTAGTTGCCATGTTTTATAATCACTTATTTATTTAATATTTTACTATGATGGCCAGCCAGTTGTCTTGTACCACGATGTAGTGTGGAAAGGTGGACTAGTATTACTAACAGCTTGAATATTTTGAGGACTTGGTGGTGGAACTTGCAATACAGTGTCATACACTAAAGATAATCTTGCATTAGCACCACAAGTACTTAAGCTTGTCCATGTTATCTTATTATTTATCCAAGTACATTCACTGTAATCAAATGGACCATCACCAACGTTTCCAGAATCACCTGGAACCACCGAATTGTTTTGTTGCAACTGTGTAGGATTAAAAGCACTTAATTGACCTATAACATGATATTGTACACCTGCTGTACTGTGATTAATTGCTACTGGACCAGTGAAAGCTCTGTTTCCATCACCTTTAGCAGGAGCATCCATTCCAGTAGTATCTTGTGTATTATAACCACCAAAACTAGCATTTAAAATAAACGTTGTACTAGTTTGACTATATGTTTTAGCGTATATATAAACATCATTACTAGTCCAGTTAGCAATTTCACCAACCCATGTTGGAAGAACAGGAGTTGAAGTAGCTGTTGGACACGTAGCCGCCATACCAGTACCGGTTGGTGGAGTTTGCCAGTGATTAAGAGGATTTATATAAAACGGACTTGAAGGAACTGTAGAAGCAGTATAAGAACTTGCAACAACATTGCTATAAGTTGTAGCTGTAGGCGTAAACTGTATAGCTAGTATACTTGAAGCCCCTGTTCCATTTTGATCAGTAAGTTGAATAGTAACTTCATGTAGATTAGGTGCAAAGAAATCACCTTGTAAAGTTCCTGGTTGTCCACTTACATTTGTTTTTCTTTCTAACCATATACCATAAAAATTATCTGGACTATTACCAGTACAAGTTGTTTGGTTTTCTTGACCTTGAGCTTTTATAAAATAATAAGTTGCTATGTCAGTAGAAGATGTAGGAGCTGTTGTATTAGTTCCTGTTATATAACTATACCATACTCCTGAACCATTCTGCCATCTTGCAGATTGTATAGTCCACTGCAGATCTCTCGTTCTGTCACATGTATTACAACTACCATTAAATCCTTTTACTAAACCTATACCATTAAACGCATTACCTGTAGCTTTTAATATTGTTGATTGAGTTGGGCCTGGTTGAGGATTAGTAACTAAATCTATAACTGGTAAATCATTTAATAAAGTTCTTACAAATGTTTGATTTGAAACAGTTCCATCTGCTTGTGTAAATTGTATATTAAATTGATATTTTTCTAAAAATTCAAAGTTTAATAAAGCAGCATGAGGTTCTACTAATTGTATTTTCCAAGATCCTCCACCTGCAGCTACAATTTGAAACTCACTATTTCTATTAACACTAGTATCTATTTGATCACTTAAATCAAAAGAATAAACAGATGATAAAATAGCTGTACTTGTAACATCATTACCTTGAGGAGTTAATGCAAAAAACGGAGTGGTTAAATCAGCTCCTGCACAATCACCTTCGTTATGTAACCAAGTAAAAGTACTTAAGCCAATTATTGCAGTACCAGAACTTACAATAGCTGTATTAATGTCTGATATTAAACCACTTGTTGATGTTTCGTAAAATAAATCTAAATTAGAAACAGTAGGTGAAGTTTCATAAACCGACAAAGACATTGAGTCTGGATATTCCGCGCCACCAGCTTGAGTATTAAAAGTAGCTTGTTGTACTCCAATAGCTTTTTGTACATTTACTTTAGCTATAAAAGGTTTTGATTCTACATCAAATATAGCGTTATTATTTATTTCACCGTTAGTAGTAGGTGCATCATCAAAAGCTACACCAGGAAAAACATCTTTAATAGCACCTATTAATTCAACTGAATCAGGCGTTGTATTAGGGCCGTATTGTTGATTGTTACCAGCAGCCAAAACAGAATTATTAGTTACTCTACCAAACCAAGTTAATTCACTATTAAACTGAACATCTTGATTACTTATCTCTTTTAATTGTCTAGGTACTTTATTTATATTGTCATGTATTAGTGTTACAAAAGCAGTACTACCTATTTCTGTTGTATTACCTTGTATTGGATAACCACTAACTATTCCAGGTAAATATACATTGTAAAACTCTTGTTGTTGTTGTTTTACTACTACTCTATATGAATAAAAACCATTTACATTTATATCAAATGTATAATTGTTTACAGTAAGAAAAGTTTTAGGTTCTGTTCTAGTGCTAGGATTACTACTAGGATCAGTGTCGCCTTGGAACATATATGCATCATCTATTTCTTCATTTGTAAAAAATAAATACCTATCAGCTGAGCCTTGCTGATTAAATGATTCAACTTCAACATAGTCTTGATATTTACCTCTTAAGTATTTACCAGCACCAAACAACTCAGTAGTAGCTGTAACAGTAAGTCCAAAGTTTTCTATTTGGTATCTATATTGAGAATTATATAATACTCTTCCTCTTAATTTATAATTAGAAGCAGCAGGTGCACCAGAACTAAATGTAACAACTATTTCATCATTACCACTATCAGTAACAGCATATGTGTTAGAAGCAACTTCTACCCAGCCTTTTCCTTCATTCAACCATAAAGTAAATAAAGTAGTAGCATTTAAATCTTGATAAGATAAATTAAGAAATGTATAAGCAGCTTGATTAGCTACTGTATTAAGCTCTTGTGTGCTCCAATTAAAAAAAGCTGGAAAAGGACTAGACATTGGTCCTTCTACAGTATACAAACTAGGTTGTGCATATAAACCACTAGTGTCACCATTAATATTTATAATAGAGTCAAATCTTATATTTAAATTTTCTCCTGTCCAACCTTGAACCTGTGATGCGTTTTCAACAGGTCTATAAGTTGTAAAATAATTTGATCCTTCAGTTGGTTCACCACCTGCAATTAACACATTATCTTTTGAAGATAATATTACATCAGTTTGCCTACCCCATTTGTCTGCTAAAATTATACCTACTTGATAATTTCTGTTTTGTTTTACTGAATGTTGAGGATATTCCTCTGCTATTTGAGCAACTCTATCACTTAAACCAACCGCATAGTTTAAACCTAACGGAGCGTTATATCCTTGTGTAAAGTTAGCATACATAACTCTATTACCAGCTATAGCTTGAGCTAAAGCTTTTACAGGAACCTTATCATAAACTCTTGTTGTTTCGTCTGTAGGTAAAGTTTTAAAAGGTACTGTTGATTGATATGTATATTGATATATGTTAGTATTATTTAGATTAGTTATAAATTGTGGATTAACTTCAATGCTTTGAAGAATTTTATAAGCTAATGCATCAGACTCTTTATATATAATATCTATTTCGTTTATTTTATAATCATCTATTATATTTAATGAAGGCAGCTCTATGTTTAATATTATGTTGTTAATATTGTTTTGCATAAACTTTACAATAGTAGATCTCATTGTATCGTCTTCATCTTCATTTAAAAACTCACCTTCATGTTGAGGTATAAAACACTCCTGTGTAAATGGAGCTATAATAGAATATTCACCATCATCAAATCTAAACCTATAACTAAACCTTATAAATTTATCACGTAATAATTCTGGATCACCTTGCCAACCTTTAAAACCAGCTTCTTGCACAACTCTTACAGCATATCCTTGTTTAGTACCTGTGTTTGAAACTACACTTGGATTACCTGCGTTATTATTGTCTTGTAAATAAAAATATTTATTAACATCAGACACCCACCATTTTCCTTGAGTGTTTAAATTATTAAAGTCATTATTGTTAGCAGTTGCTGATCTTTCACCAGAAGGAGTACCATCCCATCCTGATGAATTATTTGTAGCAGCAGCCGTACTAGTCCAAAAATCTGTAGATTTTAAACTTGCTGGTGCTGTTGTTTGTGTTTCAGTTATAAGATTATTATAATCAGCTTCTGTAGCTAATCTATAACCGTATGGAGCTAGATTTCTCGTATCAGTTACAGCATGCCTATTGTAAAGCTTTTGATATATAACGCCATTAGATAATTGATTTTCATAATAACACCAGCAACCAGTGCTAAGTTGATCAAAATTATCCCAATCAGCAAAAGATTCAGCTTGTGGTATTAAATCGCCATTTCTATATCTACTTACATCTAAATTATCAGTAGCCCAAATAGTAGAACCTATAGTAATACTAGGTAGGTTTTCAGCATCAGACATTGTACTAGGTTTTAAAGCGCTAACACTTCTTAAATCTATTAAAGCAGGAGCAATATAAGGAGAAAACTTAGCAACACTTACGCTTTCTTCACTATTATAATAATTAGGGTTTTGAGTAGCTGTAACTACATTTATAACCCTAGGTTGATTTCTATTATCTGTAAAAAACAATAAAGACTCTAACAGGTTTATACCATGCATTGTATTAGCTGTAGAAAAATTTAAATATGAACCACTTGCTAAAACAGTTGCAACAGTAGTATTAGAACTTGGCTGCCATCTATTTATAGAACAATTAGCTGTAGAAGGCGCTAAAGTACTACCTGTATAATCTGTTAAAAAGAAATAAACATAACCACTAGCGTCATCAACATATGTACCTATACACTGTTGACCTGAAGCACTGTTTATTATAATTTCATTACCTAAAACAGCTTCTAGCGCGCCAACATCTTGGTCTTCAGATCTAGAGACCGCAATATTCTTTGCGTCTCTGTATTCGTTATTTGGTACTAGTCTATCATCTAAGTCTTTATTCATTTTAGACTTGATGAAGCTGTTTTTATTTTCTGCCATTATTAATTTTTAATCCATTTAGATTTGTTACGCATAACTTGTACTATTTCATCTAGTTTAATATTAGACAATCTAATTTTTGCGTTTCTTAGCTTAGCTGCTTTTTCTTTTTTAAGTCTCATTACAACATACTCTGGTTGATTAATTCTTGTAGAAATTATAGAATATATTATATAAGCATACATAGCGTCTTCTGCTAATTTAGGTACTTTACTATCAAGATCATATGCTAAACCATCTGATACATATTCAAAAACCATTAAATTACCAGCTAAATTACTAGAAAAAGAAAGTTTGTTTTCTCTTTCATTTATATTAAACCAACCGTTCATTTGAGAAGCAGACGGCTCTAATCCATATCTTTCACCATAACCATAACCAGTACCTAAGCCCCAACCATAACCATATCCATAGAAATCTGGATCAATAGAGTTATTTATTTCAGCTTCAGTTAAATTACTGTTTATTAAAGTAGTATTTGCTTTGTGCCATCTTTCTTGAACTATTGATGTACCTTCTGTATCATTTCCAAAATTATCTTGAGTAGGAATACCATCATCATCTTGAAGTTGGGTATAATAAGGACTAATAGTTATGTTATTTGTAGGATATATAATATGTTTAACACCTAATTGATCTATCCATGAACACCTAACATAGTTAACATAATCTTGAGGAAGTATTAATGTTAAGTTAGCAGGTATAGTTAATTCAGCTGACTTTATACTTTTTAATGTATCATAACTAAATTCTTGCATTGCTCTTTTAGCATGAAATATTACATCAGTTCTTTTTACATTAGGTATTAATTTGTCTTTTCCAACATATCCTACTAAAAAATTATTTACAATATCATTTAGTTTTATGTATTGATAACTACCATAGTTATCTTCAACCACTTCACCAAAAGCTTTTTCTTGATCTGTATCTCCATATTTACCACCGCTTAATGATTTTAATTGAACAACTATAAATAAATTGTTTGCTGGAGCACCTTGAGTAAACTCAATTGTATTACCTGAAACCGCATATTGTGTTGTAAATTCAGACCATGTTCCTGGTGTACCTAATAAACTAGTATATATTTTAAAATTATTTAAAGCATATTCTGCAGTTGTAGGATTCCATGAACCATAATATAAATCAGTGTCAAATGTAGTTGTAAACTTAGTGGTGTTACCATCGCCTCTAAAGTTTTGTGAACCTGCATAATATTGTTGCGCTGTTTCTGTTATTAAACCGTTATTCGGTGGTTTTATTATACTAGCCATTTTTTATTATTGTTTTTCGTTTATTTCATTAGCTGCTAATTCTTGAGCTGCTGCTTGAACTATAGCAGGATCTTTAATAGTTACACCAGCATATTTTAAAACTTCTAAAATAACTGTGCTTTGCTCTGATACATCTAATTCAAAATCAACAGAAGTTGTTGGATCCCAAACATAATAACCAGTAGGAGTTGTAAAATTCCACATTACATCTGATGGTTTTCTAACATAAGTTACTGATATATTAGAGTTTATTGTTTGAGGATATATTATAATTTTTTTATCTTCATATACATATACTGGAAAATACTCAGAAGGTTTTGTAATAGTAGACATATTCATTTGAGCTAGCTCATTTCTTTCTACACATTGAACTTCTTTATCATCTTTGTATAATACAGTTCCTAATTTATAAAAATCTTGTGGATATAAAGTTATTAATAACGTAGATCCAGCTGCAATAGATCCAGCAGTAAGATTAAAAGTACCACCAGTTATATTGTAATTAGTATAAGCAACACCATTTAGTGTTACTATAACATTACTATCTTCTACTTGAGCTTGTGTTATTGTTGTTAATGTATAAGCGGTTTGATTATTAACTGTCGCAAAAGTCTGCGTACCGCTTGCCACTCCAGAGTTGGGAGTGTTAAAATAGTTGGGATTACTAGCAACATAAGTAGCGCTGCCTAGTACTTTAAAAATATCTAGTTTTTCTTGAACCGTTTTATATCTATCACCATACTCACTTTCGTTTTGTGGTAATCTCATTTGTTGATTTAACGTTTCAAAATAGCTTTCAAATATTTCTAGTTGAACTTGAGTTGCAATTTTATTAAACTCGTCTGGAGTTAAATAACCTCTTTGTTCTTTGTTGATTATAAGTAAGACTGTTTTGTAAACTTTATCTACATTTATTGCCATTTAATCTTATTTTTAAAACGGCCAGGGGGATGAGTCCGCTTCCTATTACGCTCCCCGGTGAGGGGGAGTGTAAGGGAGGAGGCGAGCTCATCTCTTTGCTGTTTTGTAAAGCCCACGATTAACATCTGCACGGACCGCTCTCACACACAGTTTGCACTAGCTGGTCCTTATAGTCACTTGCGCGTTCTTTACAATTATTATTATTACATGTTTTTAGAGTTTTTTATCTATAGACTTGTAAATTTCTACTCCTTCATCTGTTTTAAAGAAAGCAGCCATTGCTGAATAAGGATTTTCATCAAAAGGAACATTCATTAGTTTTCTATTGTTAGAAGCCCAACTAAATGATCTTTGATCTTGAGATAATTTTATAATCCCTGCTTCAGTTGCTCTAATTGCAACGTTTCTAAGATGAACATTTTCATCTCTTACTAACTCCATAAATAATATAGGATTAGCTCTTGCAAAAATTAATAAATCTCTTTTTAATTCTTTTGAAGACATCTCATTAACTTTAGAACCTACTTCAACTCTTAATATTGCTTCTGCTAAATCAATATCAATTTCTCTAGCTAAATTTAAAGCATCAACTTGAAGGCTTAATAATTGTAGTTCATCAGTAGCTTCTTCTACAGCGTTAAACTCTGAATACATTTTGTTTCTTAACGGATGATATAATGATAAAAGCTTTTGAAGATTTTGTTTTTCTTTAGGAACCATTAATGCTCCATCTTTAAAAATTATATGACCTAAAGTTGCTTCACCTTTTTGTTCATCTACAAAAGGAGAATCTTGATTAGTAGCATATCTAAGTTCTCTTTGTTTACCTGACTCAGCGTCAAAATAAAGTAATGAGTGTTTTCTAGTATGTTTAGAAGGTATTGTAAATGTTAATGGTTCTTTATTATCATTTAAGTAATATCTTCTATCTTTTATTTCCCAAGAAGGTTTAACTTCTTTTTTAGGTGGATTAACCTTAATAGGTTTTTCAACCACCTCTGATTTTTTATTTTTTTCCATAATATAATATAATTAAATAAGTTAAAGGTATATGGGCGCCGAAGCGCCCTTACCTTATTTCAAGTACTTACACTCCTTTGAATAATACAAAGTTGTTAGCACCTTGAGTTACAAGACATCTCTCTGATAAGAAGTTAACTTCCATAGCATCAAGAGTAGAAGTAAATGCCCCACCAACTGAACCAGTTAGCCAAGACTTCATTCTTCTATCATCAGCTTGAGAAGCTCTATATCTTACGTGTAAGAAAGGTCTTCTAATGTTTGTACCAAGAATCTGATCATAAACAGTAGATGTTCCAGCAGGTATTAATACACCTTCAATAGAACTAACACCGTCCATAGCACCTCTAGTAGAAGCATCGTTTAAGTATTTCCAGTCAGTTTTATAGAAGTCATAAGAACCTCTTCTGAATCCAGAGAAACCTAAATTTAATGCCATTTCCTCAGAGTTCTCAAATAAACCAAATGCAGTACCACCAGCATAGCCTCCAGATATATTAGCTAACATATCATCAAAATCTAA
>CERN01032265.1_pt1 | contig 12948 bp, 28 predicted proteins | sample 530761 | NCBI WGS metagenome assembly CERN01 (sample SAMEA2620947, study PRJEB7988) | marine metagenome | isolation source: saline water (ENVO:00002010), including | reverse complement strand
CATGTCAAATTCTTTTAGTTCAACATATCTTTCGCAAACTAATTTATCTTTACCAATAATATTTTGCACAACTTTTTTTGTGATTGGAATACAATCTTCTGCAAACTTAATCATAGCTTCTCTGCCGAACTTATCCTTTGCATCTACTGGTGGGTTTGCATTTATGATTTCTTTTTCTTGATCAAAACAAACTTTATAATCTCGATCCCACTCTGTCTCTTTGATTGTTTTAGATTTATAAATTACATCTGCAATTAATTTCTGCACCACATTATTAACTAGGTTTCCAAAATTAGCTTTGTATCTAAATGGAAACTTCCTTCTAACTTCTTGAGGGAAACTGTAACCAATAATATTTTTTGCAAAAGGTGTACTAGTTGATGAGTATGACCAATGATCTAATCCTTCACCACCATTAAATATTGAGAATGCTTTTTTTATTTTATCGTTTTCCATTTTTTTCCAATCTGTTTTTTTTGCTAACGATTACAATGATTTTAACAGGTTGTCAACGGATAATTATAATTGTATAACGGAAAGAAAATGATTAAAAAAAAATTACCATATAAAAAAGTTCGTGTAATTTGGCAAGATATTTGCTCATCTTCTCAATGGTATGATGACTTATCTGATGTTGATAAGTTTAGCTATACCTGGTGCGAAGATATAGGATATTTATATTATAAAGATTCTAAAGTAGTTAAAATATTTACCTCATTTTTTTATGATGAAGATAAGCTATCTATTGGTAACATAACTGCTTATCCTAGATCAGTAGTTAAAAAAATAATAAAGGAAAAATAATGATTGATAAAGATAGAAAAAAAACATTAACAGTTATAAGTTTAGGAGCAGGAGTTCAAAGCTCTACAATGGCAATAATGGCAGCTAAAGGAGATTTACCCATGCCACAGGCAGCAATCTTCGCAGACACAAAAAATGAGCCAGAAACAGTTAATAAATATTTAAAATATTTAAAATCAATTTTACCTTATCCTGTTTATGTAGTTTCTAAAGGGGATATTATGCAAGATATGTTAGCTGCAAAAGATACAACTAACTTTGTTGATGCACCATATTTTACACAAAATAAAATAACTGGTAAGAAAGGTATGGTCATGCGTCAATGCACAAATGTTTATAAAATACAAGAAATAAGAAAAAAAATAAGAGAGCTTTGTGGTGTTGCAAAAGGTAAGCACTTTCCTAAAGATAAGTATGTTGAACAATGGATAGGCATATCAACTGATGAAGTACAAAGAATGAAACCTGCTAGAGATAAATATATTTTAAACAAACATCCATTGATTGAAATGAATATGTCAAGGCAAGATTGTATTAACTATTTAAAAAAACAAAATGTACCTATGCCTGAGAAGTCAGCTTGTATTGTATGTCCATTTCACAATGATGCTTACTGGCATTTTATGAAAACAGAAAGACCAAAAGAGTTTGCAATAGCTGTTGATTTTGATTCAAAAGTTAGAAGTATTACAAGAAAAAAAGATGAAGAGATATTTGTTCATAGGTCTTGTAAACCTTTGAGTGAAGTACAGTTTAATAAAGCTGAAGATGATAAGCAATTAGATATGTTTAGCCATTTATGTGATGAGGGAATGTGTGGAGTTTAATATGAAAGAGTTTGATAAAATTAGAAAAAAAATAAATGATCTTGATGAGATTAATTTTACTCCAGAAGAGTATCATCTAGTTTTTCAAATGGCAGGATATGATATTTTAAGTAACTCTGAAATGAGAACTTTAATACTTGCTTTTTGTGAAAAATTAAATCCAGAATTATCACCAAGAGAATATGATAACATTAAAGATTATCATGTTGATTTACCAGAATGACATATTCTGGAATTTTTGATGAGACTGATTGTAAAGAAGAATTAAAACGAGCCAAAAAATATATTAAGAAACAAGCTGATATAATTTTTGCACTTGAGAAAGAGATTGAAGAGAAAGAAAACGAGATAAGGGTTTTAAAAAATGGCTAGATATACCTACGCATTCAGTAATGGCAGCTATAATGATTGGCATAGAAAATATGAAGGCATTGCCATGATAGATGTTGATTCTGTTGAGTGTTGTCAGTATTGTTATGAACCTTTAGCTATAATTGAGACTTGCTACGACAAGAATCAAAAATACAAGGCTACAACCCTCTCAAAAATCATCGCTGAACGCCTAAACATACCTTGTTTTTTAGTTTTCTATAAGGAATTGACCGAGACTAGCCTAACCTTTAGAATTAAGCGTATACGAGCCTCTAAGACAGAGTTTCAGCTAATGAATGAGGATCAATGGGTTAATATTTTAAGATCCTTGCACGACCACCACAAATTAAATTGTAAATCAACCAAAAGAAAGGATAAATAATGAACATAACAACCAGAGGTTTCCTTCATGTAACTTATAAACTTTATCATCACTTAGATATTTTAAATGGGGAAGAAAAATCTACCTGCTTAAATGTTTTCTTATCTGTGATGAAATATGCCTGGAAAAAGAATGGATATAAGGCAGGATTAAGACACGAAACTATCGCTAAAGATACAGGATTATGTAGAGCTACTGTTAAAACTGCGTTAGCTAAACTAAATAAATTAAATATCATATCAGATATTAGAGGTAGATCTGGTAAAACTTATATTGTTAATGATACATTTTTAAAAGCTGAGAACACTTATGATAGCCATAATACGACCATCTCAAAACCTAAGATAGCTAAACATTTAGCGTCAGATAGCCAAACATTAGCTACATTAGTAGAAGACAATATACAAAATAATATAGGTAAAATAGTTAAGAGTTTTGCAGGGGATAGGGAGAAGATATTAGATGAATTATCTAAACTCCCTATCAACGAATTAAAAGAAGATAAAACTAATGTCTACCTCTGTAAGTTAGCTATTCAAAGAAAGGAAGATAATGAAAGAGAGAGTAAAGCAACCTATGTTAATAGTGAGAAAATTCTAACTGCATTATCTAGGATAAAAAAACAAGCTAACCCAAGATACAGAGAGAAAGTTGAATACAATAAACGCAATGGAATAAAACCATGGGAGAATAAAAAATAATGGTAGGTCGACCAATGAGAAAGGTATTCTGTCAAGGCTTTACTCGTGCTGGGTTAAGAGAGGGTAAGAAAATACCTTGTAGAATGAAAGGTTATCCACTATCTGATGGTAAAACTTTTAAATGTAAGTATCATGGGTATCAAAACTTTAATAAGTTTAACAAAGCTAATTACACAGATGAAACTAGAATAAAACAACTATCAAAACTAATACAATTTAGGAACTATACAGATGAGCAAATCAAAGAATACTATTACACCAAAACCAAACCAAGAATTGATAACAGAGAAAGATCTATTTACCATAGAAGAAAAATTGGTAAAAGGGTTAACCCTTACAGAGATACTAGAAGACAAGCAGTATCCTTTCAGCTTGATGAAGTTTTATCATTACTTAAAAAAAAATCCACAGTTAGAAACTAAAATAGTTGAAGCAAGAAAGCTAGGTGTTCAAACTTTAATTGATAAATTGCTGCAAGTTTTTAATTATCAAGAAGTTGAATCTCCCAATGAGATATTATGGATAAGAGAGAAGGCTAAGTTTGTTCAATGGGTTGCAGGAAAATTAACTGATCTTTATTCTGATAACAAACCTATTAAGCAAAACATAGACCAGAAAATGACTATTAGTTGGGAAGATACTCAAGATGATTTGATTGATGTATCAGAGGATGTAACAGATATTACACCCTCTGATAATAAAGAGTAATTAATCGTGGTCGTATTGTTTCATTACAATATTAAAAGTAATATCGTGGTGTGCATTATGGCTATCTGCAAGTTCCTCAAGAATATTTTTTAATGATTTAATATTCATACCCTCATCGCTTTGATAAGTAGCCAACACTTGATCTTTCATTCTCTTATCAGTTTTTTCATGGTACTTGCTACCTTTTATTTCTACTTTGTATTTATCTATGTACATTTTTTTCCTTTCTGTTTGTTAATTAAAATATGGTGCTAAAAACATCCAAGATAAAACTATATATCCTAGAATTAACCATAACATTTATATTTTTCTTGCTATGTATTGAAAGACTGGATCATGATTAACATTACCATGCGTCAATCTTTTTTGGTATAATTCCACAACATTATTCTCTGCTAATCTCATAAAAAAGTTAGCAATATCTCTTAGATTATTGTCATAGAATCTCTGTCTTGCTAGGTAACCTTTGTCATAGTAGGTTATTGATTCCCCACTCTTAGCCGTTTGTACCCATGCTTCGTATTTGCTTAGTGTCATTTTTATTCACCTCTTTTTGTTTGTTGTTATTGTTGTTTATATTTTCTTGAGTTAGTTCTATTAACTGCATAATTTTACCAGTTAATAAATCATCATCATCAAAAAATTTTTTAAAGTTTATTTGATACAATTATTTATCCTCTATTTTTTTTACGCATAACTTAACCACTCCGAGCCACTTATCCAACAGTAATTTTTTAACTGCTGGATCATTGCACAAGTCATGATCTCTTTTTATTTCACTTAATTGGTTCATGAAATATTTTATATCCTTTTCTTTTTGTTCTCTTTGTTGCTGCTTAATTGCTTCATGTCTTTTAGCTTTGTTCTTACCTCTAATTAAATCTAATGCGTCAAAATCTATAGCCATGTTATTCCTCGCTTTCTATATTGTTATTATTGATACTATAATTAAAAATAAAACTACAACGCAGCAGTAAAAATTAACATCTGTCATTTTGTCTCACTTTCTGTTTGTTTATCTAATGCGTTTTTAATTGTGCTTTCTAGTTCCCAATATAAATTGCTACCTTTCTCGGTGTTCTTTGTGCTACCTATATTTTCTTTGTCATCAATTACAAACTCACTAGCTATATCATCACTTAAATTGTCTATAAATTTAAAGTATAAATTATCAGCTAATTCACACGCTAATTCAAAGTTTTTATTTGTCATTTTATTTACTCGCTTTCTGTTTTTGTTGTTGTTTATATTCTCGTAATGTTTTCGCATTGCTAAGATGTAACAAATTAACTTGATAAAAATAAGGGTTCATATCGTCACACTTCCAACCCTTTTTTTTGCTTAATCTATTAACAAACTTAATAAAATTATCCTTCCAATTCATTTAAACCCCTCACTTTATTTCTTAAATCAATTAGTTCTAATGCTAATTCAATATTTATGTTTGATATTTCATTTAATTTTTTATTTGTTGATCTGACATAGTGATCAATATGCATATCTCCTATAGACAGAAATTTGTTTTTACTTTCTGAATAATACTTTATTTCTTTTAAACTCTTTAAAGTATCTGAAGCAATCGATCTGTTATCAATTACGCTTTGTATTTTTACTATTTCATTTAATGTCATTATTGAACCCTCTGAATTAAGTTGTTTTTAATTGTAACTTTTGCGAACCATTTACGATCTGGATCGCAACCAATTACAACACCATTTGAAGTGTACTCATTTTTAAAAATATTGGTTTCCGAATAGTCAAGCTCGGATCCTATCTTATTTTTAAGTTCCTTTTTTGTTTTATAATATAATTGTACTGTCATATTTCCCTTTTTGTTATTGTTTATTTTAGATCAACCACAAACCCAGATTGATCTCTGTCTAGTTTACCTTGTTTATTTAAAGTTAATTTCTCTTTAAGACCTACAACCACATTTTTTTGATCTAAAAAACGTAAGTCGTGAAGATCCCCGTCTATAACTTTAAAACCTTTGTAAGTTTTCGGCAGCTTATCTCTAAAAACTACTGCAACATTGCCACCTGCTTTTAAAACTTGAGTTGTTTGGAAGTCGTTAGCCTCGTTCCTGCTAAATGTTAAATGATAATTAGCAGGTAATTCCCCCCGTAAATATTTAATCATTCTGTTAAAATGTTTTGTATAATCATAAAATTGTACATTCGGAAAGTCTTGCATAAAATTAAATTTAGACTTCTCAAACATAATATCCGAAGTTGTATTTAATCTTATGACTGCTTTTAAACCATGTTTATTACAGTTAATTTCATGATTTCTTATTTCTTTGGCTGCCATGTATTTAAATTTTGCTTGATCTTTAAACAATAGTAAAGTTCTATTGACCCTGCCTAATGTTTTTTGTGGCATAAAAACGGGGTTTCCTGCTTCATGTAAACAAGCATTCTTGCAACCTTCGGAAGCACTTGCGCAAGTATTAAACCCAGATATTGAGGCAGGTGCAAGATTAAGGCGTTTGATCCAATATTTTTTAAGGCTCTCAATCTTTAAGTTTTTATCTGTTTTAGGGTTACCATTGGTAAACATTAACTTTGTCAAATCTTTGTATGTTGGTTTTGTTTTTGCTATCATTTTTTATTCCCTTCTGTTTTATTTAAATTTATATAAAAATTTCATATAATCTTCATTATCTGTATCAACCATATTATGTTTTAAATCTTTGATTAATTTATGGTAATTTAGATCATATTCTTTTTTATCTTGATCTATATCATCTTCACTTGACCAATAATAATTGCAATTATCAGCAACAGTTTTGACAATATTTAAAAGCATTTTATATTCTTTTAAATTTATTTTTATGTCATCAATCATTTTTTATTCCCTTCTGTTTTCTATTGTTTTATTAAATCTTGATTTATTTTTATAGTTGACAAATTGTCGCATTAAAAAGATATAATATATCTTAATACTTGAGCCATAAAATAAGCAAAAATTAAATAAATAGTAATAAGCGTTAAATTTTGCATTAAACCCTCTATTTTTTTAAATAATTTACTAAACATAATTGAACCAATTTTTTATTAATTGTAATTTTCTAAAACAAAATTAGTTGCTATTTTTTCAGCTTCATCTATTGTTTTGATATTCATAGCACTAAAACAATCAGCTTCTCTATGATCTCTTTGACCAATCTCATCAATAAAATATAAATTAAAAGTGTTGCTGAAATTCCAGTCAACCTCTACCATATCAAAAGTAAAAGTAACTTTTTTTGAGTTTAATATATTCATTTTTATTTCCTTTGTTTTGTTTGTTTGGTTCAATTTAATATATTGGTTGATTAATATAAGTTGACATATTGACGCAGTTTATAGATTAGAATAGTTCTAAGGTTTAGAGATTAGAGAAGGTTGAAGTAGTAGAGAAGGTTTAAACAATGCTATTCTTATATTGACGCGCCAGTTTCTATTCTCACATCAAGGCTATCGGATAAGAATATTTAAAGGTTTTTTATTATTACTAGTGCTATCGTTTAATTATCACTAGTAATAATTTATTAAATAACAGACAGAAAATATATTTTTTGATTTTTAAAGGTAGGGTACACCCAAAATTTGCGTGTGCGATATACATATCATTATACATGGGATTTTCCAACACCCACACACATCCATTTCCACACCCATACACAGACACCCCCACAAACAACCCTGCACCCATTTATTAACACTTTTGCAAATTTTATTTTTTTTATTGTTTCAAAACTTAAATACACTAGATGTAGTATATGGATTATCTTAATACCGAAGATTTAGATTGTATTGCTTATATTGATAAGAAAACAAATAATGTAATTATTAGATTTGTTGGTTTCCCTAATGCGATAGCAGCAGAGCTGTTTACAGATTATGTTATGATGACACTAGGTGTAGAATATAATCCATTAAGTAGTATTGAAAGATCTAAGATGATACACTAATGAATATCAAAATCCCTTATACTCCGAGAAAACATCAATCTTATTTACATCAACAGATCAATAGATACAGATGGAGTGTTCTCGTGTGCCACAGAAGGTTTGGCAAAACAGTATGTATGATCAATCATTTGATTAGATCAGCATTGATGAGCAAGTTGAAGAATCCTAGATTTGCATATATTGCACCAACCTTCAAACAAGCAAAGTCTATTGCCTGGGATTACATGAAGCAGTTTACATCAAAAATACCAAACACTAAGTTTAACGAAACAGAACTAAGAGTTGATCTACCTAATGGCTCAAGAATAACATTACTTGGAGCAGAAAACTCAGATGGGTTAAGAGGTATATACCTAGATGGATGTGTCATAGATGAATATGCTAATATTGATGGTAAACTTTTTGCAGAAATAATTAGACCAGCTCTATCAGATCGTAAAGGTTATTGTGTATTTATTGGTACACCTGCTGGAATGAACAACAACTTCTATGATCTATACCAACACGCAAATGGTGCAGAAGATTGGTTTAACTACAAAGCTAAAGCAAGTGATACTAAGATTGTAGACCCAGAAGAATTAGAGAAAGCAAAAGAAGTTATGGGTGAGAAAAAGTATATGCAAGAGTTTGAGTGTGATTGGATAGCAAACATAGAAGGTGCTATATACGGAGAAGAGATCGCCAAGATAGAAGATAAGAACCAGATAGCTAGAGTTCCCTACGATCCCACTTTGCCTGTCTCGACTGCATGGGATCTCGGTGTCGCAGACCACAGTAGTATTATATTCTTTCAACAGAAAGGAACAGGAGTACAGATAATAGATTACCATGAGGAACGAGGTCATGGATTACCACACTACATCCAGATGCTAGAAGAAAAACCATACATCTACAAAGATCACTTTGCTCCACACGATATTGATGTGCAGGAGTTTGGCAATGGAAAGACCAGAAGAGAGATAGCATATCAGTTAGGAGTTAGGTTTAAGGTAGTACCGAAGCTACCAGTAGAAGAAGGTATACACGCAGTATCAATGTTGTTGCCTAGATGTTGGATAGACACAGACCATTGCAAAAACTTAATAGATGCGTTAAGACATTACCATAGGAAGTACATCGACAAAAATAGAATGTTCAGATCGAAACCTGTACACGATTGGAGTTCACACGCTTGTGATGCAATGCGCTACCTTGCAGTTGGTCTTCAAGAAATTAATACTAGACAAACTGCGCCACAAAGTGTAGCAGATAATGATTACAGGATTATATAATTATGGGATCAATATTCAAACCAAAAACACCACCACTACCACCTGTGCAACCTTTGCCAGAAGCTCCCAAAGCAGAACTATCAGCAGAAGAAAAAGAAAAAATTAAAAAAGAACAAGATGCGATTGAGAGAAGAAGAAGAGGTAGAAAGTCTACAATCCTTACTGGACCACTTGGTTTGCAAAAAACTGAAGAAGATAAACTTAAAACTTTGTTAGGAGAATAATATGTTGGATAAAGTAAAAGCTGCAATTAAAAAAATGAAACCTGCAACTAAAAAGAAAAAAGTAGAACCTAAATTTAATAACATGAATGATTTACAAAATGGTGTAGCAGTAAATAGAGAAGTTAAATCTGAAACTAAATCTGAAACTAAATCATCTTTGACATTCGGAAAATAATTATGAGTGCTACTGGACCAAGGAATGGAAACACAGGAGCAGATGCAGGATTTTTTATTTCAGAAGAAGAAAAAAAAAGAAAAGCTAATGAATCTGGATATGCTACAGATTATCAAGGAGATTTAAACCCAATTAAAAAAAATAAAACTAAAACTAAAAATCAACAAAACTTAGCAGAACACGAAAGAATGATGAGAGAAAACAGAGGTGGTAATCAAGTTGTTCAATCACCAACTGCATCAGAAGTTTCACAAGTTACACAAACAGAAGTAACTACACCAGAAATAGATACACCAAAAGAAGATGATATTACTATAAGAAAAAGAAAAGCAAAAGCTAGAGGAAGATCACCAACAATCCTAACAGGAGTTACTGGAGTAACTGGTGGCTTGACTTTAGGTAAACCAAGTTTATTAGGTAGATAATGGCACAAACAGATAAAGCAAAAAATTTATTAAAACGATATGATCGTTTAAAAGCACAAAGACAAAACTGGGAAAGTCATTGGCAAGAAGTTGCAGACTATATGCAACCAAGAAAAGCAGATGTTACTAAGACAAGATCTAAAGGTGACAAAAGAACAGAACTTATTTTTGATGGTTCACCATTACAATCAGTAGAACTATTAGCAGCATCGCTACATGGTATGTTGACAAACCCATCTACTCCTTGGTTCTCTTTAAGATTCAAACAAAACGATATGGAGAATGAGGATGAAGCAAAGGAATGGTTAGAAGATGCAACAGAAGTTATGTACTCTGCATTTAACAAGTCTAACTTCCAACAAGAAATATTTGAGTTGTATCATGATCTAATTACATTTGGAACTGCTGCAATGTTTATCGAAGAAGATGATGAAGATATTTTAAAATTTTCTACAAGACACATTAACGAAATCTTTATTGCAGAAAATGATAAAGGAAGAATCGATACAGTATTTAGAAAGTTTAGTTTGTCTGCAAGAGCAGTAATGCAAAAGTTTGGTGATGTATCAATGAACATCGCAACTAAAGCACAGAAAGATCCATACGAAGAAGTAGAAATACTTCATGCAGTTTATCCTAGATCAGACTTTGATCCTAAGAAACAAGATAAACAAAATATGCCATTTGAATCTGTATACCTAGATGCAGAATCTGGTGATGAATTATCTGTATCTGGATTTAGAGAGTTTCCTTTTGTAGTACCTAGATACTTAAAAGCATCACACGAAATCTATGGTAGATCTCCAGCAATGACAGCTTTGCCAGATGTTAAGATGCTAAATGAAATGTCAAAGACTACAATTAAGTCTGCACAAAAACAAGTTGATCCACCATTGTTAGTTCCAGATGATGGCTTCATGTTACCAGTAAGAACTATACCTGGTGGTTTAAATTTTTACAGAGCAGGAACTAGAGATAGAATTGAACCATTAAACATTGGAGCAAACACTCCATTAGGTTTAAACATGGAAGAGCAAAGAAGAAACTCAATTAGAAATGCTTTTTATGTAAATCAATTAATGATGCAGAGTGGTCCACAAATGACAGCAACAGAAGTTATTCAAAGGAACGAAGAGAAGATGAGATTGCTTGGTCCAGTTTTGGGTAGACTTCAGTCTGAATTATTAAAACCATTGATCGACAGAACATTCGCATTAATACTTAGAAAGAATTTATTTAGACCAGCTCCAGAATTTTTAGCAGGTCAAGATATAGAAATAGAATATGTATCACCATTAGCGAAAGCACAAAAGTCTACAGAGTTATCTTCTATTATGAGAGCAATAGAAATTTTAGGTAGCTTATCAAATGTTGCTCCAGTATTTGATCATATCAATATGGATAAACTCGTTAGACACTTGGCAGACATTGTTGGTGTTCCACAAAAAATATTAAAACCACAATCTGAACTAAATGCTGAAAGACAACAAGCAGCACAACAACAAGAACAAATGCAACAGATGCAACAAGTACAACAACTAGCAGAAGCAGGGGGAAAAGTAGCACCATTAGCAAAAGCATTACCAGAAGAGGCTAAAGCTGTAGCAAACGCTGATGTTGAATAATTTATGGAATCAAATAAACAGCTAGAGAATCTAGTAAAAAAACTTAGAGAAAATTATCAATATATTTTTAATACAGACGAAGGCAAAGAGGTTTTGTCTGACTTAGAAAAAAGATGTCATTATCATTCTACCACCAATGTAAAAGGTGATAGTCATGAGAGTGCATATATGGAAGGTCAACGCAGCGTACTTCTATTTATAAAACAAATGCTGCAAAAGGAGAACAAGAATGTCAAGTGAACAGATAACACAAACTAATGTGCCTGTAGAAGAGACAACAACTACTACAGACACTCCTCAACAAACAGAACAAACAATTAGTTCTACAACAACAGAACAACCAACTGTTGCTAAGTCTTGGAAAGATACAATCTCAGAAGAATTTAGAAACGATCCAAACATTTCTAAGTTTACAGAAATAGATGCGTTAGCTAAAAGCTATATCAACGCAACTAGAATGATTGGTCAAGACAAAGTTGCAGTACCAAACGAAAACTCAACAGACGATCAATGGCAAGAAGTTTATGGAAAACTTGGTAGACCAGAATCACCAGATAAATATAAACTAGAAGTTAAATCAGATACTGTTCCATTAGATGATGGTGCAATAAAATCTTTTGCAGAGAATGCTCACAAGCTAGGTTTAAATAATAAACAGGCTCAAGGTATATTGGAGTATTACAAAAACTCTATGGAAGGTTCTGCACAACAAGCAAGAATAGATACTGAAACTGCACAAGCAAATGCAGAAGCCGAACTTCGTAAGGAGTGGGGTGGTAACTATGATGCTAATATTAAAAAAGCTGGATCAGTTGCTAAAGCAAATATGAATCCACAAATCTTAGATATGGAACTAAAAGATGGTACACGATTAGGAGATCATCCAGAAATTATCAAAGGTTTTGCAAACATTGCAAACATATTATCTGAAGATAAATTAGTTGGTACTGAAAGCGAAAGTGTTGACAGAGGTACAGACTATGAAGCTGAGATTAGTAAAATTGTTAATGATCGAGATGGTCCATATTGGAATAAAGCACATCCAGATCATGACAAAGTAGTTCAACAAGTATTTACTTTAAGAACAATGCAAAATGGATAAAGAAGAACTAAGATTAGAAATACTTCGTATTGTTGTAGAGAATGGATCAGAGAATCAAAAATCTAATCCCTTGCCAATCTGCGAAGAATATTATACATGGGTTTGTAAGGCGAATGAAAGTTCGCCTAACAAAAGAAAGACAATTCGTAAGAACCTTTCTGACAATAAGGAATAGACTTGTAGTCTAAAAGACTTTAAATCCAAGAGAAGCCAGAATTTCTGATAACGTCTCTGTTTTGTTTTAACATTAACTTAACATTTAAGGAGACATAATATGTCAACTGAAATAACAAAAGCATTTGTAGAACAATACAGTTCAAATATACAAATGTTATCACAACAAAAAGGTTCTCTTCTTAGAGATAAAGTAAGATTAG
>CERN01007612.1_pt1 | contig 13085 bp, 23 predicted proteins | sample 530761 | NCBI WGS metagenome assembly CERN01 (sample SAMEA2620947, study PRJEB7988) | marine metagenome | isolation source: saline water (ENVO:00002010), including | reverse complement strand
GTCAGTGTAGTGTCTAAGCTTAGATAGCACCCTATCTCTGTCTGAGACACTCTGTGTGAGTGCTTGGCTATGTGCTACCCGTTGTTTCTCAGTAGATAGGCGTTCACACAATGTGGTTATAGCGGGGTTGTTAGCTATGAGCCTAGAGGCTTCTCGGCGTATCGTAGACTCTTTCATATTCTCTGAGTCGAATGCCTCTGAATAGCTCTTATACAAGCTATACCCGCAGGTCGCGTGTAGATGACAGAATAATCTCTGTTTGTCTGTTACGCCGTCTTTGCCCTTCTTAGCCCTTGCCATGTCGATTACTCCATACCTATATAGTCTGGCTAAGATAACTCCACTATAACTAACGTGCAAATAGTATATGCCCCTGAGAGGCTCTCAGAAGCCGCTCACTGAACGATCTAATAAACCCTACCCCTAATACCTAAATAGGTCTATCGTTCCATATCACTATAAACCTCTTAGTAATCAATGACATAAGAGTACAGACTATTAGGGGCTCGATATAAAAGCTCAAATGCCCCATGAAACGATGATATTTAGAGGTGTTTTAAAATCATATCACTCTATCAAGCATACAATTATGATCTAGAGGCCAGTGATATCAAGGGTCTCGAATATTTTTCAATATTTATCTAATGTTTTGTTGTGTGTCTCCGATAATCTGTGTACTATCCACAATCGAGTTATGGATAAGTTTTAACGCTGACATGGAATAGACAGTCAGTGTCTCCCGCTCAGGGTCGAGGTGCGCTACCACAGGCATCAGCAGTCTTCCAGCGAGCAGCCATCAATTAGGGTGAGAGTGGAGCGGTATGACCACACCGATAAATGTGGGGGATGCTATCCGGATGAGTGAGAGTCTCTTGTGACTCAAACAAAGGTAGAGCGGGGGAATTCATGAAATAAGTAATGAGCTGACCCGTAGAGAACTACAGATTCTCATAGTCACGAGGTGCTAAAAACCTCAACCATTAAGGAGCTTTAACAAGGGGCATCTATAAGGTGTCCCTGATTAAGACTCTTTAAACCATCAACCATTGGGGACATCATGAAAAAATTTCTAGCGATACTAATTATCAGAGACACCAATCACTTCTCCCTCTGGTCACGAGCCTTGAAGATCGGACTCGATGAATCAGACGGAATTCATTTCACTATTACTCAGCGCCTACAGCTCTGGGCAATCGGCACACTAATGGGAATTATCTAACGAGGAGAAATAAAATGTCATACGCACCAACTGAATTTTACCCAATCACTAAAGGTGGATGTTTCCGCGAGGAAGAATTCGAAAAAGTATTTGAATACAACTTTCATAATGAGGATAAATTTTCAGAATTTCCGCATAGAGTTTTTGTTAATTCCAATCCCGCATATGGGGATGGCACTTGGCGATATGCTCTGGTCAAAAAAACAGTCGCTTATATCGTCATCGATGAGGATGAATACGGTAAACCTGTCATCCAAAAATGGCAGATCAAAAATCACGATAAATATGGGGAGCAGTAATATGAAAATTAAAGTCAGAAAAAACCAACCGCCTGCCTGCTATGCCAGAGGCAAGGCTCATATCAACCGTAAGAAAGAGGCTAAAAAAACTGGGCCTCTAGATCACTGGGGGTCATACAGATGAGAAGAGTAAACATTAGCAAGTCATCTAGGGGATGGGACATGCACGTTGACGGTCAATACTTTGGCTCTTATGCAACGCAGCAGGAGGCTTGTAGTCAGATTGAATTCAGAGTGCCTGAGCCTAACCCTCAAGTGACCATCGACTGTCGAGGTGAGGCTAACAGAGTGACAGGCTTTATCGGTCTCACAGGTGAGGCCAAAATTTTTCAAGACTTAATGACAGACTAGGAGGTATATCGAAGGCATTCGCTGAGTGCCTTCTATTATACTTTTTAAATTCAACCACTTAGGAGAATACATATGTCAGACACCATTAAACTTGGCGTTGAAATCGCCACTGTAGACCGCATCGCTGAGTTGTCGGCTGAGATTGCTGACCTTAACGCTGAGAAATCTGAGCTACTTAATCAGCTCAAGGCCAAGGGCGAGGGCGAATACTATGGCAGCGCACACTATGTGAGCGTGAGCGTATTCACTCGCCTTACTCATGATACTAATGCCATGAAGCGAAAGCTTAGCCGTCAATTTCTCAAGGCCCACGAGCGTGTCAAGACCGTAGTCTCAGCCACTCTGAGAGGCTATAGCGAGGACACTAAGCGAGGTACAGCATGAGTAGTATCTATAAATTCAAACCATCACAGCAGCGTAAGGCTGCGAGGAGAAAAGCTTTAATCGAGTTCGTATCATTTCTAGGCGTATGCGCTATGGGTGTGCTGTTCGGCATCCTATTCGCAGATGCTCTGGGATTACTTACTTAACTTCCCATTAACCAGTAAAGGAGAATTGCCATCGACAATTCAAAATTACTTTTTGTACGCAAGCAGTTGCGCGAGTCGGGCGAACCCCACTTTGTGCAATTAGAGCGTGAGTTGGATGACTCACAGTTATTAACCATGATCAGGGCTTTCAGCTCTGCTCGCAAGGCTCATGGAGAAGAGCCTACTAAGGATCAGGTGATATCTCACCTGACCCACTAGTAACACCGCCCCTCTTCGGAGGGGCTAACTTCAACCAATCAAGGTAACTTAAACCAATGAAATACTTAAAAACACTTAAACAATTTGCTAGCGAATTCATTACTAAAACTAAGGTCGATATCTCTAGGGGTGTACGGCACACTGTCAGGCTTCATGGGCCTTCAGGCATAGGCAAGACTGCAATCATTAAGCAGTTAGTCGAGCGCCTAGCTGATGAGACTGGCGAGCCTTGGGGCTTTAAGTCTATCAACATATCCAATCATGGCGCGTGGGATTTAATCGGTGTGCCTAACATTGTAGATGGCAAGACTACCTTTGCTACTCCTGATTTCCTGCCCGACCTCAGCGTAGAGGGTACGCCTGCTCATGGCATATTCTTTATGGATGAAATCGATACGGCTCAAGGTGACATGGTCAATGCCTGTATGCCTCTGATCTACGAAGGCAAGGTAGGCGGATACACTATCCCAGACGGATGGATAATTGTAACGGCTCAAAACCGAATCGCAGACAGCTCAGGTTCTACGGTATCACCTAACGTAGCCAACACCAGACGAGCCATAGACGTAGGAATCTACGCAGATGCTAATGATCTCGCTGACTATGCGGCTACCTCTGCATGGAATCCCTTGATCGCTGCTTTCCTGAGCTTTCGCCCAGACCTAGTGCATGAGTATCCCAATGGGATTGATGCTAAGAAAGCTAAGACCATCACAGGCTTTGCCTGCCCTGCCACATGGGAGATGACTAACGACTACCTGCAATACGGTTACAGTGATGATGTCCTGCAAGGCTACCTGTCTGACGGTGTGCTAGGCGAGGCTGTTGCCACTGAGTTCTGCAAGTTTCTCAAGATAGTCAAAGAGCTTCCTAACTGGAGTGATATCTGCAAGGGCGCTCGCCCTGAGGTGTCTGATGTCAGCATAAAGTATGCCTTGACCTCTAGCCTAGCTCATCAAGCTATTAACGGACACTATGCTAAGGCATGGGCTAACTGTATTAGCTACTGTCACGAGGTGCTAGGGCCAGAGTTTGGCGTGATCTTTGTGAGGCTTGCTACTGCTAAATATCCTGAGCTTGAGGATACGTCAGAGTATAGAGACTATAAAACTACCAACCAAGATTTATTTATCAACAACCAATAAGGGGTACAACATGGCTACATTAAGAGAAAAATGCATACTAGTTAGGCTCAGAGTAAAAGAATTTCCCAACAAGAAAAATGATCCTGCTCTTACCCGTAAACTGGCTAACCTAGTTAAGGCAGACCCAAACGCACTTGAGTCCAAGAAAACTTTGCTCGACTGTCCTGCTATCAAAGACCTAGCCAAGATTAAAGGGGACACTCGAAACAACATAGTCAACCGACTAGGCTCTGTATGGGAGGTAGGTGAGCGCATCATGGCTAACGCTCTCATGGATCAGCTTGAGTATGAGTACGCCATCGCTAAGCAGGCTTGGGATGATGCTAAGGATAGCCTTAGAGATCAGGCCGAGGCAGCTATTGAGCGTGCTAAGCGTAGGCTAGGGGATGCCTTTAATCCTGATGACTACCCTTCTGTCGAAGAGATTGTTGGCAGGTTTACTATGAAGCTGACCTATAGGCGTGTCCCTGAGACTGAGGATTTCCGCATCGACAATCTATCTCATGACCGCAACGAGAAGTTACGAGTGGATATACAAACTGATGTAGATGACTGTATCAGTGACGCTATGAAGTCTGTCGAAGATCGCTTGGTTGATACTGTCAGCCACTTAGGTGAGGTCTGCGCTAAGTACGGCCACGATCCTAAGGGCAAGGTGATCGGACGATTCAAGGACAGCACCGTAGAGAAGGTCACTGAGTTAGCTAAGCTTCTGCCTCACCTCAACATCACTGACGATCCACGCATAGCCAAGGCTGCTACTGAGCTTAAGGCTAAGCTATCTAACATTACCCCTGACAAGATAAAGAATAGTTTGGGGGAGCGTGAGCGGATTGTTGCTGACACTAAATCAATTCTAGATAACCTTGGAGGTGTCTATGGGTAACCTAATTGCCAGAGCTAAGTCGATGCTGTTAGTGCGTCATGCATTCTTTGCAAGCCTCGCTCTTAACCTTGAGTATATCGAGACCGAAGAAACTGAGACTATGGCTACTGATGGCAAGGCTATCTATTATAACCCTGCTTGGGTAGCTACCCTTGAGCTTATCGAGATCATGTCTGTCATTGCTCATGAGGTCTTGCACGTTGCCTTCTGTCATCACCTGAGGCGTAACGGTAGAGATCAGGCCAGATGGAATAAAGCCTGCGACTATGCCATTAACTGGATACTGGTAGAGTCTGGCGTATTCCGCCTGCCTGAGGGTGGCTTGTTCGATGAGCAGTACAAGGGCATGACTGCCGAGCAGATATACAACAAGCTCCCCACAGAGGACGAGGAGGACGATCCTAGCGCAGGCTCTGACCCTCTGGTAGGTGAGGTCTGGGATGCCACTAACGATGACGGCGAGCCTCTCACAGAGTCTGAGAAAGCCTCTGAAGAGATGAAGGCTCAAGCTAGTGTGTCTGAAGCTATGGACGCAGAGCAGCGTGTCGGTATTGGTGAGGTAGATGCTGCGGTCAGAGAAGCATTAGAGGTCAACAAGATTGACGCAGTCGCATGGTATGAGCAGCTCGCTCAGTGGGTTACTCAGTACATGATCTCTCGCTCTAGCTTTAACACGCCTGATCGTAGGCTGTTGCACACTGGTCACATCCTGCCTGCTGCTACACGAGACCCAGAGTTCCATCTCGTGTTTGCTTGGGATACCTCTGGCTCGCTCACTGATGAGCTGACAGGAATTATCAAGGCTCACATCAATAACGCTGTACAGGCTCTTAACCCTAGCACAGTAGAGATAATCTACTGCGACACTAGAGTGAGGGAGAGAAACACTTTCTGTCGCACTACAGGCGCTTCACCTATCGAGCTAGACATTAACCCGGTAGGCGGTGGAGGTACTCGCTTTGACCCTGTCTTTAAATACATCTCTGATGAAGACATAGAGACTGACTGCCTAGTCTATTTCACTGACGGTATCGGACAGGTCAACGTGACTGAGCCTGACTACCCAGTGCTATGGGCAACTACACACACTACCCCTGACTTCTCAGCAGGAGAATTTGGGGACAGTGTAACCATAAAATAATCAACCAAAGGAGAACGATGATGACTGATGACTATGAATATAACCGTGAATATAAATTAAGTCTGAGCGCACGAGAGATGCAAATTATTTACATTGCGCTAACTAAAATTTGGTGGTCTGGCGAGGACGTTAAAGCGGAATACTCTGTGCGATTTAAGCTTGAAAAAAGAGCGCAACAAGCAACAGGAGTCAGCTTGCATGATTTTTTAGAAGAGCATGATGCAATTTCTGATGTAGAAAAACCGCTCACATTAAAAGAAAAAATTAAAGAACTTAATGCCAAGCACAGAGAGGCAAAAGCTGCTTTGATAAAACAATCAACCACTAAGGAGAAGGAGGTCACATGACCCTTACAAACTTAGAACTATTACAGCAGGCGCTCTTGCTTGCTCACACCGCACCATCCAACAGGGTGGATGCAGCCATTGAAATAGCGGATTACTTACGCTCTGTCTGTACACCTGAGGAGCTAGAGCAGGCTAAGAGGTATGTCGAGGAGGCTATCTCATGACTGACGAAGAGCAAGAAGAATATCAAGTTGAATGCACTACCGAGGAAGCCGAAGCCATAGAGAAGGTTATCCTTAACGCATTACGCAAACATAATAATCCCAATGCTATTGCTGTCATCATCGGACTTTCCAATGCCCTGCTCACTGCATCAATCAGAGCAGGCATGAGGAAATTAGATTTCTTTCGCTTGCTCCGAGAGGGGTGGGAAATATTCTCAGCGATGAACGAGGCTGACAGACTTAACATTAAAGACAGAAAATCACAGAAGAGGAATTTGCACTAATGAATAATGTTGAACTTACCGAAAAAGAGTTAGTCACTTTGGTGCAGCTTGTCCGAAGCGCCAGAGATGAAGTTCATGAATCACTCGATTATCGAGATGAGGATGGGGACAGTATCCCTATGGGTAGCCGTCCTGCTCACGTTTTGTCGAGGGACTATGAGTCCCTGCAAGCCTTGTTAAACAAGCTAGGGGGTGCGTAGATGAAAACAGACAAAAACTTTTCTGATCATGAGCTTTATGATGAGGTGATTCATGGATTGAAGTCACCTTACATTCGCCTATCAGATATAAAGTTGAGAGATGAAAAAACACAAGCTAAGAAGTGGGCCAACAAACTCTCTAGGGAAATTAGCTCAGGCACTCATTACTACTTGACGCATGAGTTTCTCGACATCCTTCTTCCCTCTCTCAAAAAGTTATCGGTCAGGCATTTTGTTAATGCTTTTCATAACGCTATGCCTCCGCATAAATCTTTCTTTATTGAATGGGATGGTAAGTATGTGAACGACTACGTCAAAGACACACAGCCTTGCTATTCAGCCAAAGGCTTAAACTTGGAGCTTAGCGATTTAATAAACGATGACAATATGCAAGTTAATTTTGGAGTGTCATCAACATATGCAAGGCCCACTGTGGTTAGCTACAAAGATACTTCACACGGCAGCATCTCTGTCTCTGACAATAGGAAGGACACTCATATTCCTGAAGGACAGAAGCTGTCTTTCTTTGCCAGTGTTAATATTAAAGATTCAATAGGTGAGGAGGAGCAGCGAAGATATGCAAGAGCAGCAGAGCTACACCAAAAAAATAATACAAAAAGATTATGTATGTCGAGTCAGTCGATGGTTTTATTTGGCTTGGAAAATAATACTTCAGAAAAATATTTTCGTGATGTCAGCGAAAAATTACCCGACAATCATGATTTGTTCATGACTTGGTTTGACGTTAAAACTTTTTCTGATTTCATGTCTTCAGGTTTATCAGACGCAATTAACCTTCTCAGGATTTTCCCACATGAAGGAGTAGACTACCTGTATTACGCAGGAGGAGATGTGCTTAAAAGTTTTTCAGGGTATGAGTTTTATTCGCTTATGATCTATGTGGGTGCTGTCTCATTACTTAACTACGACTGGGTAGTTAACGAAGAAGATGGGGTCATAGCCAGAGGCACTAAGTCTGTTAACACAGAAGCTTTCCCTCAGGATAGATACAAGAGGGTTACTATTAACCTGCCTAAGGACAAAGCTATCAAGCTGTATAACAAGCAAAAGGCTAGGACTCGTAAGTTTGGTACTGCTGAGCATACTGTGCGTGGTCACTGGAGGGTCTACAAGAAGACTGGTGAGCGTGTATGGATTGGCGAGCATAGCCGAGGGGACGCTAAGTATGGGACTGTACATAAGGACTACACCCTCACTAAGCGTGGTAATTATCTTAAAGCTGACAAAAAGAAGGTGGCTTAAATGACGGGGAACGCTAAGGTAAAATTTAATTTAATCAACGGGGCAAAGAAGGTATTTGCTTTTCAAGTGAAGGGCAGAGGTGTCAATCATATTGAAAACAAAGTAACTGAATTTGCTGAAAGACAACGAATTAAATACGGGGAAAAAATAACCATGTTAGTATGGGAGGTGCAGTTTCTAGATTAAATCTAGTGGGGGATGGTTGAGCGGTGCTGGCGTGACACCGTTTAAGAGTGATAAGTCCCCACGAATGCAGTCACCAACTGCGACTCCTTGCTTATCCCTCATCACGCCATTCAAACCAACCAACTCAGCGTATGCACTTTAGTCGCTGAAGATTTATTCCCTCTCCAATCATAGGTATCAACAACCGTCACTTCCTGAATAACTCTCTTTTGATTTGGCTCTGATGTATCGACTACCGACTGCTCTACTTTCTTATGCGTAGTAGTTAACGGTACTGCTGATACTGGCCCAGATACAATTTCATTCATCTCCATCTCACCTCTGAGATAAAATCCAAACACTCTGATAACTTATCCATTGTTCGTTCAGGATAAACATCCTGTATCACTACGTCATGTAATACCTTGCTGTGTTCTCTCGACAGCTTCTCATTGATTGATCTTACTAGCCTTGAGTAAGGGAAGTAATACACCTTGTCTTTGCGTACAGTAGCGCCAGAAGCGGGCGTACTATCATAGCTATAGCTACGAACGTACATCTGTGACTTAGCACATATGTCCATAAAATATTCAGCAGCCTGATGCTGCCTGATCGTGATCAGCTCTGCGAGCAACAACACATCAACCACACATTGATCCATCGCTTTAGCTCTTGGAACAATGCCTGCCTCAACCACTAGGGTTCTACTCAAAAGTCATCGCTCCAGTGTCCCTCTGAGACTCCTGCATACGTTTGGTCTACATAGTCAGAGTATCTACCACTGACCACATCGTAGGACAAAGGTACTGCCCCCTGCTTCCCTAGCCACTTGAAACGCATCTTCCAACAATGAATGTCAGTTGACTCATCACTCCTATGCACTGTGATGCCTACGTCAGCTTTCGCAAACCATGCAGCAGAACCACTGATGTGGTTACCGCCAACGACTGGGTATTCTCCCTTGTCGTTCGGATAGACCTTGGTCGGATGCGCTACGAACCAAACGTGTAAATCGTGGGCCTTGGCAAAGGTGGTTATCTTTGTCAGCATCGCGTTAATAGATAAATGCTCTTCACCCTCACCCTGCTCAATAAAGTTATACGGGTCGATCACCAAACCCCTCACACCCATCCTCAGGATGCTCGCCTTACACCTCGCAATAATTGAATCCACACTACTGACCACACCATCCTTGCTGTCTAAAAAAACAAAATGATCGTTGATGAAATCGTAAGCTCCCTGCATTTCTTGTTTGCTCATTCGATTAGCTGAGCCTTGATGAAAGCTTTTGCCTGTTATCTTTTCAGCCAGTTTGCTGATGTGGAAGTGAGGTGGGTTCTCAAAGCTTGCTACCGCAAATTTCCAACTCTCTCTCATCGCTAGGTTTACCATTAACTGGTCAACGAATTCTGACTTACCGCTGCTTGGAAGTCCTGTAACGACACTGAGCTGACCTGCTGCAATGGTGAACAGATCATCAAGACTTTTAATTCCAGTGCTTACACCGCCTCCTAGACCCTTAGAATAGATGTCTTCTACAGCACCCATGTATTCCTGAGCTGTGTAGATACCTTTCAGTGGGAGTGGGGTAGGGTTCTCAATGCAATGCTTAAGCTTGTCTGCGCTATGCTTGATCAATACATCGTTGCTGTCCTTGCATCCTCTGGGATAATGAACACGCCAACACTTAGCTCTGCCGTCAGGTATTCTACGAGCTAACTCTTCAGCCAATGCCTCACCTGCGGGATCATCATCTGTCGCTAGAACTATCTTCTCTACGCTCTCTAGCAGCTCTCGCTCTTCCCAGAGGTAACTAAACTTCTTGTCCTCTTCAGGATGTACTTTACGATTGCTTACCTTGCTAGGCGCACCATTAGGACAGGACACTGCCGTGATACCTGCGGTAGCTAATGCCAGTACATCCATCTCACCTTCACAGATGACTAACGTGTCTGGGTTATCCTCTACAAATTCAATCCCATAAAATGTGCGAGCTGCTCCCTGCTGCGTCCAAGCTTTACTCTTCAGGCTACGCCACTTAACAGCCCTCTCGTCACTATCCCTGTCGTACACAAAGCCGATAGCGTCCTGTTCACCAAACTCCCTAAACATTCTCGGAGCAGATGCCAAGCCATACTTCTCAGCTAACAAAGGATTAATACTTCTAGATTCTAGATATTCACCAATCAAGGATAAGTCTGTGGTTTTAGGCACAGTGACCTTTTGCCGTTGGCGTGAGATGGGTGGAGAATAAGACTTTCTTTGTACCCCTCCCTCTGCGTTACAGTGATGACAGTTATACAGAGTAACATCTGATTTGACCGTGACACTTAAGCTTCTCTCGTTTTTCTTTTTGCGTGTTTCTGAACATATTGGACACACAATCCTACAACTCTCGGTAAGTCTACCGACTACCTCCTCCACTGCTGCTGACATTCTGACCCCTTAATTCTTTAATTAATTGTTGACCCCTAACTTTCTTTTGAATGGTGTTTAGTTTACTCATCTCGTAAACAACATCAATGATTGATCTGTAATTGAACCCACAAGCTTTACAACACAATCTGAAATTGTCACTTAAGAGAAATGTAAGGGCTGATTTATTGTGTTTTCTATCGTGTAAGTCTTCGATTGCTGCGTAGATTTGCGCTTGGCATAAACGCAGATAACCGTCATGACTTTCGATGGTATGCGCTGTCATAGTTAAATGTATTTTCCTCGTAGACAAATTTATTTCTAGTCGGACTGCGTTTCAGCTTAATCACATCTTTACCAAGACCCCTTGGCACTACTGTGATCTGTCCTCCCCTGTTTAAGAATTCTTGCGTAGCCTGCAAAATTTCTTTTCTTAATACATCTTTCTCTTGATTCATCCCTACCCTTTATCCTCCCCAAGAAGGCAAACTTTAATTTCTGATCGTGGATTATCCCTATCGAGTCCCCAGTTAATTATTTTCTTTTTAACCTGCCTGTCGTTCTTATAAATAAATCCCTGCATACAATCGAGTATCACACTTTCATCTAAATCAGGTCTGCGACTGCCATAAAAAATTGTTATCTCAACGACTAAATCATCTGTAACGAGTGTATCTAATTTAGGGCATTGTTTTTCAAAGTTTTTAACGTAGTCTCTCGCCTTCTGACTTTTGATAACCGCAGGACGCTTACCAAACATAACTATCTTTCTACTGTTTGCCTTACTTGCAGGCTCACCATAGATTATTCCTTTATAAACTTCAAGACTTGTTGACATATTGGCGGTGCATCCCTATCCTCGCATTGGGAGGAATCGTTATGAGCAAGATGGGACAACATTTTATTGACCTTATTGAAGAAGGTAAAGTCATCGAAGATCACAATGGAGAATTAATTATGAATGAAGAAAAATACCCAATCGAAAAAGGACTAGCAGTTCCTAGCTCGGTTACTAATCAACGTAGATGGGATGACCTTCCGTTTGAAAAAATGGAAATGGGTGACAGCTTTGTCGTTGATGATTTAGAAACTAGAAAAGATGAGATGTCTTTGCGAGGACGAGCTACACGAGAAAACAATTTAGATACTACTAAGTTTTTTAGTGTAGTTAAGAATCAAGAAAAGGAAAATTCTTTTCGGGTTTTCAGAGTTAAATGAAAATCACCAACAAATATAATTTACCTGAACCTGTGGTTAAGTCTCTCAGTCATGATTCTTATGACCGAGGAAAAAGTAACCGATCTGTAACGCAGCTAATCGATTCCCCTCGCATCAGTGTGCTACGCAGGCAACATGACGAAGAAATGTCTGAGGATGTCTCTCAGAAGCTCTGGAGCGTACTGGGGACTGCTGTCCACAATATGTTTGAGAAAGGAGCTGAGGATACTGCTTTTATTTCTGAACAACGGTGGTTCACTTCTCATGATGGTGGATGGAGAATTTCTGGAGCTATTGATCTTGTCGAAGTAAACGACAAAGCAAAGACCATTATTGTTAGCGATTACAAATGCACCAGTGTCTGGTCTGTCATTTACGAGAAACAAGAATGGCACAATCAACTTAATGCTTACGCATGGCTGTTGCGTCACTGCGAAATGGAACCTGATCCTCTCGAAGAAGAACACAGATACTTCCCCGACTATGCCGTTAACAAGTTACAGATAATTGCTGTGCTACGAGATTGGAAAGAAAACGATCTCAAACGTAACGGTGGGAATTATCCTAAAGCTCCCATAATGGTAATTGACATACCGACTTGGTCTACTGAAGAACAAGACAGGTACATGGAAGAACGTATCGCTCTGCATGACGAAGCTGAATACGCTTACTTAACTGGTAGTAAGTTGCCTGCCTGTAGTGAGAAGGAGCAATGGGCTAAGCCTGAGAAGTTTGCGTTACACAAAGGAACTGCGAAGCGAGCTACGAGAGTCTTTGATGGTCTGTCAGAAGCGCAGAAGTATATGAAAGGCACAGACCTTACCTTGGTACGCAGAGCAGGGGATAAGACTAGATGCACTGCTAATTGGTGTGGCGTTAACGAGTGGTGTGATCAATATGAAAAGGAGTCTAAATGAAGTACAACCCCGCAGATGACAAGGCTATCTACGAAAAATGTATAGGTATAGCTAGAGTTGTCGATAACTTTAAGTTCTCCATTACCGGAGACAAAGTACATTTACAAGCAGGCTTTCCTCCGCAGAAAACTTCGATGGATACAGCGTTGTTTTTTACGATGGATGCCAATGAAATTATTAATACCTTAAACAAAACGAAAGAGGGAGGAACCCATGAGTGATAACGATATGACTGCTGACGATTATAAAGATAGAAATTTCAGAGATGACGTTAATGCAGTAGAAGTGTCTTCGGAAGAGGCGACAATAGATGAGGCGTATA